>Ga0206951_1069_pt3 | contig 23686 bp, 16 predicted proteins | sample Alteio_BWOrgHeat_38_FD_152974 | JGI IMG/M metagenome (GOLD analysis project Ga0206951, IMG submission 152974) | Enriched cells from forest soil in Barre Woods Harvard Forest LTER site, Petersham, Massachusetts, United States -... | ecosystem: Environmental > Terrestrial > Soil > Temperate forest >... | reverse complement strand
ATAAATCGGCTCGGATTCCGAATTCCAAAAAGTACCCTCGCCTCCTGAAACCATCTCCGGATGCGAAGAAACGATCTGGTCAAGGAGCGTAGTCCCTGCACGAATCATGCCGACAATAAAGATAGGGCGATGGACCTTATCGCCCAGCCCGGAGGCCTCGTCCATGAGCTTCCTCGAATACAGCTCCGAAATCAGTTCGGGCTCTCGGTCTGTCCAAATCGGATCAAAGGTTTGACACACCGGATAAGTTCGATAAGCAATGTCGTTAGCCAAATCAAACGATCGCATCGCGGCTTCATAGTCGTTTTCGCGATCGTAAAGCTTTCCGAGGGCATATGACAGATGCATTCGCCCCTTGCGGTCCAGCCGCGCATCTCCAAAGACCTTAAGGGCCGATTCTAGAATCGGTTTTCCGTTCAAGACGTACTGCTTGGCATCCACGAGGCTTCGATAAGGAGCCCCTTGGACGGGTTGGAGTTGTAAGGATCGCTGCAATACTGCGGCCGAATCGTCAAACCGCCCTTGTTCCTGAAGCCACTCGCCATAACTATTCGCCGCCGACGCGCTGTTTGGAAAGATTCTTCGGAAGATTTGATCCGCCTCATCTACCCGATTTAGGCGACCGTAACAAAGAGCCAAAGCCTCAGCTAGACTTACCGAACCCGGGTGCCTCTTCATTCCGGCTTCAAGGATCGCAATTGCCTCTTCCCAACGTGACAATTGCTGAAACTGCTTAAACACTTGCAAATAATTTTGGGCTTGTTCCGGGCTTAATTCCAGGGCTTTCTGGAATGCCTCCAACGCAGCTTCTCCCCGATTCTGCATCCGAAGCGCCATCCCAAGGTTCGAATATGCGGGGCCGGCACCTTCGCCTAAACCGATCGAGACCCGAAACGCGGATTCAGCCTCCGCTGCCCGCCCCAAGGACAATAAGCAGATACCCAACAGGTTATGCGCTTCCGGATCTTCTTGCTTAATTTCCAGCGTTTTCCGAAGAAGCGCGATCGCATCTTCAGTGCGCCCCTGAGATTTTCGAACCGCCGCCAACCACGTAAGTGACTCGACATCGGCAGGTGTCCTCTGAAGTGCATTCTCCAGGCATTCCGCGGCTTGATTCAGGCGGCCTGTTTTCGTGAAGACGATGCCCATGAGGGTCGATGCTTCGCCGCTTTCCGGATGAGACCGGAGAAAAGGAACGAGCCATACTTCGGCTTCGGAAAAGCTTCCCAAGCTCACGAGCCTTCTGGCTTCATCAAGCATTTGTGGTTCTTGCCGCAACGAGATCAACCCAACGGTCGTGGATGCGCCACGTCCTTCAATTCTAGCAACCTACCCAACCACGGTTCGTACCTTCGCCATTTCTCAACAGAATCTGTATTTACCGGTTGCCTGACAGCCCACAGGCTTGGCGTGCTGACTTGGGTGCTATTTCGCTCATGCTGGAGGACTTCATCGTCCCACTCGATTTCGCAATAATTGAGCACTGATCGCATCACTGCCTCCTTTTTAGACACTAGGTCTTCGTAGTCGATTTCGCAGATTTGCACACGCGGGATCACGGACCTCCAATGTTCCATTGCACGGAGATATTCCCGGTAATAGGCAACGATATTCCCCTGGTTGTACGCGAACTGAGTACCGCTTCCCAAGAAGGTAGTGTAGATGGAAAGGCAAGTGTCAAGCGGACTCCTCCTGATATGGATGAATTTCGCATTGGGAAATACGACACTCATAAGCCCCATATGGATGAAGTTAGTGGGCATCTTGTCGATGACTCTGGGTGCTCCGCCGGTTGCGGCATGAATTACTTCCAAATACCTCGTTTCGAGATCCCGAATATCGGCGCTATTCCCACCTGAATCCATCCACCGCTGATTCACGCGGCCTGCGCTAACCTGCCAAAACGGTTGTTCGCCCGCCGATTTGACCTGAGGGTGACTTGATAGAATCTGATCCAAAAGAGTGGTTCCGGTTCGAATCATCCCAACAATGAAAATGGGGATCTCACTTTCCGAACCACAACGTTGAAGAGCCTCGATGGATTCCTTCGAATACAGTTTTAGGAGCGCCGCATGCTCATGCTCAACCGCAAAAGTGTCGTGATCGAATTGCGCGTTATAGACTTGGTACGCCTGTTCGTTAGCCAAGTCGTAGTAATGCATGGCAAGCTCAAAGTTCTTTTCCTGATCAAAGCTCTTGGCCAGAGCGTAATACAGGAACATGCGACCTTCCCCGCCGATCGACTTTTCTGCCAAGAGAGAAGAAATCAATTCGATCATCGGTTTGCCGTCGACTTCGAAGCATTTGGCGATCGCAAGGTTATAGTAAGCCTGACCTTGAATTGGTTCGCCTGCGATCGCCCGCTTGAGAACGGGAACCGACTCTGCGAAGCGGCCTTCCTCCTGAAGCCAGTGAGCGTATGGCGGCCCCGACGACGGATCCAATTCCGCGGCAGACTTAAACAAAGCCTCGGCTTCGTGAGGTCGTCCGACCTTCCCATATGTCGAGGCGACCATGACCATCAATCGCGCGGAATTCGGGTGGCGGCGTAATCCATTCTCCAAGATTGGGAGGCCGTCTCTCCAATTGAGGAGTTGACGCATCTGCTCCCAGAGTTGGACGTAGTTGTCAACAAAGTCAGGATCTAGTTCGGCCGATCTCTTGAACGTGGAGAACGTTTCGAAGCTCCTCCCCGCAAGTTTAAGAGCCATGCCGAGGTTGTAGTAGCTGTGCGCAACGGTTCGATCGAGCTCGATCGCGCGTTTGAATGCTCCTCCGGCGGCAACCGCGTCGCCTATCTCAAGCCAGCAAGCGCCGAGTTGGTTATAGACGTCAACGGTCTGATGGCCGAGTGTTAACAGGCGTTGGTAAAGTTCGACGGCGCCGGGGAGATCATTTTGGGTCTTGCGTATCACAGCAAGGAATCCAATGGCATCTATTAGTGCTGGTTGGTCTCTTAGGACGGCGCACAAAGTCTCTGCGGCTTGAGCCAGTGACCCCATCCTGAAGTAAGTCACCGACAGCAACATTTGTGCCGCAACGTTGCCTGGATCCTGATCCAAAATGGATCGAAGTTCTACCTCGGCAGTTGCAAGACGGTCTTGCTTGACGAAATCTCTCGCACCGGCAAGGCGGGCGGCTGTGTTCGCGGCCATAACTCTTCTCGGCTACGCAAAGCCGTTATTCATCTTACAGCAGGTTGTTTGCCAGGTGACCAACGACCTCTCACTTCGAGAACGTCGTTGGCCACAGCATCAGCTAGGATTTTGTCAGGCAACCTATTGAGGCGGCTGTCCCCCATGGGGCAATCTAGCTTTCGCCCTTGCGGCGCCAACCTTGTCTGCTTCGGTGTCCCCACCGCCCATGTATTTGCTGTTCTTTGTATTCGTTGGCGCAGAATCGTCCGAGCCTTTACACCCGGCGACATTCAACCCACAAACCATGATCGCAGAAAAGAAGATTAGTGTCAGTCCTGATGTAATCCGCATCTATTCGCTCATCGTGAAGTAGGTCATGAAGAAATAGGGTCCGTTTGTGCTTTGCGTGACGTAGTTCAGCGGGTTCTTGGCAATTCGTTTTGAATGTCCATCCACAAACGAATAGTTCCCACCGTCGTTATGTACCGCGTCGCCGCCGCCAGGGTAACAATAAAGCACGAAATCAGGGACGCCGCCAGCGGTCGCCTGATGCACGATCGTAACACCATCTGATGCCATGACCGTCTCGGCTGGGCGTGCGACTTGTGTCGTGGTTGTGTTGGTGGCAAATCCAGCTGGGAATGTGTGGCTCGATTGGCTCTGGTAAGTACCGGGAACCCCGTAACCGTTTCCAGGCGGTTCCATGCAGGGAGTCGTGGCGGTTCCGCCTTGCCCCGGGCATGCGCCGGCGAATCCAAACTTGCCGCCATCGTAGAGCCATCCGTCATAACTATGCAGAGAGCCGAAACCAGTGATCGCCCATGCATAGTCCGACAGAACGGTGTAACCAGGTCGACCCGCATAGTCGTAGCCGGGGTACACGGAGCTCTTGTTAAAGGCGGCCGTGCTGCCAGCTGGGTCGTTCATAAGACCCGGAGGGATCGTCTCGCCGAAGTTTGCTGGCGTTACGGCGCCGCTCTTGATATATGGCTGGACAAGATCACACCAAAAGCTTACCGGCTCTGTAAGGTTTGAGGCGGCTGACTCCCACGAGGAAGGGGAGAGTGTATAGGACGGCATGACTTGGTCGTCGAAGTCGCCTGAATACATCAAACCGCCTAGGGCAATCTGCTTTGTATTGCTAAGACAAACAGTTCCTTTCGCAGCAGCTTTGGCCTGTGCGAAAACAGGGAATAGGATAGCGGCCAAGATTGCGATGATCGCAATGACAACTAACAGTTCGATGAGAGTGAATGCTTTTCGTGAATGATTCATTAATTTGGGCCTCATTACCCGGAGACGGAACCAGCCAGAGTGAGATCCGGCCGGGATAGTTGAAGAGCGGCGGTCGATGACCGCGTTACGAAGGGTGCGTCTAACAAAACGTGTCTAGCCGAGTCGGGAGCGTCACCCGCGATGCGGTCGATCAGCAGCTCGACTGCATGTCGGCCGAATCCTTCGAAATCTTGAGCTGCGGTGGCAAGTTCATCAGCAAAGGAGCGGTCCCATTGGGCTCGCCAATCGAAACCCACGATCGACATCTGCTCAGGGACGCGAATGCCCTGCCCCTCAAGCACCGCCCAAACCCAACTTGCCAGGACATCGTAGGTGATAAACAGCGCGGTCGGAAGTGGATCAACGGCAAGGATCTCCATGACAAGGCGATGAGCCAAGTCCGAATAGAAACAGTCTTTGTCCAATGATCGCGCATAGACACCGGCGAGGGGATCATCGTAGAAGGTGACCCCATTGCTCAAGGGCAATACGATGCACTTCCCAAACAAGGAGTTTTGCCCCGGCGCGCCCAATCCCGCCTGCCGCATCGCGCGCCAGTATCCTTTAATGCGGTCAGAAATAGCGGGCGGAAGATCAGTATCGGTTATACAAACGATTCTTCGATGCCCAAGGTCCAATAGATGCTTGACGCACCGCTTGGCTGCGGCAACGTTCGCGGTCCCCACATGGTCGGTTTGGAGACCGCCTGGAGCTACCGAGTCCACGAACACTAACGGCATCCCCTGGTTCAGAAGCTGTCCCACAACATCCGAATGATCGGCGAATACGTCCCTCCAAATAATTGCTCCTGCGGCATTTGGGTTTCGGGTTAAGTCGAGCAGAAATTTTCGTTCATCGGCCTGGACAACATTCTCGACGAATACGCTCGGTTCGTGGACAACTGTCCTGTACGGCGTACCGGCAAGCTCGCGCGAGATGCCCTGGAGAAAAGGAACCGAAGTATCTTCCCTGATTGTCTGAGCCAACCAAACATAAACGTCGGTCTTGCGAGATTCGGGTGAACGATTGATGGCTCGAGCAACCGACGGGCGGGAATGGCGTACCTTGTCGAGTTCCCCGCTGGCGACCAAGGCTTCAATTGCAGTGCGGATGCTTCCCCTCCCCACTTGGAACTCGACCGCTAGCTCCGTCTCGGAGGGCAAGGATCCACCTACTCGGTAGGCGCCGTTAAGAATTCGTGCCCGTACAGCATCAACAATCATCCGAACAGTTGGGGTGAAATGGTCAGACATAGTCGACGAATAAGATATGCCGATGACGACATCCGCGACTTATTGTACGATCAATCGTCAGAGATTGCAAACGATTCTTCCGCATTGTTCGAACACTTTGATCAAAATGCCTGATGTTGATACGACATCTTGCCCCTTGTCCAGACGACTCGCTATTTACGGCTTAAGTTTTAGCGCTCGTCGGCGTGCTACATCGGGCAAGCGGTTGGCGCTCATCGTCGACTGGCGGTCCGCCAGAGATACCAGGGTGTGATCGACATTCCTCCCCAACTCGTAGCGTCGAAGTTGGCTTCAAAAGCTTGACGAAGCTTCGAATCGTATGGCGTTAGCGCCGTCCAAAGAACCCCGGGCGAGTCTTTCCAGCGGACGTCTGGACCGCCGCCATCGATCCGGTTGAACTTTGCACCCACTACGTGCTGGTCCCACATAAAATCGCGATTGGTTGAAACGAGACGATTGAGGTCCTCTCTTGTGAACACCAAACCATGCTCGTAGGCATCCACCATTGAAGTGACGTCGACGGTATAGTATCCGCCGTTCGGGTGAACACCGACCCAATGCTTGGTTGACCCATCTGGTTTGTAATCCCACGGGCCGGCTGGCTCCCAGTAGTTCCAGGCGATGAATTTCCCGTTCTCCTGCGATTTGATTCGGGATTTCATAACTTGCCACCACTTTTTCGCTCGATCTCGGTAGATCGGCTTCTTTGTAACGTCGAACATCGCGATCATCCACTCTGCGATGAGGTTTTCTTTGTTGTCGGGATTAGAGAAGCCGTTCGTCTTCCGATCGGCATAGCCTGGAGTCCATCGTCCAGTCGCCCTATCAATGCCGAACTCCGGCACAACCCAAAGCCCGCCATCCGTGACGTCTCTCCAGCAACCTCGGTCATTCCACTTACGGAAGACCTGCTCGGCCAAGGCAAGATAGCTTTTCGCCTTCGCACCGTACTGGCTTCTCAACTCCGGACGTCTCTGGATCTCGCCGGCCATGAGTACAACGGGGCGCATTGCCATCGCTTCGCCGAGGAGACTGTCGGAGTAGAATCCCTCCTCAATGTTTCCACCGGTACCCAGCTTTGGCCAACCGATATACCCGTCCGGCTCTTTTCTGCCTCGTGCGATCCAAGAATCGGCCCAATCCACGAGACGATCAATCCACTCTTGTTTGCCAGAAGCCATATAGCCGTAGTAATAGCCATTAAGAAAGGGGGAAATAAGCCAACCGATCTCTTCGGACATCTCCCGATCGCAATACCGGTCCTTCGATTCCGCAATAATCGCGGTTTCCCACTTCGCCATCCAATCGGCGCTAACGTTTGAGCCTTGGTTAAAGGCAATCGCGGCAATGGCAATGAGGAACATGACTCGGTTTACCAGGTCTCGTGAAGCGCTACGCCGTCTTTTCTCGAATCCGACTGGGCTGAAGCCGAATCGTGGTCCAGTATTCTTCGCGGACGTCTTCGTCTATCTCGACGCCCGGTTGGCCATAGAGTCTGTCGCCTCCCGCCCTCTTCGGTCCGCTAATCCAATACTTATCCCCGGTTTCGACATCGAAGTAGTTCGCCTTGTAGCCACCCTTCCGGCTTTGGAACGTGCGACCACCATAGTAAATGGACTTCCCAGTCTTCGAGAAACTTACCCGTCCGATGCGTCCCGTCCCGTTGAGATCGCTTTGTTTGTTCTCCACGTACATTATCTTTGCTTTCATGAGTTAAATACCCTCGTGCTCAATCGCATAGAGTGACATACCATACTCGTTCCTCAGGCGTCTGGAGTTTGGAGTCCATGAAAGTACGGACGGCCAAGAATGAGGCTGTAGGTCTATTCTCTAGGTAAGAAAATCCGCTCTGCCGGAATAATGGTCTGGAAAAATCCAAGGCTGGCGATCCTTGAACCTGGTTCGGGATCGAATGTCGAAGCAAACCAGCCCAGACTCGTTTCGACAGGCCGGTTGAGCTCGACGAAGCATTGTAGCAGAAATAATAAAGAGAAAAATGGAACTCAAAACGCAATATCTTGGCATCGAATTGAAGCATCCCATCGTTGCTTCTCCGTCGCCAATTACTCGCAAACTCGACGGCATTCGAAAGCTCGAGGACAACGGCGCCTCTGCGATCGTACTCTTTTCGCTTTTCGAGGAACAGGTCCGATTTGACAACGAATCCTTCGCATATTTAGACCATGTTTCGTCGAACGCTTCCGTCGAATCGTCTAGCTTTTTCCTGAGGATGGAAAAGTTCGCTTCCGGTCCCGACGGCTATTTGGAACTCATCCGAAAGGCCACTGAATCCTCGTCCGCACCGATCATCGCCAGTCTCAACGCTACGTCCCCTGAAGGTTGGGACGACTACGCGCGCAACATTGAGCAAGCGGGCGCAAAAGCTATCGAACTGAACGCATACTACATTCCCGACTTCGGGCAGTCATCTCAAGAAGTCGAGCAGCGATACGTGGATATGGTCAAAACCGTCCGTCAATCGGTCGATATCCCAATCGCGGTGAAACTTTCGCCTTATTTCAGCTCCGTCGGAGACATGGCGATGCGCCTTTCACAGGCTGGCGCAAATGGTCTGGTACTGTTCAACCGTTTCTATCAACCAGACTTCGACCTAGACTGTCAAGAGGTCGTGGCGTCAATTGAACTCAGCCAACCGTTCGAGATTCGCCTACCTCTGTTGTGGATCGCCAACCTCTATAAGCATGTTCCTTGCTCATTAGCGGGAACAACCGGGATCCACCATGGAACCGACGTCGCGAAGTACGTCCTCGCCGGAGCCGATGTCGCTATGACAACATCAGCGTTATTGAAACACGGCGTCGGATATCTTGGAACGATCATTTCAGAGTTCACCGAGTGGTGCGAAAAGAACAACTACGATTCGATTACTCAAATGAAGGGCGCGATGAGCAAGACACACGTCATCGATCCATCCGCGTTCGACAGAGCGAATTACGTTAAAGTGCTCCACAGTTTCCTACCAAAGCAGGATTTGAGCTACAGTCCCGGTCGATGGGACCCAGATACCGGACTTTAATCGAGCAGGTCATCGTGGCAACTTCCGTCGATGAGTGGCGCGCTCCGCCCACTTAGACAGCGCAATGGCCTTTAACCGCGCACTTGCTGAAGTTGGCGTCGAGGATGTGAGTGGGCTGACACGTTGGTTTCCTCGTGAGCTCGATCCGAATCCTCAAGGATTCTTTCAAGCTGTCTATGACGCCCTCTTCGCTCTATTGAACCAGAAGGTCCCCATCACCGCCCTGTTTTGCGTCCAAGATTCCTTTGCCGCAGCTGCTTTGCAAGCCTGCGACCAAATGGGAGTTTCCATTCCAGATCAAATGGAGATCGCCACTTTCAACGGAGGTTATATCCATGCATTCGTCCCAACAAAAACCGTTCACTCTCATCGAGCTGCTCGTGGTCATCGCCATTATCGCCGAGTAGCAAATCGAGAGGATTCAAAATGGCCCGATGCCCGCGTCGGCAAAGTCAAGCATGATCCAAGGGATTAAGGATAAGAACGGGATCAAATAAGCGGGGGTGCGATGCAGAGGGAGCCCAACAACGGAGCAAAATCTCCCAACTCCACGGAGCTCATCCGTGGAGCTGGCTGCGCTCCGGCCCAAGACTCCTTCACTCCAGGTGCCCTTCACCAATCGCAACTCGGTGTGAAGGACTTATACTATGATCCTGCCCGCCCATGAGGTGAACATTTGCACTTCAGTTCAAACTAAGGGACTAAGATAGGGGCTGATTCTGCCGAGGATGATATGATGGAGTTTACTCTGTGACCCATCAGTAGCCCGAAGATTGTCTCATGTCTCACATATCGCTTCTTTCTCGGATTAATACCGCGCTCCGTACGGTGACTGAGACCGAGAGCGTTCCACAACTGGTTTTCGAGACGGTCGGAACCGGGCCATTTGGGGTTGCCAACTTTGCAATCGGGCTGATCGACGAGCATACACGTGTCGTCACATTCCCTGTTCGGCGGGTTGCCGGTATGGACGTGAAGACCAATCCATGCGAGCTCGATACAATCGACTTTCCGGTATTTACTCATGTGACTGCGTTTCGAACTCCGATCCTGATCGCGGACGTAAACAAGGCAGAACCTGACGAGATGAGACTATTGGAGGGAATGGGTGATGCAAAGAGTCTCGTTGCGACCCCCATCATTCTCGGATCGCGCGTTCTTGGCGCGATCATTGCCGGTAGTACCGACACACGGATCTCATTTTCCGATGAACATCTTCAGCTCCTATCCACAATTGCGTTTCTACTAGGAAGCGCTATGGAGAATAGTCGGCTCATCGCCGAACACCGCCACGAAATCGATAAGCAGAATCGCGTGCTTGAACTAGCGACAACCATAAACTCAAGCGTTGATCTTAGCAAAGTCCTGCGGTTGGTGCGAGATACGGTTATCGAAAAATGCGGTTTCGATCGAGCCGCCATCATCCTTTATGACGAGGGCACAAACGTAGCTCGCGGGTCTTGGGGAACAGACCGGGATGGAAATCCAGAATATAACGACAAAGTAGCGTGGAAGTTAGGCGATGACAGCCCGATGCGCAAAAGCGTCGAAGATCCGAGCAATCGGGGCTATGTATTGACGCGAAACTTCGGCCAACTCGATTACTTCAAAGCACACAAAGACATGCACGGAGTTCAAGACCATGGTTTGGTCCACCTGAAGGCGAACGGCAAAACGGTCGGATTTATTGCGGTTGACAACTTAATATCTAGTCGAGCGATCACTGAGGACGAACTCGTGGAGCTAAAAACTTTTGCTGCTCAAGCGGCAGGAGCGATCTCCAAGGCTCAGTTATTTGCCCAAAGCGAACGCATCGCTAATCAGCAACGACGACTCATGGAGCTCACGGGACTCATGAACGGCACGATGGATCTTCGCGGAATTCTGAGGCTCGTTCGCGATGCGGCAATCGAAGACGGCGGATTTGATCGTGCCGGGGTGTTCCTGTTCGACGAAGCAACCGGAATGATGTACGGGACGTGGGGAACGGACCGATTTGGCAACGCCGAGGACATTTACTCCGAATCGCATGCCATCTCCGAGGAAGATCGAAAGCGCCTGGGGCTTGAGATCCGTGAGGACGTGCCGGACTATATCATTGTGGATGATTACCAGCGAGCCTTCAGTCCCGATGACACCAATAAAATGGCAGGAGTTGGGTCTCATGCACGGCTCTACCTCAGGGCGAACCGGGAAACCGTTGGGTTCATCAGTGTCGACAACCTGCTCACCAAACGTCCGATCAGCGACCAAGACGTGCAGCAATTCTTACCCTTTGCGCATCAGGCAGCAGCCGCGATTCATAAAGCAAGATTGCTGGATGAACGTGATCAAATTGTTAAGCGGCAGCAACGCCTCTTAGAGCTAACCGCAACGATGAACAGCACGATGGACCTGAGCAAAATACTCCGGTTAGTTCGAGATGCGGTCGTAGATGTGGGAGGGTTTGACCGCGCAGGCGTCTTCCTCTACGACGAAGGAAAGCACATGATGTACGGTAGCTGGGGCACGGATCGCTTTGGGAATGCGGAGGATATCCGAAGTGACTCGTTTCACGTCGACGATGAGGATCGCCGACACTGGAAGTTGGGAAGCGCTGCGGACGCACCGGACTACGATTTCATCGAAGACTATGCACGAGATTACCCGCCGTCCGATGAAAGTCCCATGGCAGGCGTGCACGGCCACGCGATCGTGTTTCTTCGCGCAAACAACCAGACTGTCGGAGTTATCACTGTTGACAATCTGATCTCGCAAAGGCCGATGTCCCACGTTCAATTGCGGCAGCTCCTACCATTTGCGCACCAAGCGGCGGCGGCTATTCAAAAAGCAGAACTGCTGAAAGCACGAGAGGAAGAGCTCCAGCGCCGAATCTCGGTTGAGGAAGAGCTTCGAGTGCAAGCGGAGGAACTGACGATAGCACGAGACGACGCTCTCGCTGCGACTCAAGCGAAAAGCGAGTTCTTGGCGAACATGAGCCATGAAATACGGACGCCTATGAACGGAGTCATCGGGATGATCTCGGTTTTGCAGGAAACGGTCCTAACACCGGAGCAGCGCGAATACACCACGATCGTTCAAAACAGCGCAGAAGCGCTATTATCGGTTATAAACGACGTGCTCGATTTTTCTAAGGTCGAGGCGCATAAGATGCTTGTCGATCACACGGAATTCGACCTTAGAGCGTCCATCGAGGAAGTTACCGAACTGATGGCGTCACGAATCGAAGGGAGACCCATCGAGATCAACTGCTACATCCCTCCTGATTTTCCCGAGGCTGTCGTTGGTGATGCCGGACGCATTCGACAGATTCTTACAAATCTGATCGGTAACGCCCTCAAGTTCACTGAAAAAGGAGAGGTAACGATCGAAGCATCTTTAATTGACGCCACACCGATTGAATCGCTTATTCGTATCGAAGTTCGCGACACAGGTATTGGTATCGCTTGGGATCGACGAGACCGAGTCTTCGACAGCTTCACTCAGGCTGACGGGAGTATGACCCGAAGATACGGCGGAACGGGTCTGGGACTTACCCTAACCAAACAATTGGTCGAACTGATGGGGGGCTCAGTGGGAATGCGAAGCGAAGAAGGCCGCGGAAGTGAGTTTTGGATACAAGTTCCATTTGGAAAACCCGCCGCTCCGTTAAGTCCAGCCTCGTTGATGAATCGATCCGAGAACACTCAAGCGCTAATCGTCGAACACAATATTACAGGCCGCAAAGTGTTAGCCGATCAGCTGGCTTATTGGGGATACTCCGTCCAAGAGGCAACTTGCTTAAGCGAAGCGGTTAGGCTTCTGACCGATTCTCACCCGAACCGGCCGTTTAACCTCATCTTTATGGATGCACAGATAGGCGGCGACAACCCTGAATCGGTTTGCACGAGTATCCGGCTTCTTCCGGGTTACTCAGATATACCCATAGTGCTGCTTGCACCGACTTGGCTAAGAACCGTGATGGCCCAAACGCGCCCTACCAACCGCACGTTCGTGTTGGGCAAGCCCATACGACAAAGCAGGTTGAGTGCCTTATTATTGGGATTGAGGGATGTTTCCGCGTCAAGTCATTGCGACGAAGCTCGCGTTGTCGAAAGACCGCTTGTCGAAAACATGAACTTGGGACTTTCGATTCTGATTGCTGAAGATAACCCTGTAAACGTCATGATCCTCGAAAAAACGTTGTTGGACATGAACTGTAGCTTCGTGTCAACAAGCAATGGCATCGGAGCACTTCATGAGTTCGAAACCAAGACTTTTGACTTGATCCTAATGGATCTTCAAATGCCAACGATGGATGGGCTCGAGGCTACGAAGAGGATCAGAGCAGTAGAAGCCGCCACCGGCAAACACATCCCAATAATTGCACTGACAGCCCACGCCCAGCAGGGAGATCGTGAGCGCTGTTTACAAGCAGGAATGGACGATTACCTCGCAAAGCCGATTATAAGAAGTGATATGATCGCAAAGCTTAAGCTTTGGGGATCGGCACACGCCGTTCAGATCGGCGGAGTATTGGAATGATCGAGTATCGGAAGTGCACCGGTTAAAGTGAAGGTCCGGAGCAGAGCTGCAGATGGTAAGAAACCATTCGCGTCTTGGCCACTTGCGCTTAGGTCCTCACCATCATCACGCTTACCCTCAGTCTGAGAGAATCTCAACCTTAACTTGCGCAGGCAAGCCTGACTTAAACTCGATTAGTTCACGGCGAAGTTTTATCGCAGTGGCGGCATCTGGCGCGTAGAACGTCACACTGGGAAATGCGGCTGTTATCGTTTTAGGGAAATCCCAGCGTGCAACCGGCGTAAACGATCGGGGAAATGCGGTCTTACCGCTGTACCAGTTCGGGTAGGCAATCACTAAGTCTGGCTTGAATGAAGCCATCAACTCCCCGATTGAGTGCGTGGAGTACTGGCCGCTTAGCCGAAGACGGCGAACGTCGTCGTTCGCGAGTCCCCATATATCCAATAGATGCACACGGGTGAAGTAGGTCACTGCGCCGATGTCGTTGGCCGCAAGGCGCCCACGTGGATAGTAACGCGATACGAACCGAGCCATTTGGACTTGCTGCAGATAGATATCTCGCGACCCGTCGCCTACTTCCGATAATGCGAGAGATGCTCGGTCCCACACCGTTAGAACCACCGCTACCGGAATCAAAGTAAGAATCAGCGACCTTGTCAGCCGTCCGCGAGTTCTCGGACCAGTGTACATTGCCACCAGAAGGCTAACAGCAACGATATTGGTTGAAAAGATCAGAAACGAGTCAGCTCGATAAAACCAGCCCACCCGGTTCATAAGCACTTGAAGCCCGGTGATCACGCCAATGGAAATCCACCACCCAACTTTCGAGACTTCTACTGCTTCGGATGGCGCCCTGTGTGCAAGAAACTCGCGTAGCGACAGGACAATTACCGTTGCAAACGAAACGACCAAGTAGGCCTCGTACCGGAAGAACCAACCAAAATTCGCAAGCCCTCCGTGAAGGAAGCAAGCAACAATTAGCGTCCACATCCAAACCTGCAAAGATATCGTGGACGCACGCAGCGTTCTCAGGCGCAGCGTGAGAGCAGTACCCGCACAAAGCAAGAACAGGTCGGAATGAGTTCCCGCCCCAAAGGAAAGTGTCGAGTAAGCCCGGGAAAATACGGCGCTCACGAACGATGCCAAATCGGAACGAGGAAGGTGGCCTTTGAGGAGAATAGAGTTCGGAATCAGCGGCATTCCAACCAGATGCGAATAGAGTGCGAATCCACCGTATGCCAAAAATGGTCCCAGTACCATAGCGCCAGCGAGTCGCCAATCGCGCCTCAACAGGCTCACAATAATCGGCACGACAAGGAGGAAAATGCTTTCGTACCGGCATGCACAAATAAGAATTGTAAGAACGACTGCGATCGGTAGGTCCCTAACTGCGCTGGATCTCCCCATCGCGTCCAGCAACCAGAATCCAAAAATTAAATCCAAGAAGATCTGGAGACAGTGCTCCATCCCGGTAAATGGCAGAACATGGAGCGGTCCGGCAGCAAAAATGAGAGTCGCCGCTCCAAGCCCCCAAAGTACGCCGATACCAGCCCGAATGAAGCGATGGTAGAGCAACAGTGCCGTTCCAATCGAGAACCCTAGGCAGAAGGCGAGCGGCCAATAAACCGAATCGCCTCCGATTTTTACGAATATCGCCAAAAGCAAAGTCCACAATGGCGAGGAGGACGCTGAAGCAAACTCATACTGCGTGACGCCCCAAACACCGTGAGTAGCAAGGTTTTTTGCGATCCCCAAGTGGATGTAAGGATCATCGAGAACATACGTAAAATGCCCTTCCGTTTGGCTTAGGCATCGGCTCCACACCACCGCATAGATGGTACAAATCGCCCCTAAGAGTAGAACTCCTCCGATAGCCGCGAACAGGCGATTTCGACGAATTGCATCAACTGCTGCTATTCCTGACCCTGAATGTACTATCCCACCCTCCAAAATTGGAGGTGTGTTTCGGATCCCGCGTCCGTGGGCTCGTCAGCACGCTCATTTTTTCGAAGTCGCCGAGCTCCGATAAAGGCCGCGAGGCCTGCCTTGACGCCGGAAGTCTCCTTGGTTAATAGCCAGGGGCTCGAAGACGGCTGGACAGGCCACCGTCGTCCCTCACGCTGGATGGGCAATGTCATCCAGCTTTTCAACGGACGAGCCGTAGGGACGATTCCGTAGACTTTCGGCCAATTTGGGCCAAAACTCAGGTTCAAATTTTGCCTCGAGTTTCGCGAAACGGGGGTTTCGCGATTCTCAGTACAGCCGCTACACGCGCGAGTGTGGAGCGTCATTGTTCGCGACTCCCGTTGAGCCAAGTTTTCCTAATCGCCTCAATCCTGATCCTGCGAAGTTCAATTTCGCTCTTCTTAGGCGCGAACACCGCGTGTTGGGCCTGATCGAGCGCATTTGACGCTCCCGAAAGGTCATGGACGCCGATATCTGCGTCAGCCAAATCGATCCATGCTCCTCCGTTCCAGGCTTCAACCTTCATTACTTTTCCGAGGAGCTGAATTGCTTCAGTAAATCTGCCGTCTCGAATGCGCTCGTGTCCGAGCGCCATTGCGTACACCGGTTCGTTCGGCGCGAGGTTGACCGCTGCTTCGAGGTAATGGATCGCTTTCTTCCGGTCGGTGTTTAAAATCAATTGGCCGTATGCAAAGTTGATTCGGTGATCTTTAGGCACGATACCCAGCGCCCATTCATCGAGCTTGCGGGCTTCCTCTACCCTCTTGAGTTTTGCAAACGAGGATGCCTGGTTGCACATGAGCCATCCTAAGGAGTATAGATAAGGAATTCCCTCATTGGTTCGCAGCCGAGCCAATACGTTGGGATTGGTTGGGCTCATCCGATGCTGGTCTAGATCCTGAAACCATTGATCGCTCCCAAATATCCACCGGAGGGTTTTTTCTCGCCATTGAACTGCGTTCATGATTTGTCCCTGGCTTTCCTGCGCTTGAGCATATTTCGTAACTCCCAATATAAAGTGCGGATCAATTTTGACGGAGGTCGCAAAAAGGCTTTCCGTAGAGAGCCACTGATGGACGCCCCACCAGGTTGTAAGCGTCCCTGCCAACAGATTCGCCGACAAGGCTGCCGCCCAAAAATAGCGCCTCGCTGAAAAACAATACGCAACGCCGATACCCATTAAGCAAGCTACGGCGAGTCCAGACTCCGCGACTCGATAAGGTCCTACAACATAGGTTGGCACTGGCGGAAAATTCGATACCGGGATGTAAACGAGAATCCCACAAATGGCCACCCACGCGAGCGGCCGATGGCTCTTCCAAGCGAATCGAAGTAAGTATGCAAAGGCGCCAACGAAAATGGCCCCAAGGGCGATCCAGGCAAACCCCACATAGTTTTCAAGGGTAAACGTGAGCAGCGATGTACGGTTTGGAGCAATAAATGCCAATCCGTAGTGGCAGGCTGTTCTCAGCGCGAGAGTTACTGTGTCGACTAGACTGGCTCGTGCAGTAGCCGGAATCGGACCGCCGATGATCCAGAGAACAATGTAAGCCGTGGTCGCAACACCGAACGGAATGCAAACGCGCCGCACATCCTTGTAGGTCTTGGAACCAAATGCGAATACCGAGATCGGGACAGCAAACAAGATCATTACTGCTTGCTCCTTCGATAGGGCCGCGAAAAAGAACATGACGGTTGAAGTAGCGAGCCAAGTCTTCGTTTGGGTCTGGTGATAAAGCACCAGGCTCACCATAAACGCAGCCAGGAAGCACGTGGACAAATCGTCTGTACGACCGCCGATCCAGGCTGCAGCCCCTACTTGCAAAGGCTGGGTCGCGAAAAACATCCCAGCGGCGATTCCGGCTAGCTTCCTATTGGTTAGAAGGAAGGCAAGGCAACTCACGAGCACCGAGGTGAGCGCATGGAGGAGGATGCTCGTTTGATGATAATAGAACGGTGTCTGGTTTGCGTACAACGAGTCAAGAGCAAACGAGATGGTGGTAAACGGGCGAAAGTAGTTCCCTAGAAACGGATGGGTGAACGCCGACAAAAACCGGTTGTTCCCGAGCCCGGATCCCGAGATGAGCAGGGCGTCGTCCCAAGTGGAGGCGCCCATCATCGTGGGTAGGTAGATCAGAACTGAAAGGAGAAACACTCCAACAAGCCCTAATCGCCAGTCAGTGAACGTTCGATCGCTTTTCGAGTTCATGTGAGCACCTGGTTGACGAGCCGAATTGGCCGAACATGAGCCCAACATATCCGAACAGACGAACCGCACATAAGAAAGGAGCCGGCCTTGGAGCCACGGAAAGCTCATCTCGTGGGAATAGCCGCCCGATCAAGCAACGTCAGTGCGGATAGGTGCCGCGTGAAGAAATTACGCAGAGGTTTAAACTTCAAGCGCAATGCGCCGTTCTGGGCCTTTTGCCCCGGTTCGATATTCGTAACGGAAATGTCACAGCTATGTAACGGGCGGTCGACATTACTTACCTATCGGCGTTCTGCTCCTACCAATGCGGACCGCTGCCGATACGAATGAGCCCTCTGGGCAAAAGGAGAATGATGATTCATCGACTAAATCGCATGCGCGCGAGCCTAATTCGGTTGGCGCCTCTGGGGATTGGCATTTTGTCAATTGGTTGTGGCGGGGCTGGAGGACCAGCGGCAAGTTCATCTGGAGGAAACCAAACGGCTAAAGTAGGCCCCGTTGACGTGTCTTACATTGGACGCCCTCAGCCGCTCATTTCCAGTAGTTCGGGACAAATAAGCACGTTTGGACAAGCGGGAGTGTCCTACTCGAATATATCGATCGACCCGACTCCGAGCCTAAGCTCAACCTACCTGACGTTCTTTCGGCTGAATTCAGGTTCCGGTGATCAATCCTACACCATGCCCTCAAATGGCTCCGGTGGGCAATCTTTGTTGCTTCACACCGGTCAGGCGGCATACCCGTCGTGCAGTCAGAACGGTACGATCTCTTTCTTTACGGACGCGCTCAACACCTATCAGATTGAGACTGTCCAGAATGACGGATCGCAAGTCAAGACAGTCATTTCGGGTGTTCCCGGATTACCAGCCATCTCCCCCAATGGGGCGGTCATCGTGTATATCAATATGCTGACCGGCAACATTTTCTCCATTCCAGCCGCCGGTGGGACACCGACCCAGATATATAGCGGTGGAAATGCTCAATACCAGGCAGTGTTTTCGCCAACCGGAACTCAGATTGCCTTTTCTGCTAAGAACGCCGCAACCGGATCCTATAACGTATACACGATGAACGTGGCCGGGGGTGCGGCAACGAACGTTACGCCAAGCTTCTACCAACCAGGAAACACCTATGTAAGCTCCTGGTCGCCGGACGGAACGACGCTTGCCGGATCGTATACTGCAAAGAACGGAACCCAGAGCAGCATACTAACGATCACGCTGAACGGAAGTTTTAATAGCACCCTTACACCGGCCGCGTACGACGACTACACTCCCAGCTTCTCGCCCGACGGCAGCAAAATAGCTTTCTATCGAAATAACGCCGGCGGAGCCATCCCAGGCATTTACATCTGCGACTTCGCCGGATCGAGTCCTCAATTGATCCTCCAAGACCCGCCGAGTACGGGAACGACGGGTGGTGTGCAGGGTCTGCGTTGGTCGCCATTCCAACAGCTCCAGAAGTTTGTCGGCGTTGGCGGGACACTCTCTACCGCGAACGCTTCCGGATTCCTAATGTCTCAAAGCGGAAACCAGTTTGCAAGCCTGCTCACGTTTGCGGCAACAACGCCGAGTAAAGCAACTATAAGTTCGCCTCCCGTCTCGACGACGGGCGCATCGACCCTATACACACTTGGGGCGGATGCGATTACGAATATCTCGTACACGAACTCCTACAACGGAGCGCATGTATCGCTTCCACTGACGCCAACGCCGGTCGCGATAGTTTCGATCGACGGGTCTACTGGTCAAGTCGAGATGGTCGCGGCGGCGTCTGTCCTGAAAGAGGATATGTCTCAATCTCGAGGGGGCGCGGGAGTAGCAACCTATTCGGGCAAGTTCACCGCCATTTATGACGGATCTGGCAAGAACTCCGCCCCGCTGGGAGCAACATCTCTCCAGATCAACAGAGCGACCGGAAAACTGATCTCGTTCAGATAGGAACTCGGCATTTGCGGCGCCTAACGTGTAGGCGCCGCCTGCGCTCACCTGAAGTTTCCAGTTGGAAAACCTCGGGAGAGGCATCCGATCTGCAATCCGATCGGGATCCAAATCGTTTTTTCCGCCCCAGCGGCAGCGTAGACTCTAGACCTTCTGGGGCGGCTATTGTAACATGAAATTGTGAAGTCCCGACCGCACGGTATCACTCCGATTCTGCCCACGCCGGACGTGCGTTCGACTCTCGAATGGTACAAACGTGCGCTTGGAGCTACCGATGCATGGGAATATGGCGATCCGGTTGTCCACGCTGGATGTTCGCTGGGATCGGCATTTCTTCAGTTCTCTCTGGACCCGGAGTTGGCAAGAGCGGCTGCCGGCCTTGCATTATTCATATTCGTCTTCGATCTGCCGGGATACCGTAAGTACATAGCGACACTTGGCACTCCAGTGGCAACCGAACTAGAACTGATGCCATGGGAGGCTTTCGAATTTGTGGTTATAGATCCTAACGGGGTTCGCCTTCGATTCAACGAGTTTAACCGTGCCCCGGAACCTCACACTTCGCTCGACGTTCGCGTGGAGCATCGTCCACTTACTCCGGCTGAAAACAAGAGCTTAATGATCTCGATCGATTGGGATCAAGAAGACAGTGGCCGCGACGGCTCGTATAGCCCCCGATTATTCACCGTTGTTGCGCTGAGCGGGAATGAGGTGGTTGGGGCCGCTTCCGTCTGTGGCGACGGAGTCGAAGTGTTTCAAGTGCGCGATGTGATGGTGCGTCGCGAATTCCAAGGTCGAGGAATCGGCACTCGATTGATGCATGAAATCGTTTCTTGGATTGAACGTGAAGTTCCGCCCGGTCAGTTTGTCACGCTGCTTACCGGCGCCGGTACCACGCGGTTTTACTCGAAGTTCGGCTTCCATGACACCGACTCTGATTTAGTGGCGATGTATATACGCGCGTAGAATGTTTTGGGGCTTACTGGTTAGTCCCTGCCTTGTCCTAAGAGACTCCTGCATTTTGACTCCGGAGAAGCTTGGTTCTTGGATGCCTCGGCCCCGGAGGGCGCAACAGCGTCCGAAGGCGCCGAGGCTATGTCACCGACTGCTCGTAGAAGCAAGCATCGATCCCGCTACCAGTCGTCGAACATTAGCCTCTGTGCCTTCGAGCTTTCGCCCTGCGGGGTAGAGGCATCCAAACGGTATTCGGCTCGAGATCCAGGCGTCTCTCCCCACCAATCGCTTACCGATAAGTGAGGGGCTTGTAAGAATTGAGCGCCACCACGCCGATCCAGATCGGCGAACCAAGCACGAGGCTTATAATGAAACGATAAGCTATGATCTGCCATCTGATTCTCCTAACGGTCGCCGCCACTCCTCAACGGGTTGTTTTTTCGACAGAAAATGGTCATGGCGCCAGCCTTTACGTCGCGAGTCTCGATGGCAAAACGTGCAAGAAAATCACCCCTGGCACGTTCGACGACTCTGACCCAGTGTGGTCCCCGAATGGGGCTTGGATAGCTTTTACTCGTGCAATCCCCTGGAGAATCGCTGCCAACCCCCGATCCCACATCTTTTTGATCCGGCCCAACGGATCGGGTGTCCGCCAGTTGACCGACGGACCCAAGTCCGATGATCATCCTGGGTGGAGTAGTGATAGCCGCCACATTGTTTTCATGCGGGACGGCACAACAAATGGGGCAATCAAAGTTGGAGTTGACGGTAAAGGGCTCCAGCCGGTGAACGATCCGTTCGATTACACACAATCGGGTAATTGGGCCGCAATCCTTAAGCCAACTACAAAGACGGACGGGCTCTTTAAGTCCGACTTATGGTTGGAAGATCTCCGGACTCAAGCGACTAGAAGAATCACCCACCTGGGTGACAATATGAGCGCACCAGTTTGGTCGCCAGACGGGACAAAACTGTTGCTTGTCGTGGAACACGGATTTCTAGGTACCAAGGCCACTTTTAAGATAAAAGGCGAAGTTGAAGGTCCGCCGACTCCTGATCAAGAACACACCGTCACTCTCTATTCCGTCGCAATTCCAAGCGGACAATTGAAGGTCCTTGATCGCGGTCACATATCAAGAATGGAAACCCCGGTTTTTTCACCTGATGGCAAAAGATTCGCCTATTTGAAAGCAATCGACACGGATAGTTCGAGGAACGAGAGCTTCGAACAGCTTTATATCATGAATTCCAACGGAACAGGCAGGCATCGACTTACGAACCACTTTGGAAACGACTATACGCCGCAATGGGCCCGGGATGGTCGAACCATTGTGATGGGCAGCGACCGCGTATCGATGATGATTGAGATTAATGGCTGGCGAGACTTTAGCGAAGGCGGCCTAACGTTTGTAAATCCCGTGACCAAAAGGGCTCGCGCCGTTCGGCTTCCCGTGCGTGTACGTCACATTGCACTGTCTCGCTAGAGGTCAGCTCTAAGCGCAATTGTCCGGAAGTCACGAACTGCATGAACGGGTAGATTGGGACATATGCTGCTTAGTCTCGTGGCACTCGCCGGAATAATTGCGTACGGCGTGCTCAACTCCCCAACGGAATTCGTGATTGCGAAAGAAGGAGTCGCGAAGACGAGCATCGTGATTCCGCAGACTGCGTCCGCAGCAGATAGGCGCGCAGCGGAAATCCTTCAATCGTCGATCAAAGAAATCAGTGGGGCAATCATCCCGATCCGCGGGGGCGACTCACCATCGACAACTGGAACGATAGAAATCGGGTCTTCAACGGCGCCCTCAAAACCGCTCTCGATCGACGGTTTCGAAGTTGACGTCTCACCGACAAACGTGCGGATTTCGTCGGGTGGACGTAAAGGATCGATCTATGCAGTCGTTGACGTCCTGGAGAAATACTTTGGATGCCGTTGCTTCAGCCCGAAGGTCTACGCCTTCCCTAAGAGTGGGACGTTGAAACTGCCTTCTGTCTCCTACGCCGACAATCCCGTCAACAGCTTTCGAGCGATCAACGGCGACTTCAGCTCAGATCAAAATTGGCTAGATTGGCAGCGGCTTAATGACACGGGTGAGATGTTCGGGAAGGGGTTTTACGTTCATACGTTTCACCGCCTGGTTCCTCCCGAGACCTATTTTCAGGCTCATCCCGATTACTTCGCCGTCATCAATGGCAGGCGGGATCCGTCTCAGCTATGTCCGAGCCGGGCTGAGAACGTCGATATCGCGGTGGAAACGCTCAAGAAGGCAATTGCGGAAGATCCGGAAAAGCAAGTCTGGTCGGTGAGCCAAAACGACAACCCGGAGTATTGTCACTGCCCAGAATGCATGAAGATCATTCGCAGAGAAGGTGCTCCATCCGGACCGATCATCCGGTTCGTCAACGGAATCGCTCGCCGATTTCCTCACAAAACCATCTCTACACTGGCGTATGAATTCTCGCGTTCCGCGCCAAAAATCACTAGGCCGGATTCGAATGTTCAGATCATGCTCTGCACGATCGAGTTGTCTCGAAGCAGCCCCATCGCGAGCGATGCCACATCGGCAGGGTTCCGAAAAGACATCGTGGATTGGGGCAAAATCTGCCACAACATCTATCTTTGGGACTACACCGTCGATTTCGCACATCAAGTTTCTCCTTTTCCAAATATCCGCGTCCTCCAGCCAAACCTTCAGTTCTTTGTGCAGAACAACGCTCGCCAGCAGTTTCAGCAGTCGAATACGAGTCCTGGACATGAGTTTTCTGAACTGAAGAGCTACCTTATTGCACGCTTGCTTTGGAACCCGGATTCGGATTCCAAAATGATCGTCAAGGAGTTCCTTCGCGGTTATTACGGGAAAGCGGCCCCGTTCATCGGTATATACATTTCGTTACTAGAAAGTAGTCTTACTCACTCGAAATCACGTCTCGACATCTTTGGAAGCCCGGCCGCCCATCAAAAGGATTTCCTGGCTGAAAGGGTCATGGCGAAATACGACGAGATCTTCGACACGGCGGAGGCAGCTGTGGCGGCTGAGCCGGAGTTTCTTCAGCATGTTAAGGTAGCTAGACTTCCGATCCAATACGCCGCCCTTACAGTCGGGGCCGACCAAGCTTTCGGTCCAAGAGGGTTTTTCGAGGAAGTCCACGGGACTCCCAAACTTCGAAGGACTATGGTTCAGACCCTTACCAACTTTGCCACGACCTGCGCGACCAACCACGTTCGAAGCGTCAACGAGTCGAATCTGACTCCGATCGAGTTTTGCGACGCGATGAGGCGGCTACTCGAACTCGAAATGGACGGTAATCTGGCGTTTCGCAAACCGGTGACCGCCTCTCCAAATCCTTCGTCGAAGTACGGCCATGGCGATGTCTCCCTGCTCACGAACGGC
>Ga0206951_1082_pt1 | contig 23748 bp, 23 predicted proteins | sample Alteio_BWOrgHeat_38_FD_152974 | JGI IMG/M metagenome (GOLD analysis project Ga0206951, IMG submission 152974) | Enriched cells from forest soil in Barre Woods Harvard Forest LTER site, Petersham, Massachusetts, United States -... | ecosystem: Environmental > Terrestrial > Soil > Temperate forest >... | reverse complement strand
GGCCCTTTAACTGGTGATCTTCGCCGATCAAGGCTGTGAGCAACACTACGGGGATATGTGTAGTGCGGGGATCTGATTTTATTTTCATACACAACTCAATACCATCCATTTCGGGCATACTGATATCGCTCACTACCATATTGGGATGCAGTGCCAGCGTTTTTTTGCCAGCCTTCCCTCCCATCGGCCGCTTCAATAATATGAAAGGAATTTTTAAGATTATCCTTTATATAAAATCTAAAATCGTAGTTATCTTCTACTATTAATACTGTTGGTTTTTTATTGTTGGTGTACTGAGCGTCTTCCAAGCTTTTTTCGCCTGTTTCATGGTCGGTATCTTGTTGGTTTAACAATTGTTTACGTCCGGTATTCTTAACAGCGACAACCTTTAACGGGATGGTCACAGTAAAGCAACTTCCTTCGTTCAGTTCGCTGTCGACATGAATGGTACCGTTATATAGCCTCACAAACTCCTTTGTTATTGATAAACCTATCCCGCTACCCTGGTTAACTATAGAGTCGGGAATATCATTTTGAAAGAACGGATCGAATATCTTTTCTGTTTTTTGAGGTGCGATACCAATCCCTGTATCTATTACCTTTATTTGCAGGTTACAGCCAAATTGGTTTGTGGGCTCAACGGCATTTAACAATAAACTAACATGCCCGCCGGCAGGCGTAAATTTAAACGCGTTCGAGAGCAGGTTAAACAATATACGCTCCATTTTATCCTGGTCAAATTCGCAATGCAATTCATCAATCTCGCTGTCAAAAACAAAACTGATGTTTTTCTTTTCACCGATGTCAACAAAGGAGTCCGCTATTTCTTTGATGAAAGAAATGATCTCACCTTGTTTAACATGCAGCGCCAGTTCCTGCACCTCCATCTTCCTGAAATCGAGCAATTGGTTTACAAGGTTGAGCAGGCGCCTCGCGTTACGGTTTGCAAACTCCAATTGCGTTTTTTTGCTCCTTTTCTTTTACTTGTTTTAATACTTTATCAATGGGCGCCATAATAAGCGAGAGCGGCGTTCTGAACTCATGGCTGATATTGGTGAAAAATTTGATCTTCATCAGGTCGAGCTCGTGCATCCTTTTGGCCTCTTCGCGCTCTTTTTCCAATTCAAAATGTGTTCTTATTCGTTTAATTCCCCTTTTTCGGATCACAAACAATATCCCCGCTACTATCGCGACATAAAAGATATAAGCCCACACTGTTTTCCAAAACGGGGGCAAAATGTGAACACCAATACTTAGTTCATTTTTAGGGTCCTTACTATCTAAATTACGTACCCTGAAAATATAATCTCCTGCATCGAGGTTGGTATAGGTTGCCTTTCGGATGTTATTATCGGCTGTGATCCAGGCTTGATCAAAGTTCTCCATCTTATACTGTATCCTTACCTTATCGGGATTAAAGTAGTTAAGCGGCGCAAATTCGATACTGAATACGTTTTCGTTATGGTTTAGGGTGATAGATCGCAATGAAGTGATCGATTGCGGTAAAATAACGTGCCCGTCAACTTTTTCGCCGGGTTTAAGGCTTTCATTAAAAACCTGCAGATCGGTAAAGACCAGGTTGGGCACGGTAGTATTAACGTGAATATCTGAAAGGTTAAAAATATTAAAGCCGTTGCCGCCACCAAATACCAGCTCGCCCGACCGTGTTTTGCACGACGCGTTGATGGTAAACTCACGCCCTTGCAGGCCATCAGTCTCATTATAATTTACAAACTTGAATTTTAATGCATTATTAGGTCCCGAAACGATGATGTTGGACAGACCGTTAAGCGTGCTCACCCACATATTATGCGCTGCATCTTCCTGGAAGTCGAGCACGGTATTGTCGGGCAAACCATCTTCTTTAATAATGTTCCGAAATTTATTGGTGGCAGGGTTAAAAATACTTATCCCCTCACGGGTACTTATCCAAATCAATCCCCGGCTATCCTGAAAAGCGCTGTTGGCGTTATTGTCGATCAGGGTATTGGGGTTGTTATCGCTATGGGTGTAGTGGATAAAGCTATTGGTTTTTTTGATGAGTACATCGATACCGTAATAGGTAACTACCCACAAATTTTTTTCCCTATCTTGGAGCAAGCCGGATATGTAATTTGAACGGATAGAGTTGGGCTGCTCACGCCCGTAGTGCGTAAAAGTTTTGGTAGCGCGGTTAAATAAATTTAAGCCACCGGCTAAGGTGCCCACCCATAGGTGTTGATCCGAATCTTCGAGTATCGACCAAACCCGGTCCTCGGATAAGCTGCCGGGTATGGCATCGTTATGTTTGTAATGCACAAAGGTTTTGCCGTCAAAACAATCTAATCCACCAAAATAGGTGCCGATCCATAGTTTTTGTTCATGATCAAGGCACATGGTTATAATTACATTATTACTTAAGCTGTTGGGGTTTGCTTTATCGTGCAGGTAGCTTTTAAACGTGCCATTTTTACGATCAAAATAAATTAGTCCGCCGCCATTTGTGCCTAACCACAAGTTGCCGACTTTATCTTCAATAAACTTATTGATATCATTAAAAGGCAGACTTTTTGGATCGGACAGGTGATGGGTGTAAAGCGGGAACTTGATAATGTTTTCGTGATAATAACTAATGCCTTTTTTGTAGGTGCCGATCCATATAATGCCGGTATTATCCTTATACATAGAGATGATGCTATTCTGACTCAAACTTTTACTATCGTCTTCGCGGTTCATTAAAACCTTGAACTGGAAGGTGCTTTTATCTAAAATACCGATACCGCCATGGTCGGTTGCTATCCAAATGCGGTCCTTATCATCTTGTATGATACCCGAAATAACGTCGGTGCTTAGTTTATCGGCACCTTCGCCTTTACCGATATGGCGAAATACCGTTCTATCGGCACTTAGATAGAATACCCCGGATGAATACGTTGGCACATAAGCCCAAAAATCATCCTTATTGTCGATAAATAGTTTAAAGGGCAAATTTGAGAAAGCATAGTTTTTACTGATGGCGTTCGAGCGATAAATAACCTTGTTGGTTTCGGGGTCGAGGCACTCGAGCGCTCCGCGGTAGTAGATTAGCCAGATATTGCCTTTACTATCTAACGAAACATCGCACACCGTATTAGAGCTAATACTGTCGGGGTCGCCGGGAATATGCGCTATGTGTGTTGTTTTTTTTGTTTTGGGATCGTATTCGTAAACACCATAAACCGAATGTATAAACCAGAAATTCCCTTTCGCATCCCGCTTCACCGAAGTGATATTGTCGTCGGGGATATTGATAGATCTTAGATAAGCGGCCGTATTACGGATAAAGTTTTCTTTTAGCGGATCGTAAATATTAAAGGTATTGGGTGTTTTGATCCACAATTTATCATCGGGCCCTTCGGCAATACTTACTATAAAATCGTCGCTAAGGCTTGTGGTATCGCTTATCGAGTGTTTAAATACCTTAAATTTATAACCGTCGTATTTGTTCAATCCTGACAAGGTGCCAAACCACATAAAACCCTTGCTGTCTTTCAGGATGCAGGTAACCCAATTATGCGAGAGGCCATTATTAATATCCAATCGCGAAAACTGGAATTGGTCGTGCTGCGCAACTAAGGTGCTGCTGCTCATTATAAGCGACGCAAAGAGTGCGATAAATAATTTATGCCGCATATAAATTGGTTAAAATACTGTATTTACAGGTAAAGGTTTAACAAATATACAAATGCTAAGCCGGATAGTAATCGGTTACAAAGGTTACATGCTGATGTATTTGTTAATCAGCAACGGTTATTATTGTTGATTGTCGGAGGTCCCTCGATGACGAGCCTATTGAAACTTTGTATTCGCCCGGCTCTACCATCCATTTATGTTTTTCATCATTAAAATAAGCCAGATCGGTAGCGTTAAAGTTCAAGACCACGTTAGCCATACCTCCCGGCATAACCAAAACCTTTTTAAATGCCTTCAATTGTTTTTCGGCCTGACCTGTTTGCGAGTTGAGCTTACTTACGTAAAGTTGCACGATTTCTTTGCCTGCATATTTACCCGTGTTTTTTAATTGCAGGGTCGCCAAAATATTTTCGCCGGTTTTGTATTTCTTTTCATCGGTTTTAACCGGCGAGTATTTAAAGTTGGTGTATGATAAGCCATAGCCAAAGCAATACAGCGGTTCGATGTTTTTGGTATCAAACCAACGGTATCCCACTAAAATGCCTTCTTTGTAATTCGTCGTCAGGTTCTCGCCGGGGAAAGTGTGCAGGGCATGAGCAGGTGAATCGTCCAATTTTGCAGGAAAAGTAAAAGGCAGTTTGCCCGATGGGTTTACTTTACCGATCAATACATCGGCCAATGCATTACCCGCTTCGGCCCCGTTAAACCACGACCAAACTATGGCCGCGCTGTTTTTTTTGATCTCAGCGATATCATACGGTGCCCCCGCCATAATGACGATAATGGTATTTGGATTTGCGGCTGTTACGGCGTTAACCAGTTCCTGTTCGCCGAAAGGTAAGTTTAAATTCTTCCTGTCCGACCCTTCACTCTCATAGTCGCGGTTGGAGCCTATGCATAATATAGCCACATCGCTGCCTTTGGCCAGGGCTACCGCCTGGCTGATGAGCGATTGGTTTGGGATATTGGCATTTTCCTTTTGTTGCGCGGTATAATTGGTTTTATAATTAGCCTTATAGCCTTGCGCGAAGCGTATATCAATATTCTTACCTAATCGCGATTTGATACCTTGCAGGGCTGTAACCTCGTATTTTGCCTTTACGCCGGCGCCAAAACCACCCGTGGCAAAGGTATGGATGGCGTTATCGCCTATTACGGCTATGCTTTTTATATTGGCAGTATTTAATGGCAAAGCATGGTCCTTATTTTTGAGTAGCACGATCGACTCGCAGGCCATATCGTAAACTGCTTTACTATGTGCAGGCGTGTTGATACTGCCAGGCATTTTATGTTCGGCCATTGAAGTATGATACATTACCCATAGTATCCGGCGTACCTTTTGATCAATCAGTTTTTCATCAATTTTACCCGCTTTTACTGCTTCGAGCAACGGGTCGGCAAAATACCAGGTATTAAATGGGCCTTTAGATCCCATTTCGAGGTCGAGCCCGTTTTTTGCCGCGTTGATGGTGCTGTGGGTGCCACCCCAGTCGGACATGACCAGGCCTTTAAAACCCCACTCTCCTTTTAACACCTTATTGAGCAGGAAATCATTTTCGGAGCAATGCACACCATTAACCTCGTTATACGCCGACATGAGGCTATAGGCATGGCCTTGCTGTATAGCTGCCTTAAAGGCGGGTAAATATATTTCGCGCAAGGCCCTTTCATCAACAACAGCATTAATACTGTCGCGATAAGTTTCCTGGTTGTTTACCGCAAAGTGCTTTATGCAGGCCGATACATTTTGGCTTTGTATACCTCTGACTGACGATATGGCCAGTTGAGCATTCAGAAAAGGATCTTCCGAATAATATTCGTAAGTGCGGCCGCAAAGTGGTGTACGGCAAATATTAAATGCCGGCGCCAGCATAATGTTTTTGCCACGGGCGAGCGCTTCCTGCCCCATGATTACGCCAAATTTGTAAGTTAGTGTAGGGTTCCATGTTGCAGCCATGGCCGATCCGTTTGGAAAAAACGTTGCCGAATCTGTTTTCAGTTTAAGCGGGTCCCAGGTATAACGGCCAACTTCTTCCCGTACACCCAAAGGACCGTCATCGCAGGTTAATTCGGGAATACCCAGGCGTTTTACGCCGGCCGATGAGAACAATGAATTACCATGCAACATGTCTATCTTCTCGTTAAGGGTCATTTTACTGATCACCCTATCGATCTTTTTATTTATTGTCGCTTCAACACTTGTTTGCGCGTACACACACGTGCCATGAATGGTGATGATACAGATGGCTAATGATCTGCCGATGGTCCTTAATTCCATAAATTTTATTTTCCCGGTTTAATTGGCACGGATTAGGTTTCTAAAGATATTGCTTATCCCGAAGAATAAGGCAACCTTGTTAGCCTGTAAAAGTAAACGGGGAGTATTATGCCATTGTGCATTTATAGGGGTATAAATGTCAATATTTGCGATTTTAATAATTATGGTAAATAATTAACCTTAAGTTTTATGATTTTCGACGAAACAGGGTACGGCAAACATAGGGCGGTTAGACCTGTAGTATTAGTATTTGACGACAGTAAAACAACTTGCCAATATTAGAAGGAATTAGTTGCAAACCACAAGCATAGCCGTCCGAAGTCAGAGACATTCGGACAACATGCTACAGATAACGGGGGGAATACTGAAAAAACTCCAGGTAAGCCAGTCAGGCAATATCCTCATATCTCGGACATAGGTTTTCTTTTACAGGAAGTACTTTTTGTGCCGAGTCCAATATGTTTCGTATGTTATAAGAATGGGTATGGCAGAACGGGCAGGCATTCACATTACCGGCGGAATCGATGTAGAGGCTCCGGCTGCCCGCATAACAACCTACCCTGCGTTGATGATAGCCATGGTACATGAGGGTAGGAAAGTCTTTATATGCCGGGGAATGGTTCATTATTTTAAAAAAATCTTCCAATTGCTGAATATGCCTTTCTTCAAGTAATACACTTTTACCTGCGTAACGGCCGATATCCTTTGGTTCAAGGATCTGAACAAAATGGACACCAAGTTCCTGTGCAAATTCCAGGTACGGCAAGAGGTGGCCCCCGTCTATAAAATCGCCTGTGACACAAATACTTACAGCGGTAACCATACCGGCATCGATTGCAGCCTTTACGCCCGCGACCGCGGTGTCGAAGATGCCCTGATCACCGCGGAAGTTATTGTGTAAATGAGGCATGTAGTGATCGATGCTTATAATGATCCCTTTACAACCTGCATCTTTTAATAGTAGCGCATTTTTTTGCGTGAGGTTAAAGCCCGATGTGATGATATAGCATTCGCAACTGGAAGACGCGAACCTGATGACCTCGACCAGGTCTTTAAACCTCACCAGGGGCTCCCCACCGCTGAACTGGATTTGATTGACCCCCTGGGCCTGGTAAAGGGAAACGACTTGCTTCAGTTCATCAAGGGTAAATGTCTCTTTTTTGTTCAGGTTGTCCCATTCAAAACAATGTTCGCAGTTCAATGGGCATTTACGGGTGATCGCGAAAAAAATAAAACGGAGTTTATCGCCCCCGATTTGGGTTGGGGCGGCATAACGCAACAGTTCGCTTTTAATGGTCTGGTCGTATGCAGTAGAAGGCCAGCCCGGTGTATACAGATTGAAATAGTATTTACCATCCACCTTGTGGATCTTTTTGATCTGTCCGTTCCAGGTCGCTTTTCTCAGCCTGAGCAGGCTATTATAGGCCTTTTTTATTGTTTTGAAAGACCTTAGGGTAATGATGGCCAAAAAAAAGATACGTAATGTGATGGCCAGGTAAACCAACTCTCTTTCTAACGAACTTAAACGATTTTGTTTGCCGGCTGCAGGAGCCGTTAAGTTTTTAACTGATATTTGCCCATTTTGGGTGTTTGGCGCTATTAAAGCTATGTTTTCCATAAGGATTATAGTTTATTTATGGTGATTTGATTAAGGTACACTAAGCCGGTCTATACTTGGGTTATGGTTATGTACAAGGTTATCTTGCGGCAAACATGGGTGGCAGGTTGTTGCTCAACGTGGCCTTATATAATTGCAAGCTATACCTGGAAAATCCGTTGGGTTTTTTGAACTGCTCCAAAAAGCCCAGGTCTAACGATGTTTTGAAATTCCTGACATGCTCATAATACCCTTTGGCATGTAAAATAAATGTTTGTGTTTTTTTGGGGTCAGTGTTGGGTTTTGCCAAATAGTCGATATCAACCGCATTACCGGGAACTGGCTGCTCCAGGTATTTGCCGTCGGCTACAGCCAAAAGTTTTGTCACATCGCGGCCGGTTTCGTCGGTTGCTTTGTTTGGAATTAAAGTCGAAACACTATATTGGGTATCATCAGAAAAATCGATTGCAGCATAGTCAATATCCCAAAACATAAAACCGGTGCTGAGTTGTAATTGGATCTCGTTGCCGTTCAGGCCGGCCAGGTCAAGCGGCACCACTATCTCCCTGGTAGCCAGTGGCCCGGCAGTGGTCAGGTCCGCAACGTTTTGCAAACCGGAAGCGGTATTTAAAGCGATGTGCAGCGGTATTTCCTGTTCTTTTACCCATTGCTTTAGCTCTGCCAAGGGTTTGTTATATTGCTGTTTGATGAAAGTGCCATAATAGCTGCCAAAACCCTCGGTCATCTTCCCATAAGTAACGTCCATCCAGTAGGAGTTTTTAAGACGCAAAATAAGTTTTGCTTTTTTTGCATTAGGGCGCCTCGCAAAAGTGAGATTCAATTGGTTCACACCGGTTGTTGCGGTCGTGTCATCAAAGCTATAGCATTTGTCATCATTTTCGTGGTTTATCATCGACAGTACATCTTTGTCTGCGGCAATCGCAGTAAGCGGGGGTATCGGATTGGATACACTATAGAGCTTACCCGTTTCATCTACCAAAATTTGTACATTTTTATCATGTGTAACCACCATCAGTTCGGCCAGGTCGGTGTATTGCCTTTCCTTAAGCTCATTGCTTATTTTCAGTTTTAAGTGGCCGGGTGAAGAAGGTTTCATTTTTAGTTCCATATAATCGTCCCGGGCCATTTGCGGGTAAATCGCGCCTCCATATATTTCGCCCTGGAGTGCCATGTTGTTCCCGTCATACGCACTGACAAAGGGACATGAACTTTTCGTGGCTGCAACAATGACCGCGGCAACCAACACTACACCCACCGTTACACCCAAGCCCCCAAGAACATAACTTGCTATGGTACGGGCGTGGTCTTTTTCCAACACTTCGACTTTGGTAATATCCGACAACTGCAACACATAATTTTTGCCGGTTACCGCAGCATTATCCTTTGGCACATACAGGTGTATCTCATTCAAAACTGCCGCTTCAGGTTGGCCTGCCTTATAGCGCATACTGCCGCCCCTGCCATTGCGCAAATGTAATTTGTGCCCGGGCCAAAGCTCTTCCAGTTTACAACTTAATGATTTTCTGTCCTGGCTGAGTGTAATACTATCCATGTAATAGGCATTGGTACCGGAACGCAAAATGAAATAGCGGGTAGGGTTGGCACTGATCAAACTATCAGGCGTAACCTGTTTTGACGTCTTTGAAACCTGGTAATAGTGTGAGCAGGACCATGTGGCGAGCAGGAAGATGACTGTTATAGCCATCAGGATGCCCTTCGATGTTTTATTGATCAATAGATTCATGTCATTTTTATTTGGAGGATTTTTAATATCAAATTTCCGGATATCGAGCCATGGTTTAAAAGAAATAGCCGACAGAAACGCTTATCGACCTGGTATTTAAACTCAGGCTGCTGCTTTGGTAATTATTAAGGTTGGCTAAACCCAGATCGTAACCGGCGCTTATGGCGATACCCGAACTGAAACGATGCCCGCCTAAAAAACTGATGCCATAATCGGGGTTGCCAATATCATTGGGGCCACTTCCATAGGTTGTACCGTTTGACCCGGTAACACCATAGCCCAGGTAGGGCCCTGCTCCAAAAAACAATTTACCGGCCGGTGTTTTAACATTATACAATACATTCACCGGCACTTCGATATACCCTAAGGTGGTGCCCGATGCGCCTTTTGTTGTGAATAGTAATGCAGGTTGAATAGAAAAGTCGCCGAGGCCAATGTCAGCAACAGCGCCAACATTAAAACCGGTAGTATTATCTGAACTTGCAGAGCCGCCGCCCGAACTTCCGCTAAAGGATGCTGATAAATTTGAAAAATTTACCCCTGCCTTTATACCATATTTTACAGATTGGGCAAAAGCGATACTCATGGTGCCGATAAGGCTGATTAACAATAGTGACTTTTTCATGATTTTGGTTTTTAATAATTGTGATATAGATTTATTTAATAATGTATTATTTTTATTTTATCCTCATTGTTATATCGTTAAAGGCGTATACCTGGTTTGCCTGGTCTTGCGCGGTAACACCGGGCACCAAATCTAAACGGGTAAATACATGGATGTCGCCATCAATCATATCAAGGTCAATATTCCCACCTGTGCTGGTATGCGTACCGTTGTAAACTAAAACCACGCTAACAGGGTCGGCAGTAGGGTCCCTTATCGATTTATAAACTTTGAGGTATACATTTTTAGGCAATGTTATGCCATCCTGTAACTCACCGCGCACTACATCCAATACATCATCTAATTGTTGCAAGGTTTCCTGCGGGCGGTAATGATAGTAGTATTTTTCTTCGCCCGGCGCACCATCCGATTCCACGTACCCTAACATTGGCCCCACAACACCCACCACCGATAAAAACTTATCAGACGGGATGATGATGGGGTCGACAAAAAATATATGAACCGTAGTAGCCGTATTGTTAAAGAAGCCGGAGTGAAGCAGGTCGAGTATTAGCGTACAACTGGTAGATGAACCTACCAGGTCGATATTTTTATATCCTTCCTGCACCAGTTTGGTGTATTCATTGACGATGGACGATTGCCAGTCGTGCCAGGTTGAGTTTTTAAACTGGTCGTACGTAACTCCATGTCCGTCGAGCAATACTTGTGAGATGCTGTAATCTGTCCTTCCGGCCGACCAGGCCCTGAACTCATCCCACTCGAAAGTTGTTGCCCCGTACCCATGGCAGGCTATAATAACAGGCACCTGTGCTTGTGTTGCATCGGGCGTTGGGTTTGATACCGATACCAGGTATTTTGCCGGGTTATAGGTTGATGGGTCAAATATCTGCCCGCCGCCAAGGTCGCCGGCGGGTATATCAGGTGTTTTTTTACATCCTGAAATTGATAAGAGTATAAATAGTATAACGAATGCTTTTTTCATGGTCCTATTTTTTAATTGTTGATAGTTTTTATATTCCCTTTAAGGCTGTACGGTTTGCATGTTGAAAGATGTTCCATGACAGGGTAACCTGGTAAAAGAACGGGTATATGGTACCCGGCACATTGTTAAGCCCGTTACTGGTGATGAGGTTATAGCCAAATGTTGTTGATATTTTTAGCGGCAGCCGGGTTTGGAAACATAGACCGCCATCGACAGACAGTAACATGGTTTTACTGGGTAGCATGTCGAATATCGGCGAGCCGTAATCGGCCGAAAAGTAGCCGGCGTTAGCCCTTAAAAGCGGCCTGATGATATGGTTCCGCCTGAAATAGTAAGCCGCAGACAGCAAATAGTTATCTTGCTTTATCGCATTGGAATGATATGCTGTGCCTAAACGGCTGGTATAATAGCTAAAACCGAAGTATACCCTGTCGGGCATCAGTTTTTTGCTCGAGTAGCCTAACGATACGCCGTTTTCGTAATACAGGTCGATAGCTTTTTGCACCCTGGGCCCCACATCGAGTATTGAGCTTTGAGCTTTGGCCCGGCATACACATATGCCTGACAAGATGATCAATAGGTAAGCGTTTTTTTTCATTTCTGTTTATTTGTTAAAAAGTTAGTCCTTACTTTTTGCCTCCTCCTAAAAAGAAGCAGATGTTCACCGAAAAATAGTTTTGCAGCCCGCCGGTGTAATTATACTCGGCCGATGCCCTGAAATGTCCTGTTTCAATACCGAACCTGGGGAAAAAACCCAGGCTGTTACCGGTACTACTGGTTGTTGAAGTAGTAGTGATGCCTAATAACTTAATGACCTGCTTATTTTGAACAAAAACACATACCCCGCCCCCGCCAAACATTAAAAGGCTTCTTGATTTTTTTCCTGTATTAAAATAGTAATCGCCGGTAAGCCCGATTGAGCTGTAATCGACTACCTTTTGGGTAGTTGATGCTATAGCTGGGGGAGGATCTTCGCTTAACGAATCGACAATAGAAGGAGCGGTTTGGTAACGCAGGCCTACAGCAAATTTATCGGAAAGGCGGTAATGAGATTCGATAGTAAAAGATTCGCCCGACGCACCGGTATAACCGACACCAATATCTACTTTAAAATTATGATACGTAGAAGCTTGTGCCTTAACTATTAATGTAAAGCAAACGAATACTAAAAGTGTAAAAAGTATTTTTTTCATTTTGTTTGTTTTTCGCCCCCGCCCAAAAAATAGCCCACGTTTAGTGACAGGTAATTGTACAGACCGTTTGTTAAATCAAATTCAAATGAGGTACGGAAATGAAAAACTTCCAAACCTACCCTTGCAAAAAGACCCGGTTTAGCTGTATGGTTATTTATGGTTTGATAGTTGTAGTAGTAAGGCGGGGCAATGGAAGCTGTGTTTTGATCTCCTTTTTCTGCCTGGATATAAAATCCGGCGCCACCACCAACAAAGGTTTGAATGGCACCTGTCGACAAATAATGATCGCCGGTTATACATATAGATTGATAGGTTATGTTGGATACATAGGTATAAGTAGCAAGATTGCCCGATACTACTTTTGTAGATTCCCCACCATCGCCTGCATCAGCATACTGGTACCTGAGGCCATAGGCTAAATTATCTTTAATGCGGTAATGCGGTTCGAGTGAAAAATTTGCCTGGCTCAATGTATTTGTAAATGGGAAAGCACCTACACCAAAATCGAACTTAAACGCATGGAAATTTTGGGATTGGGCTTTTGCCCATAATGTTGCTCCAAGCAAAACGATGATTATGGTGAATGCCTTTTTCATTTATTAAAATTTGCCGGTGAAGTTCATCCTTGTTTATATAGCGGTAATAACTTCTGTAAATATCTCGTTGTAAATCAGGCATTTCAATACTTAAATTAAGTATATGTTACAAATACTCAATTTGAGTAGGTTTGCTATGGTTATCTTATCAAAGGAAAATACAGGGGCAATACGGTAAGAAAATGGAATTATATCTTAAACCATAGGGATATGGTTCATAATAATATCGTACAGGAAGGAAAAATTTATGGGGAAAGAAACGGTTGGAGGACTAAATAAGCCCAACCAGTTTAGCGAAAGCAACAACGCCTGTAGTGTCCATACAGCTTGTTTTTTTTATAATGTTTCTGCGATGGGTGTCAACAGTGTGCGGGCTTATAAATAGTTTATCAGCAATAGCCTTTGTATCCAGGCCTTTACCAAGCAGCTGAAGAACTTTCATTTCCTGGTCGGAAATTTTTTTAGGCGGTTCAATGCATTTTTTATCAAGGTTGTAATCAAAAATAAAATTGTCATCAGGGGTGACGATGACACCGCCAATGGAATCATCCTTTTTTATATGGTCAACATGGTGGGTGATATTCATTACCAGGGTGGGCCGGAGTTTGTCGTCCATTTCTAAAATAATAGGCCGGTGCAAAATTTGAAGATATTCGCCAAGTCCGTTTTTAAAAAGATAACTTAGCGCAATGCTCACATTTTTAAAATCAGTTTTACCGTTTTTGGCACAATAATTAATAATTAACTGCTCTATTAACTCTAAGGTTGCCTGTAAATGCTTTGGATGAATAAGTGAAAGTAAACGGTCGACACCATTGTCGGTGGTAAATAATTCAGGGTCGTGATAGGATAGCGTTTTGAGTTTATCACTCACATATAAAAACTGATTGGTATAGGCATTCCATAAAAACACAACCACATTGTTTTGTATGGAGATTTCATCCATAAACTCCATCTTCTTTTTCCAGCTTTCGCCGGTGGATGGACTTACACTATATTGCGGTTTTAAACTTTGCCAGTATTTGGGGAGAATATTAATTTCCTCGAATGAGGTAATATTATAGTAGTTTAAGTTGGCCATATAACCTAAGATTACTTTAGCAAATTAATAGTGATTGGTAAATATAGCCAAAATACTCATATTAGGTCGCGATAGTAAAAAAACGTGTTATGAAAAGGCATTTTTTGTATTTTATTAATGTGTCGCAAAGCGAATTATATTACCAAAAACAATATAGTCATCGCAGCAAAAGCAAAATGGTTAAATGATGGGATTTTCCGTTCCCGCAGAGTCTCAGAAGGGAACCTGCGCGTTGGATAATGGTGGAGCCGGAGGGATTTTTCGCTCACCCACCCAGGCACAGCCCGCTCAAGAGAAAGTTCGAACCCTCATTGCCGGGTTCGAATGCTTCAAATCAAATAAAAATATAATGCCCACCCCTATTCAGGGGCAGGCATTATATTTTTTGTGGAGCCGGAGGGATTCGAACCCTCGTCCAAACATGGTATAAGGTAAGCTTTCTACATGCTTATCTGCTATTCAATTGTAGGGGAAGCAGAAGGTCAGCCGATCACCTGTACTACTCCCTTAGGTGCTTGTTCTCGCCTGCTTATCGCACCTTTAGCATGGCCAGTTTCATTTGTCGGTGCCCCGGTTGCCGGTTCAATGAAACAGAACACCGGCGGGACAAAAGCTAGTTAATTCTAAATTAAGCAGCTAAGGCGTATTGATTTTCGCCATTTGAAAGTTGAGCGTTCAGATTAAAGCGCTAATTCACCCAACGCGCTGCATGCTTACCTACTTATCTCCATCCTGTCAATTCCGGTCGACCCCATTTTTTTGAGTTGCTCTGGTTTTTGCAGTAGCGGTTAAGAATTACAAAGGTAAGAAATAGTTGCAGTAGCACGAGCAGTTGCAGTATTTTATTTAGTGTTCACACTGCTACTGCCACTTAAAACTGCCACTTACTATTATATCGCTATTTTGTAAAAATGCTGAATATCAGCGCGGTTTACTTTCTTTTCGGCGTGCCAAAGTTCATAGTTATTTTGCAGGTTAACCCAAAATTGTGGTGTATTGCCAAAGGCCTCTGATAGTTTGACAGCAAGTTCGGGACTGATCCCTAAATGCCCGTTAATTACCGATGACAAATTAGCCCTGGCCATATTTAACCCTTTCGCAACTTCGGTAATTGTTAAATTTCGTTCGGCAATGAACATTTCCTTTAATATTTCTCCCGGATGTACCGGTGGTAATCCCCTTTTAAGCATATCTCATCTATTAGTGATAATCTACATAATCAACATCAAAAATGTCGCCAGCTTCGAACCTAAATATGATACGATAATTTGCACTTACTTTTATCGACCAAAAATCATTCCGGTTTCCACTTAGCTTGTGAATACCTGAACCAAGCGCTTTTATATCATCTTCAGACGATACCGCATCAAGTGATGTAAGAATGCGGGCTATTTTTCCTAATTGTTCAGAAGGCAATTTTGCGCCACTGTCCTCTTCAAAATATAGCCGAAGGCCTTTATGACGTATGGTTGCAATCATCAATACAAATGTAACACGTAGTACTACGTGTTACAAATAATATTAAAAAATAATTTGATTAAGTCTACTACCCCCCTGCTACTGCCACTTTACCCTGCAACTCTTTTCGTCCCGGATATACCTCCAAAGCTTTCTCCAAACATACCATCGCTTTGCTTAAGTCGTCGGTGTTGAGCACATAGGCCATGCGTACCTGGTTATATCCAGCGCCGGGGGTGCTGTAAAAGCCGGTGGCGGGTGCCATCATCACGGTTTGGTTTTGGTATTCGAAATGTTCCAATACCCACTGGCAAAATTTATCGGCATTGTCTATCGGCAATTGTGCCACCACGTAGAACGCCCCGCCCGGGTTAGGACAAAACACGCCGTCCATTTTATTTAAGGCTTCTACCACTAAATTACGGCGTGTAGTGTATTCGGCATTTACTGCGGTAAAATATTCATCGGGGGTATCAACAGCTGCTTCGCCGGCTATTTGTTCCACCATACCCGGGCTTAACCTTGCCTGCGCAAACTTTAAGGCAGCCTGGTAAACTTCTTTGTTTTTGGTGATGATGCAGCCCAACCTGGCACCGCAGGCGCTGTAACGCTTGCTCACGGTGTCGAGCACGATCACATTCTCGTCCAAACCATCCAAATGCATGGGCGATGTGAACTGCCTGCCATCATAACAAAACTCGCGGTAAGCTTCATCGCAAAACAGGTACAGGTCGTGCTTTAACACCAGTTCCTTCAAAGCCAATAACTCATCTTCCGAATATAAATACCCGGTCGGGTTGTTCGGGCTGCATATCATAATCGCCCTGGTCTTATCGGTAATCAGTTTTTCAAAATCGCTTATCGCCGGTAAGGCAAAACCATTTTCGATATACGACAGGATGGGTTTTACCACCACGCCGCACTGGCAGGCAAAGCTGTTATAGTTGGCATAAAATGGCTCGGGGATGATCACTTCGTCGCCGGGATCGAGGCAGGAAATCATGCTTAAAATAATCGCTTCCGACCCCCCGGTAGTTACCAATATCTGATCGGGCGTAATGTTATAGCCCAGTTTATTATAGTAAGTTGTCAGCTTGGCGCGATACGATGCGGTCCCCTCAGAAGCGGTATAGGCCCAAACCTTAAAATCGATATTTTTGATGGCATTGAGCATCACTTCAGGTGTTTCGATATCGGGTTGGCCGATATTTAAGTGATATACCTTTTTGCCTTCGCGTTTTGCTTTGTCGGCAAAGGGCGATAATTTACGAATGGGTGATGCGGGTACAGCTATACCCTTTTGCGATATTTTTGGCATGTGCAAAAGTACAAATTTGGCAAACAAAACTTTATCGCGCTACGGTCAAAAAAAAACGGATTTTTGTAATTAACAGCAAATACATAAATTTGACTTTTGTTCGAACCAATTTAAACACACCATAGATGAACCCGGTAACCACATCTTCAACCGTTCCAAGCCTCATCCGTAATACCATAGCTAACATACACCCCGACACCAATACCTTTATGGTACATAAGGTTGGTAACGATTGGGCAGAGATAAGCTACCGCGAAGCCCTTGTAAAAATCGACGCCATATCGGCTTATATGCTGGACATCGGCATCAACAAGGGCGACCGGCTTGGGTTGATCATCGAGAACGGCCCCGATTACGTGTATTACGACCAGGCCCTGCAGCAAATAGGCGCGGTAAATACTTCCATCTATCCCACCCTTTCGGAAGCAGATATTGAATACATTTTGAACGATTCGGGGGCGCGTACCCTTTTGGTGGGAAGCCCGTTTTTATTACGTAAAATAGTTAAGATAGCGAATAATTGCCCGGCGTTGATACGCATAGTACCGGCGTTCGAGGATTTTGGTAAGTATACTGAAAAGGCCGACCTTAATGCAGGTGTTATTGGTTTAAGGCAATTGATAGAGGAAGGTAGTCAATGTGTCGACAAATACCACAGGCAGATCGGCGCCATCCGCGAAAGCATTGTCCCGGCCGACCTGTCGTGCCTTATTTATACTTCCGGCACTACCGGTACACCAAAAGGTGTAATGCTGACACACTCCAATCTGGTGGAGAACGTGCGTGTTTGTTTAGACCAGATTCCTGTTATTGATGAGAATGAAACCTTCCTGTCGTTTTTACCACTTTCGCATGTATTTGAGCGCACGGCTACTTACCACGTATGTTTAGCCAAAGGCTGCAAAATAGCCTTCGCGCAAAGCTTAGACTTACTCGCTAAAAACATGGGCGAAGTAAAGCCTACCGTAATGAACTGTGTACCGCGTTTGTTGGAGCGCATACACGATAAGGCCATGAAGAACGGTACATCGGCAGGCGGCGCTAAAGCCAAAATATTCCTTTGGGCGCTGGGCATTGGTCGTAAATACCGTTTAGTGCACGAAAGCGGAAAGAAAGCAAACTTCATTTTGCAACAGCAATACAAGCTGGCCGAAAAACTGGTTTTTAGTAAGATAAAAGAACGTACAGGCGGCCGTTTAAAATTTATGATATCGGGCGGCGGCGCCTTGCCTAAAAATATAGGTGAGTTTTTCGGCGACCTCGGCATTAAAATATTGGAAGGTTTTGGTTTAACCGAAACCTCGCCGGTAATGGCGGTGACCGAATACGACCGCCAGGTTTATGGTACCGTTGGCCGGATCATACCAGGCATTGAAGTGGCGATACAAAACGTGGAGACAGGGCATATTTACACCATCCAGACTTACGAATCCTTTAACCCTGTTTTTGAATCGGAAGAGGGCGAGATCATTGTTCGCGGGCATTGCGTGATGAAGGGTTACTGGAACAAACCGCAGGATACTGCCGTGGCTATTGATAAGGATGGCTGGTTCCATACCGGTGATATTGGCCGGTATTTTAAAGGCAACCTGCAAATTACCGACCGCCTGAAGAATATGCTGGTAAACGCTTACGGCAAAAATGTGTACCCAACCCCTGTTGAAAATACTTACCTCAAGAGCCATAAAATTGAAGGTATGTTTTTGATTGGCGATAAACGTGAGTACATTACAGCCATTGTTATCCCGGCAAGGGAAACTTTACAGGAAACCTTTAAGCTGGATAATGCTTATTTTGAAAAACCGGACATTTTCATCGACGATCCGGAGATAGTAGAATGGATAGGCCAGGACATCCGCAAATTTTCGAACGAACTGGCAAAATTTGAGCGCATCAAAAATTTTAAGGTGAAACGCAACCCCTTTAGCATGGATGATGGCGAAATTACACCTACCATGAAAGCCAAACGCAAGGTGATAGAAAAGAAATACGCTGGCGCGATAGAAGAGATGTATATGCAGGAAGTGGATGCTGAGTAATACGGCTCATTTAATCAATTGAGAAATTATATTACACAATGATTAATTAATTATACTTTGGTATAATTATTGTGGTTTTTTTGAAAGAAACAATAAAAAATTATGCCGATGCAATTTAGTTTATACGAAGCCGGTGACATGGTGCAGACACCAAACGGCAAAGCAATGGTTATAGAAGATCAAAGAGTGGGCTCGAGTTATATTAGGGTACAATTTGACGGGAGCGAAAGCCTTAACACTTATAATGTAAAGGATGTGTGGATAATACGGTCTGCGTAGTCCTTTTTAAGGAAGCCACAAGCGGGCGTCCTTTTTATGAATAGCGCTTTACAATCCTCAACTTATGGGTATACTTCTTCAACTCATTGGAGTAAATGCCCTGGCCGTCAACCCGGTCTATCTTGACCTTGCCTGATGCATGGATAATACGGTCATCACCCAGCATCATGCCCACATGGACGATGCGGCCTTCGTCGTTATCAAAAAAGGCGAGGTCGCCTGGCTTAACTTCCTGTAAAAAATCGACTACTTTGCCCTGCCCTGCCTGTTGCCAGGCATCGCGCATCAGGTTGATGCCTTGTGTGCGCATTAAAGCCTGGGTATAGCCCGAGCAATCGACGCCAAAATGGGTACGGCCACCCCATAAGTATGGCGCATTTAAAAACGATTTAGCAATATCAATTAAACTACCGGGATTTTGTTTGTTGGCAACCCTGAAGGCATCGTCGCCGATAAAGCATTGGCCGTCTTCGAAAAAAGGAAGCGAGCTGCCAAATGGTAAGTATAACACTGAGCCGTCGGCTACCTTCACAACTTCGGTTACTACGGCTTTTGTTACTACCGATGGGCTGCCGGTCATCAATTGGTAGGCATCTATGATGGCAAATTGCAGGTGGCTTATCCAGCCATGGTAACCGTCAAAGGTGGTAACAATGTTTACCCAATTGTCCCCGCGTTCCAAAATTTCGAAAGTTTCGCCAAACAAAAGCTGTGAAACCAGTTCGCTTTGATGGCGTGGCTCGGCCCGTAAGGGTATTAAGGCGAGGTTACAAATGCCGTATTCCATGCAACAAATTTATAATAAAAAAGGGAGCGCAATGCGTTCCCTTTCGTTTATATCTGCTAAAAAATTATTATTCGCCCATGTGCAGCCATTCTTTTTTGGCCAGCAGTTCTTCTTTGGTTTCGCGTACGTCTTCATCGTCCACACAGCAATCAACCGGGCAAACGGCAGCACATTGCGGCTCATCGTGAAAGCCTACACATTCGGTACATTTATCGGGTACTATATAATAAACCTCATCATTTATAGCAGCCTGTGCTTCTTCGGCGTTAATGGTAACACCATCGCCAAAATCGATAACTCCCTTTAAACCAGTACCATCTGAGAAACGCCAGGCGGCGCCGGCATCGTATATCGCGTTGTTTGGGCACTCCGGCTCACAAGCTCCGCAATTGATGCATTCGTCAGTGATTATAATTGCCATGTTTTTCTAAAAAATATATTTACTAAAAATTACCTTTGCCATTCGGCATTTCAAGGTGCAAAGATATGAAAAAATCCGCTTTGCAATTAAACCCCGTGCCATAAATATGTCAAAAGCAACAAAACTATACTTAATTGGTCGTCTTTCAGAACTAGGCCTCAAATTAGCCAAGCCCGATGATGAATTGCTGGCCGTTATCGACAGCGAGCATTATTACAACGCATGGTTCACCACCGAAAACACACTAAATGCAGTGAAAGCTATTGGTGCGATGTTGAATGAGGAGGACCTTACTACCTGGTTATTGAGTCCTCAGTATGAAGTCCAAAGTCAGGAGTCGGAAAAAGAGACTCAAGACTTAAGACTCATGACTCAAGACTCTGCTAAAAAAGTGGGTCTCATTTTAGCCGGCAACATCCCGCTTGTAGGTTTTCACGATGTGTTGTGCGTTATTGCCTCGGGGCATCATGCACTTATTAAAGCATCATCGAACGATTCAAGACTTATCAAATACATTTTGGAGCTTTTTGTTGAGATAGCACCGGAGTATGTAGACAACTTCAGTTTTGTGGACCGTTTAGCTGGTTTTGATGCCGTTATAGCCACGGGTAGCAACAATACCTCTCGTTATTTTGAGTACTACTTTGGCAAGGTGCCTAATATCATCCGCAAAAACCGGAACAGCGTGGCGCTATTGACCGGAAAAGAAAGCCGTGAGCAACTGTTTATGCTGGGGCACGATATTTTTGATTTTTTTGGTTTGGGGTGTCGCAATGTATCAAAAGTATTGGTACCAAAAGGTTACGATTTAGTACCTTTTTTTGAGTCTATCGAACCATACCAGCCCATCATCAACCATCACAAGTACAACAATAATTACGATTACAATAAATCCATTTACCTGGTGAATGGCGACAAGCACCTGGATAATGGCTTTTTGCTGGTGAAAGAGGACGAGCGCCTCGCTTCTCCCCTCGCGGTGCTGTATTTTGAATATTATGATGACCTGGACGATGCCCAGATTCGCCTCGCCGAGCTGAGCGATAACATTCAATGCATTGTGAGCGGCATCCCGCTAAATCAAAGCAACCAGGTGGTAGGCTTCGGTCAAAGTCAGCAACCTAAACTGTGGGATTATGCCGATGGCGTGGATACGATGGCATTTTTCGCTTCGCTATAACCTTCTCCGTGCCCCTCTGTGCAAACATCTGTTATCTCTGTGGTTAAAAGTCGCTTTGATAATTTAACCACGGAGTTCACTGAGAGAAAAGACACAGAGTTTCGCAGCACCGCTCATCAAACAAGTCGAATATCTTCCAAATTCTAACCCATACTTACCGGCTACTCATCGCGCATTGTGGCCCGGTCATATTTATCACACTTTCGTGCATTATTTATTAATTTCATAAAATCATCAATATGAAGAAACTTGTGCTGTTTGTTTTTGTATGCCTGTTTTTGAACGGCCTTTTTATGACCTACTTATACTTTATCCCCACGGATTGGGTACGGGCACATAAGGGCTATTGGATAGGTTTTATTGTGTTGGATATGGCGCTGTTAAGTGTCATCTTCTCCATGATAGCCAAACGGTGGAAATGGCCACCCCCGAACCAGGTCGCTGTATGTAAACCATCTTATTCGCCCAGGATACAAAAACGCAGAAGCATGGTATTAACGGGAAGCTTTTTTTTGTATTGCGGCAGTATCATTGTCATTGCGATCAATCTTGGCCACGACACTATAATAACCTCAATACCCGGTTTATTGGCGGTTTATATTATAGCTGTCGTCTTTTTTATCGTATTTATCTCTTTTTTACAAACCCGTGTACCGGGGCCGGCCGCCCATTTTATGTGGGCAGCCAATTTGTCAAAAGCAAAACTATTAGGCCTGTACCTGGTCATCAGTATGATATATGGCGGCATTTATCTCTTGCTTTATCAAGCTATAGAGACCTATCATTATCCGTATTGGCTAAAAATTAACAGCAATTACATTTTAGTAGCGGTAATTTTGGCGGCCCTTGCCTTATATAACTGGCTATACAGCCGGGCCCAAAAACAAAGGTTAGCACGCTCGTTACAAGTACAGGAAACCCTCAACTTAAAGCTCCGCTCCATCCGTTCGCAACTTAACCCGCATTTTATGTTCAATGCGCTTACGTCCATCCAAAACCTGATGAACAAGAACGATATACCGGCAGCCAACCATTACCTGGCCATGTTTGCCGACCTGACTCGCAAAGTGCTCAACACCAGCGACCAGGAGCTCATCAGCATGGAAGATGAATTGAAGATACTGGAAGATTACCTGCAAATGGAACAGCTGCGTTTCGGTTTTAAATATGAGATAACGATTGACGATAGCATCAACATTGCCAATACCGAAATACCTGCTATGTTATTACAACCCTTTATTGAGAACGCCATAAAACATGGCATTGCTGTTTTACAGGATAAAGGCCTGGTAACTATAGGTATTGCTAAAAAAGAAAACGATATTGTGCTTACTGTAACGGATAACGGGGCCGGTTTTGATAAGATCGCCGCTCAAAGCAAGTCGGACTCCCTGGGTTTAAAATTAAGTGAAGAAAGAATCGCGCTTTTAAACCAGGTAAATAAAGACCAGCCCGTAACTTTAGCTATCAATACCAAACACACAGGCACAACCATTACCATTGTATTGGTAAATTTACTTTCGTAAGCATGAATATCCGCAGCATCGATAGACGGGGTCCACTACTAATTAAATCCTATCTTTATTTTTTAAACACCAACGTAATGATCCAAAAAATAGCCACTTTTTTAATGCTGTTTTTTATTCTACAAAATTGCACTCAAGCTCAAACTTTCAATAAAGCTAAGTTAGACAGTTTTTTTGTCGCACTGAACACACATGACCAAAACATGGGCAGTATCGCTATGGCTGTTAACGGCACATTGGTTTATCAAAATGCCATTGGTTACAGCCAGGTAACCGAAAGTTTCAAAACACTAGCCACAGTTAAAACTGAATACCGTATCGGTTCTACCAGCAAGATGTTTACTGCTACGATGATCTTCCAACTCATCGATGAAGGTAAGCTTAGCCTTGAAACACCATTGGCTAATTATTTTCCACAAGTGCCTAATGCCCGAAAGATCACCATAGCTGAACTGCTGAACCATCGCACCGGTCTTCATAACTTTAATAGCGACCCGGATTATGCGTCTTATATGACCACCCCGAAGTCGGAAGCGGAAATGATCGCCATATTTGCCAATCAGAAACCCGATTTTGAACCAGGCGCAAAGGGCGTGTATAGCAACCCCAATTATATCCTGCTGGGCTATATTATCGAAAAAGTTACCGGTAAAACCTATGCCGATGAGTTAAAAGAACGCATTACTTCAAAAATAGGCCTGACTGAAACCTATTACGGTACCAAAATCCGCCCTGCCCAAAACGAAGCATATTCTTACAACTACGCAGGACAATGGGTACAAATGCCGGAAACGGATATGAGTATTCCTGGTGGTGCCGGTGCTATTGTATCCACACCGGCGGATCTGACAAAATTTATCGATGCACTTTTTGAAGGAAAACTCATTACCCCGGCCAGTTTATCGCTGATGAAAACGATCAAGGATGATATTGGTATGGGCATGTTTAGCATGCCGTTTCAGGGTAAAACAG
>Ga0206951_1081_pt1 | contig 23903 bp, 16 predicted proteins | sample Alteio_BWOrgHeat_38_FD_152974 | JGI IMG/M metagenome (GOLD analysis project Ga0206951, IMG submission 152974) | Enriched cells from forest soil in Barre Woods Harvard Forest LTER site, Petersham, Massachusetts, United States -... | ecosystem: Environmental > Terrestrial > Soil > Temperate forest >... | reverse complement strand
ACATTCCCGCCACTCAAAAATGGCGACCCTGCAGACACATTCCTGATGCTGAAGACATACGCGATTGCCATGCCACTGACCACTACCAGAAGCAGGCCAAACCGTTTTGTCCCTCTCATTGGTTGCTCCCTTCAGTCCGATGAGTATCATCCTTCCGGGAATCCCAGCGGTGACCGCATTCTATTTGCAGAGTTTGGCAAGTCGCAAGGAAGTCGCCACTTCCATGTGGATGATCTTGCTGGTAGGAAGGCGATATGCCTAACTGCCTGCCGCCAGTTCCAAGCTGAGCTTCCTGCGCAGGGTTCTTCGTCAATCACCTACGCAGCAGCCTTCTCCATGGCCGCAAGCCGAAAAATTCGATAGGCTCCGCCGGACGGTACACACCTACTGCTACTGCGGCGCATGGAGGCTCAACCACGTGGGCTGCTCAACTTGATCGCAGCGGGCCACACAAGGTCATCGCGTCAGCGCTTTTGAACGTGCCGATAGTCAACGCAGCGGTTCCATTCTTATTCTATGTGCCAGTCACCTATCTAACGACATTCGTTGACGACACAGTCGCAGTGCTTGATCTACGCACGGGTCGTCAGACGACACAGAGACTTCCTGTATCCACTGATTTACAGCTCCTGTTTCCGGGGACATAGCCTCATCCGTGACTGGCATTTTAGAGACCATGCGAAAAGTCTGGTTGCCGAAGGCAGGTATCCGTGACTCCTGTACAATTCACATCGCGGAGAACAGTTGGCCCACGGGGCCCAGCCGTTCTTTCGAATCTGGGAATGGTCTACTGCAGTGCACTCGTTAAGCGCTCTCCATAATATTGAGCGATATATGTTGTTTAGTCTGCGAGATGTGCAGCTCTTCGATCCTGAGGTCCCATGCGGCTTTTTCCGCCACTTCGGTATTACGGACGCTTCCTATAGGAAAAAGCCTGCCTTCGAGCGCGCGACGCGATGCAACTACAGCGGGCGACTCTACAAATAACGTTAAGAACGTTTCTCCACCTAGGCTGTTTGCGAGTTCCATTCCATCTTCACGAATCGGCCGTGGCCTACCGGCTGATGACGAAACGGTTGATGACGCTGTATCAGAGTAGCCATTCAGGTCTTTATCCTCGTCTTCTTCTCGCTCTGCAGCAAACTAATTCACAGACCTCGGCTGCGTAATTTTTATTCTTTTCTCGGTGTGGATATCCTAGCGGCGGACCAGCGACGCGCCCACCAATACAAGGAAGTGCTGTTCGTAGACTTCGTTTCCCGCGAAACCTTCCAGGGCAGTAAGAGAGATTGAATACTTCACAATATCTTTCATTGTTGCGCCGCAGCATTGCAAGATGTGCTGAATGATTTCGCGGGTAAGGCATGTCTTGTTTTGGGCGCCGCCGCAGGAAAACTGGTCGGTTCCTAGGTCAATGGGGCCAAGTCCGGAGACAAACAGAAAATCGCCCGCGCGGACTGCGTGCGAGAAAGGGCATGCGGCTGCCGGCTCCGGCACTCGAACGAATCCTAGTTGCTCGTAAACGTCTACTGGTTCAGGCTACGGAGATATTTGCCCAGCTCTTCCTTGATCTCGGGTCGGTCATACATAAATTTGTTTGGGAACTGGCCGGTAATCGGATAAGGTTCCGGTTCGGGCGGCATCTGTTCTGCCATCTGTTGCCGGCTCACCCGAAACTCGCCAATGCGATAGCCGTACATATCAAGATGTGTCACACCGAGGCGAAGAGCCTCCTGGCAGATTGCAATGATCTCCTTCGCTGTCGGATGCTGTGCCCGACCGGGCAACCTCTCTTCACGCTGGTTAGCTGTCCAGAAGGTAAAGACTATTTTCTTGTCTAAGCCTACAATGTTGCGTATCGTCTCGATCGCTTCACCGTTCTTTCTTACGACGTCGGCAGAGGAATTGGGATCGTTCGTCCAAGAGGACATAGTGTAACCACTTACGGCATCGAACGGTTTCAACGCGCTGCCAAGATCTAGACCCAGGCGTTCTCCTTTATTTGGAACTGTGAGACTGTCGATCGAATCTTCCACATACAGGATGTGCTCAGAATTAGTATCGAGATCACGGATAAATCTTACCGTGTCTCTGGCCCAGTCCTGCCACCACCCTTCGCGTGCTTTTATCCATGCGTTCCATCGCGGATCGCTGGAATTTCGAGGCAGCGGAGCGCCGAACTCCTTTTCTTCCCAGGGGCCGTAGGAGATCAGTGAACTGCCGCCAAAGGAGTCGTCAAAGACATACCCGCGGAAGCCCCTCGCATTGCGATAGGTTCGGGCAATGTTTTGCAGATATTGTTTCCATTCAGTGTTGCGCCATTCCGTGTTGAAGACATCGAAAGTCTCCAGTACCTTGCCTTCTGCTGTAATCTGCATGTACTTTGCATCGCGATGGAGTGAGTTAGCGACAGGTTGCCACACGATTAGGTACACGCCAAGCCCGGCTTTATTCGCTTCTTCGATGGCCTCCAGCGTTTCATTCTTGCGCGTTACAATCCCAGCAAGATCCACGCCCCAGCACACCAGCACATCCGTAAAGCCCATATGTTTCATTTCGGCAAAGTCGTGATTCCAATCGGTCTTAGGGGCCGAATTAAGCCAATACCATGCACTGATACGTACTCTGGGCTGTTGTGCTGTAGCAGAGGTTGTTATCGACACGACGAGAAAGGCGAATAGTAGAAGCTTCTTTAACACGGTATGCTCCGAAAAAGTGATCGCACGATCTCCTTTACCTTGCGATAGTTCCTTCGCAATGACCACTAAATAGAGAAGCCCGTCCAGTGGGCAGAACAAAAATATGTTTACCCGTTCCATGCGGATGAGAGATCTAGGTTGCTTTTGATTTGCGTCACGGCAAGATGATTCATTCGACTTGCGTGCTGCTGTAAATGTTCAATAGGGCGAACAAAATATTCGTGCCCCCGATGAGGTGCGAAAGAAGTCAGGCCGACAGATGCTATGCTCGCCTGCACAAAGTAAAAAGCGAGAACGAATGAAAGCTCTTGATTGGATCATCCTGTTGCTGTATTGCGTGGCGATCCTTGGTCTTGCCGGCTATTTCCGAAAGCGGGCCAGCGGCGGAATTGTTGAATTCTTTGCTGCGGGCCGAGATCTTCCGTGGTGGGTAATCGGATTTGCAGATGTCGCAGGCTACACGGGCGGCGGGCAGGGTTTCGTCATGCTGATCTTTCTGTCTGGTTACAGCGGCTTGTGGCTTATGGCATGGCTGAGCTGGGTGATCTGGATGCCTCTCGTCGCTGTCATCTGGGCACCGATGTGGAGAAGGCTCGGCGTCGTCACGACGGGCGAGTTCATCGAGCGCCGATACTCCGGTCGGTTGGCCAAAAACTATCGCAGTATATATGCCGTCTATGCATGCTTCGCGTGGGGGGTCGTATCGGTTGCCTACGTATCGGCATGGATGGGCGCAACTGCTGGTCCAGTACTTGGATGGAGCACGCATAAGATTCTGTTCGTCTTCGGAGCTCTGACGATTCTCTATACTCTGATGGCAGGTCTGTTTGCGGTTGCGTATAACGATGTCCTTCAGTTCGTCATCCTGATGGGGGGAAACCTTGCTTTCGGCCTTCTGCTAGTACATCGCGCTGGCGGTATGGCTGTTGTTCTGGCAAAGGTCCAAGCCACGCGCGGCGCAGGCTTTCTCGCTGCGCTACCTTCCGGATCAGGTCTGAAGGCGGCAACGGTCATAGCACTTTGTGTACAGGGAATATTTTTCGCGGGCTCGCCGTTTGCAGGAGAAGGATGGACAGCTCAACGCTTCATGGCCGCACGCGATGAGAAGCATGCGATTCTAGGACAGATATCGAACGGGATCCTCGCTCTTGCAGTGCGCCTCATACCATTCATACTCATTGCGCTTGCAGCTGTGGCGTTGTTCACTCCTGCGGAGGTTCCTATCCCGGCCACTCTCTGGGGCGATCTAGTAAAACAGTACGCTCCTACAGGACTCTTCGGTTTGTTGCTTGTAAGCAGCCTTGCCGGCTACATGGCGGCTATCTCTTCCATTGGCAATTGGGCAGCCAGTTACCTGGTTAATGACATTTATGTTCATCGCCTTCGTCCAAATGCCTCCAAGAAGCAGGTCATCTCCGTCAGTCGATGGACAACGGGGCTACTTCTTGGTTTCGCATTCATCGTGGGCGGCTTGATTCGTACCGATCAGCTCGATAGGTGGGTGCTCTTCATCAACTCTTCGCTCATTGTCTTTTCTCTTCCGCTCGCCTGGCTTAAATGGTTCTGGTGGAGAACGAATGGTATCGCCGATATGGTGGGCGTGCTCGGAGGGTTTCCGGCAGGTTATCTGATTTGGTTTGGATCTGATGCGGTACTGCCGCAGACGCTCCGCATACACCTTAGCCTAATAACTCATAGCAACTGGAATGGGCTCATTCCTGCATTCAGTGATCTAGATCGTTATCCATTCTGGATGGGCTTCGGTGTCCTGTTCATTGCAGGCTGGATCATGATTCTTGGCGTCACCATGCTGACGTCGCCGGAGTCGATGAGCACTCTGACAAGCTTCTACGAAAGAGTCAGGCCGATTGGATTCTGGCGCCCTGTCTCGAACACGCTGGGAATCTCCCCCGCAGACCGGATGAGAGCGTGGCCGAGTGTAACCACCGCGCTATTCGGCGTTGCCTTCTACTTCCTTCTGACGATTGCGCTCTTTGAGGCATTCGGCGCACACCAAGTGGCATGCGCGTTTTCTGGAGTGGGCGCCTGTGCAACCGGAGTTATCTTCTCACTTCGATCCATACGAAGCGCTCACCTAGAACACGGGAGACAGGAACTGAAGTGAACATCACTCAGATCGAGGTGTATAGGGCATCGCTGGTCGTAAACCCAAAGCTAGCCATCGTGAGTGCAGCGGGCACGCACCCGGAGTCGCAATATCTCGTTGTTCGCATCCAAGACGACAGTGGTGTGTGCGGCTTTGGCGAGGCGACGCTCGCACCAGTATGGAGCGGCGAAAGCCAGGGGGGAGCTGAAGTAGCGATCAAACATATCCTCGCACCTGCACTCATTGGAAAAGACCCGAGGAATATCCGTTCATTGGCTGCGGAGATGGATCGCCTACTGATTGGCAATCCCTTTACCAAGGCTGCGGTTGAAATGGCGTTGCTCGATCTCACCGCGCGATTGTTGTCTACGCCGCTCGTAACATTGCTCGGCGGGAAGCGTCGGGGAGATGCGATCCCCTTGAAGTTTTCCATTGGCGCGTTTTCCCCAGCGAAGGCAGCCCGCGTCGCAGCCCACGCAGTGGGCATCGGGTTGAAATCGGCAAAGGTCAAGGTGGGCTTTGACCTAGCCGGCGACATGGAGCGTGTTCACGCGGTTCGCCGCGAAGTGGGGGAGCAGTTTCACATCGCCGTCGACGCAAATGCAGGATGGACCGAAAGCGAAGCCTCGCAAGCCATCCCGGCGCTCGAAAAACTTGGCGTAAACGCATTCGAGCAACCTATCCGTCGCGGCGACTTCCGCGGCTGCGCTCGTCTACGCGCAAAGACCAACATCCCCATCATCCTTGATGAATCCATCTTCACTGCGCAGGATGCGATGGAAGCGCTGCGTCACGACTGCTGCGATTTGATTAGCCTTTACCCCGGAAAGAACGGGGGTATACTCAGGTCCCTGGCAATCGCCGAGATAGCAACCGCCTCAGGAATTGAGTGCATTATCGGCAGCAACCTTGAGATGGATCTCGGAGCATCCGCCATGCTGCATCTCGCGGTCGCTATGCCAGCTCTCTGCAAGACTGTGGGGCACGACATCATCGGTCCGCTTTACTACGAGCAGCACCTCACCGACACGCCCATCCATTATCGCGATGGTTGCGCGATCCTGCCCGAAGGAATAGGCTTGGGCGTGCGGCCGCTCTGTGCGATCAAGACCGCAATCTAGCCTGACACTGGAAGAAACTGGTCGATCTCGTCTGATTCCATCAGTCGAATGATCCCGTTGAGCTTATCGACGATAACGGAGAAGAACTGCAAGCCTTTCTCCGCTGATGCAGTTCTAGGATCGCCAACGGTGCCACTAGTGCTCATTTCGTCAAAGGTCAAGGCAAAAGAAGCTGCACCTCCCTTGAGCATGTCCTTAGCGAAGAATGAGGAGCTCGGCCACTTACCATCCGCTGCTATCCAGTCTTTTTTTACTAGCCGTTCATCCTGGGCAAGAACGAGTGACGTCTCGAGTTCGCAAGCATGACCCATGCCTCCCAGCTTGCTACTTCGTAGCGAAGCCAGTTCCGCTGCGGCAGCATTCCAATAGGTCACATTTACAAGTCGATGTTTGGGGAACTTCATTTTGCATTTCGTTACTGTGACATCCAGCGCTGCTGCATTGCCCCCATGAGAATTCAAGATAAGGATGTTGGTGAATCCGGCAGAGGCGATCGAGCTTACAATCTCGAAAGCCATTGCGATGAAGGTCTCCGGTGACACGGTCAATGTGCCCGGAAACTTCATGTGGTGTGTGGAAAGTCCCAGCCATTGCGTAGGAAGCAGAAGCAATCGGCCATCCAATGACTGATCCAGGCGCTCAGCGATTGATTGACCGATCAACGCATCTGTATTCATCGGCATGTGCAGGCCGTGCTGTTCCATTGCGCCGAACTGGGCGATCACGACCGTTTTGCGGTCGAGCTGATCGACTTCCGCCCAAGTTAGTTCTGCAAGCTTCATTCCAGTAGCCTTCGTGGACCTTGAATTGATAGTCTAGCCAGAATAGATGGACGAAACGCTGACAACAATGGCCGGTCTAACTTCGTTCATCGTGCTGAACGGAGCTTCCGACCTTTCATTCAGCAGAATGAACGCCACACTCACAATAGTTGATCCACTGTGGGAGTGGCCACAATGCATCTATCGCACAAGAATACATGGCTCCGTAGCCCCACGCCGGACCGGGTTGATCGAATGATTTTTGGATATGTATCAGACCAAAACTATGTAGCGCTTAGCGGCGTGGCTGCGGAGTGCGTTCATGCCGAGACGAGAGAGGCGACGGAAGTTCGCTCGTCGCCCTCAGGAGCTCTGAGGGCAGAGCTAGCGCGTGGTGTCTACCTTATCGTTCTCTCGAAAGAGGGCTTCGGTGCGAAATGGGGCGTGTACCAGATCGGGCAGGGGGAGCCGTTACAGTTTCGCCTTCTCAGCGATACGCCAATGGGCTTCATGTGGCCTAAGTGGGTGCGTGCCGGTGAGCCCGCGGAGATCAAGGTACATGCGGCCGAGCAGTATCGTCTATCTCTATGGCGATACGGCCTGCGAAAGGAACCGTATGGCGTGCTGAGTTGGTTTGACGAGCACGGGCCTCAGGCAATGCGGCAGATACTTCCCGACGAAGACTTCTCACAATCAGGTGTGCGTTGGAATACGACCGGATATCCCTCTCCACATCCTCAGCAGTCTATGTCTGCTCCAGTTCGTAGCGGACTCTATTACATCTGGGGGCAGACGCTCATGGGGAAGCGCTTTTCATTTCCATGGGTTGTCGCCCCCGCGGCGCCCCGCGAAAAGATTGCCGTACTTGCGAACACAAACACATGGAATGTCTACAACGCCTTCGGTGGACGTTCGAACTATATCAATCCCACAGGGCTTCCGGCGACGCCTACCATCAATGCACGTCAGGACCTGGGGCGTTATATCAAAAACGAAAGCGTCTGGCTTGCGAAAGACACCGAGTTCAAACCGCTTTCGTTTGAGCGGCCTGAGCTGGGGAATGACATCTTTGACAACACGCCGTGGGATGATCTGGACGCGTCCGCGCCGATACAGGGGCGGATGCAATGTGGCCAGGCGCCTGGCGAATGGAGATTGCTCGCTTGGTTGGAGCAGGAAGGCTTTGCTTACGACTACTACGCCGACGCGCAACTCCATGATGGAACGTTAAATCTGAGTACCTATGCAGTGCTTCTCGTAGGAGTGCACCCGGAGTACTGGAGCTGCGAGATGTACGACCGCGTTGAGCGTTGGGTGAAGGACGGTGGTCACCTCATGTATCTCGGGGGAAACGGTGTTAACTGCGAGGTGCGGTTCAGCCGGGACGGCGCCCTCCATTGCTTATCGCACGAAGATCTGAATGACAACACCATTACGGGCAACGAGTCGCGGATGCACCGCACGCATAAGGCCGAGTCCGCACTACTCGGCGTGGCATTCACGAACACCGGGGCTATGACCTCCGCTCCTTATCAGGTCAAGCAAGCATCGCACTGGATATTCAGCGGTACAGGTCTAAAAGACGGCGATCAGTTCGGGAGGAAAAGCCTGCACGAACGTGTGCCGGGAGGCGCCTCAGGCCACGAGACAGACAAACTTATGCCTAGCTCGCCTACGTGCGATCTGCTGGCGAAAGGAATGAACTCCGAAGATGGCGGAGCGGATCTTGTATTGTTATCGCTCGGCAAAGGAAGGGTCTTTTCTACGGGCTCCATAACCTGGGTATCTTCCTTGTTTCCGGACCAGCAAGTCTCGCGTATCACGCGAAATGTACTTGAGGCATTCCTCAAAGTGGAGGATCGTCTTGCGAATTGATGGAAAAAGTGTGATCGCGATGGGGCGGTCGCCTGGCATTGAGCTGGCTAGCGTACGGCAGTTTCCGAATCCGGCGCTAACGTCTTAAACGAGGACCTGGAGAATTCTTTTTAGCCGATGCGCCTATTGCCTTGGAGCCAGCGCGCTCGGCCAGTAGGTAGGTCTTGGCATTGTGATGGAACCTATATCGAGGTGAAGTTTCGGTGGACCTAGCTGAGATCCTCCGTCTGCGTCTCGATCTGGACACATGGATGCAGGGTGCCTCCTGAAGTAAAAAGCTGAGAGATTAGCGACCTCGGTATGGGAATTACTCTAGTAGCTGGCAACGATCGAATAGAGATCACGACTCGCATTGGAAATTCTAATCCACTCTTTCTGCGCATCGAAGTCGTTCCACGGGCGGCCATCGACGCTCACGTCGTGGATACGCTTGCCTTCTGGATGACGCAGACGCAGCAGCACAGTCGTGCCAGGCTGGCGACCTTCAAGCTGTACAGTTGCTTTAATCGTTCCGCTTTTTGCATAGCTTCGTATCTCAAACGAAATATCTCCGAACCAGGTCGGAGCGTTTCTCACAGAAATATGCTTACCGTCTTCAAGCCACGCCTGCGGCGTTGCCTGCGCTAGAAGCAATGTGTGATCGTCGGCTTCGCGGACCAGCATATTGCGATACTGCTCAAACCATGCGCCGTCTGTACTTGGAGGACCAAAATATTGCCCCCAGCGCCAACGGTGCTCAACCGGCTCAAAAACTCCCTGGCTAAAACCCCCAGCCATAAGACTGTAGAAGGCGCGGATGACCGCTTTCACATCGTCGCGCAGGAAATATGCTGTCACCTGTTGGTTATAGACCGGCTCGTTAGCAAGACCCCATCCGTGCAGAAATAGGTTGTCCTCTTGGTCGTTCAGAAGTGATTCGGCCAACTCTCCCTGAGACGGTATCGCTTTGAGTCGCAGAAGATGCGTAGCCCCCGTATCCACGTCGGAGGGATACCACTGTTCCATGTTGCGACCTGGATAGGCAGCGTCAGAGGGCACATAGGGGATCCAAGTGTGATCGCGCAATTGCACCAGCGGAGATTCCACCGATGCTTCGCTCATTGCATGCTCAATCGCTATTCGATATTGCTCCGCCACCGCCAGACATTCATCCGCTCGGGGGTTCCCGCTACGTTTCAGAGCCCTGCCCATCATTTCGACACCCGCATAAACATATGCCTGATTGAACGCCCAGTATCCGGAACCCGTCACATCGTTGAGCGGTCCGGCAATGAGTCCCTGCGTCAGTCCAGGTGTTGAAGATGCACCTCGTATCTGTGCGAGGGTCCAATCCAATGCTTTCAATGTGTCCGGCAATAGAGCTTCGAAGCTCTTTCGATCATCGGAAAGGAGATAGTCCTGGGCGACGGCATAAAGCATTGCCGGTGTATAGGCCAGCCAATGCGCGAAACCATTGACACGCCCATTGAATTCCTGATTATTGTGATAAATCGCGTCCAATTCTTCCGTTGCAATTTCGTTATAGCCGCGCAAACCATAAAGCATGTAGTCGACATATACGGCCTGGTTAATGGGCCAAGGAGTTCCAATCTGCGAATAAGCGAAGTTCGAGTATGGCAGATCCATTCCACCGTCGCCGTGCCTGCGCGGCAACGTCAGTGCATGCCACAGATTGGCGCGAAAAAGATCGTTGACCGCCTGTTCTGGAACATCAAATTGCGCCCCTTTCGCAAGATAGGACGACCAGAACCACCGTACGCGTTCTTGCCGAAGCATAATCTAGCTGGCCCAAAGCGTCATGCTCTTCAGCAGTGACAGCAGGCGAAGGCAGAGCGAGAAACAACTCTCGTGTTCCCTTGGCTGGAAGAGAGACGGACAGCGTAACATCCACGCGCTTCTCTTTCTGCGCCTGCTCCTGTACGCCCGCCCAGGAAACGGTGGCTTCCTCCGACCTGATGGCAAGCAGCACATTATGATGAGCATTTTCTTCAAGCAGAAATTGTCCGTTTAGCTGCTCAGCGATCACTCCTGGGTCGTCTTGTGCAGGAAGACTGCGCTCGTGAACTACCGTCAAGGGAATAATGCGCGCCTCTCCCGAAATATCAGTCATCCGGACGCGCTGCATCAAGACCATTGGCAAGTCGCCCCGTCTTTGCTCCGAAGGGCCGTTCAATGGGTAAGCAAACTGCTCCACCTCATAGTGCACCCCATCTCGTTCCAGAACAGTCGTGACGATCGGCAGACCATTCTCCAGCGTCTGGCTCTTCCAGTAAGTGCCGATGCCTTCAGCGAGGTTTGCGAACCCAAACCAGAAGCGGAACTGATCCGCATTGCCATAGTCACTCCAGACGCCTGCGCCCCGGTCTATGCCAAATTTCTCAATCGTGGAATCCCAAGAAAGACCGATGATATGCCCCGGTCCCTGCTGGGCGGGATGGGCATAGGAAGGATCACCCATGTTCGCCCACTTCTCTTTGAAGGACTCATAACTGGCCTCCGGAGACTCTCTCACCTGGTCGAGAATGCGCATTCCAGCGTAAGAAGAAAGCTGTTGCTGTGCTGCAGAAAAAGAAACGAGATTGTCCCCTGTGCTCACATACAGGTCAAGCGAAGGGATCCAGAACGATCTGCAATGCAGCAGCTGATCAATCGTCAATGAAAATCCGCGAGTTCCTTCCGGATTCAACTCGAATCTTATCTTGCGAAAATCGATGCGCCATGCTGGATCCTGTGCGAGACGTCGCACCGTATCGGTGTCGCTATGGGCGATCAAATCTGACCAGATAACATGCATGCCCTGGATCGAAGTAATGTCGGCCTCGGGATAGCTAACTGTGTATGTCTGCGACTCCACATGCCCATTGCCCGCACTCCCGCTCCATGCGTTCCGTTTGTCTACGGATAGGCTATGTGATGGCACGAGCCGCACAAAGAACTGTGTACTTTTCGGAGACGTGTGACCTAGCGAGATGTTTACTTTCAGTTCCTTGAGTGTTTGAGCAAACAGTCCCAATCGAGCTGGAGTCAGAGACGAGAGTAAAAGTAGTGCGAACACATAGCGATACATTCTATTCACCATTGATGTCAGAGCCTCAGCTGCATCGATTACTGATTACTCCTTATCCTTTCTCAAGGAGCGGTGATCTTTAGTCAGATAGAAAGAGCGACGGCAATTTCTATCCGATGGGAAGGACAAAGATGCGGATAACCTTCGGGGTTATATCTGCGCATTTTTTACAATGACATTCGAGGCAATTTTCTTGATTCAAATTGAATCACCCGCGCTGGCCGTCGATATCCTTCCGGAGGTAGGAGGCAAAGTCAGTCAGATACACGACAAGCTTGATGGTCACAGTCTCCTTGTCCAGCCACAAAGGCCATATCGCACCATACCCACTGATGGCGACTGGCTCCTGCACGACACAAGCGGCATGGATGATTGCTTCCCGAACGTAGCTGCGGGAGCTTATCCCGAACAGCCGTGGGCTGGCGCGTCATTGCCCGATCTTGGTGAGTGGACGCATGGCATCTGGCAAATCGTACACGCTGAAACCCGGGAGATCATTCTGGAAAAGATGGGCAAAGCTCTGCCTTATCTGGCGGTTAAGACGATCCGTTTCGTCGACGATCATAGCCTGGAATTTTCCTATCGCGTTGAGAATCACGGATTACCGATCCGATATCTATGGTCTGCACATCCGTTGATCTCAGTGCAAAACGAATATGAACTCATCCTGCCACCTGGCAACCTCACTTTCACGACATTCCCCGCAGATGGCATCACTTATGAATGGCCAACATTCAAGGGTAAATGCCTTTCGCGTGAATGGATTTCTCATGGCAAAACTCTCAAAATATTTATTACTGGCCTTTCCGAAGGATGGTGTGAGCTAAGATTGCCGACGCATACCTTGCGTTTTGTCTTTGATCTGGGCGCGGTCCCAGTTGTAGGTGTCTGGTTGAACAATTTCGGATTTCCACCGGCTGGCGAGCGAGCATTTCGATGCATCGCGATCGAGCCGTGCACTTCACCCTCTGACTTGTTGGATAATCTTGATCCTGGGGCGTATCCACGAATCGCAGCCGGAGAGACAGCCTCGTGGTCGCTGCAGTTACATATCCTGCCGCGCGAATCAGCCGATGCTCAGAAGGACAAGTGAAAGTATGCCCGTCACGATGCCCGCAACTCCATAGGGACCGACCTTTTCGCGGAACAAAAGTACACCCGCCGCAGCGACCATAAAAAGATTGCCGCCGGTTGTAATCGGAAACACGATATATCCGGGAACATTTTGCTCAAGAGCCAAAAGGCTGAAGAACTGTCCTCCAAAACTACCGATGCCGATTCCCAGCGCCATCATGAGTTCAATGCCACGAAATCGGCTTCGCGTTAATAAAAATGCGCCCAAGCCAAACAGCAGTCCACCGGCATACCACAACAGCAAATATTGATAGTGATAGCGAGTCGAGAGCCCTTTTTCAGCCATGATCTTCAACCCGAAAGGTCCCAGTCCGTTGGCGATGAATGCGATCATCATCAGACGCAGCCAGGTCGATGAGCGGTTCATGCTATTTCCTCCGAGACGGAAGTGTTGAGCTGTCTCGCTTCGTCAGCCTGCTTGTCTTTCCACAGCAGAATAACTGAGATAACTGCCAGCGCAACCATGGCAACCTTTCTAGCGCTGATGCGCTCGTGGTAGAGAAGCACTGACGCAATCGCGGGAATGGCCGCGGAGAGATTAATAATCAGCCAGCTGGTCGATATCTTGCCATAGCGAATGCCTGCCATGAACACGATCCCACCAATCGCACTAGCAACTCCGAAAGGCAGCGCAATTGCGTAAACAATGGCTGGAACGTGAAAATCTCCTCCACGAAACAGGACGACAAATACAGCTCCGAAAAGGACTGACCAGGCGTAAGCCAATGTGTAGACAGCGCTCGGTCTGCACTCGCGAGCATCGGCAAATTTTGCAATGATTCCAATCATGCCGAAACAAAGCAGAGAGAGAATCATATAAAAATAGCCTATTGCCACCTGTTCTCCTTCTCGGTATACACTCAGCGTTCGCCAAAAGTGGTGCAGCTACCACGAATCTTGCACCTATCCTAGGCGCTTCGACACAGTGCGCTTCTCCACTATGATGCAAAGCATCCAGTCCTTAGGACAAAGACTGTGCAGGTAGAGCTGTGTAGACGCGTTGCATGGAACACGCGGGGCAAAATGAAGAATATTTCGAGAGTACGTACACGAAAGGAAGAGATGCCGGAGATTCTCCATCACCCTTCGCAAATCGACTTCAATCGGCCAGGAAAACATCACTACCGTCTGGCATTCCATATGGACTCGGGGTGGGGATATTCGCTCGTTCCGATCACTGTCATCAATGGGCTCCGGCCACCTTTTAACGATGCTACAACTCCGGGCCTGGCTGCTTTTGGAGGAACACACGGGAATGAGTGGGAAGGCCAGGTTGCTGTTAAGCGTCTCTGCCAGGAACTCGACCCGAACGAGATCTGTGGGCGAATCATCCTGATGCCGCAACTGAGCCAGAGCGCCTGCGCCGTAAACGAGCGGGTTTCCCCGCTCGATCATGTAAACATGAATCGGGCCTTTCCGGGCAATCCGCGTGGAACAATCTCTTACCGCATCGCAAATTTTGTAAAGTCATCTGTCTTTCCTCAAGTGCGTATCGTGGTCGATATGCATGCGGGCGGCCGCGAAGGCGGCTTCGCGCTGTGCACATCGTTTCATCCTGTCCCCCATCCCGACCAGTTCGCTGAGATCGCACAAGTCGCGGCGCTCTTCGATCCGCCTTTCATGCTTATTTATTCCAGCCAGATGGCATCCGGCCTTTTGACGGACGAAGCCGAAGCTGAAGGCAAGATCGCGATTGGCGGCGAATTCGGTTACGGAGAGGGATTGAGCCGCAAGGGCGTGCTCCACGGATACGAAGGTATTCGAAACGTACTGAAGCATTATGGAATGCTGGCCGGGGATATCGTGAAAATTGATCCTCTCCGTGCTTCGCCGCCGCGCTTGGTAGATGCTCGCAATCTCGAAGACTACATTCCCTGCCCACATCCAGCCATATGGGAGCCGCTGACGGATCTGGGCGAAGAGGTGAAAGAGCGCCAGTTGATCGGTCGCTTACACAACTTTTCCGATCACGCAGCGAAACCGATTGATCTCTATGCGCATCGCTCTGGAGTTGTGATCATGATGTGCGCGCGGGCGAGCTGCCAGGAGGGAGCCACGCTCTATGTGATCGCTCAGGACGCTCATGTCTGACCGGAGGCAAAAGAAACAGGGGCCGCCACAATTTTTAGCTGGCGGCCCGTTTCCTTGCGGGTTCGTCAGAAGATAAGCTTCAGGCCAAACTGTATTTCGCGCGGATCGCTTGCGCTGAAAATCTGGCCCGTTGTTGACTGCCCGACAGAGACATTCGGTGCGCCGAAATTTACGAAATTCGGCATATTGAAGACCTCCCACCGAAACTGAAGAAACGCCTTCTCGCTGAAGTGAAAGTTCTTGAGCAGAGCAGTGTCGAATCCACGCGTCGAAGGCCCGTCGAAGACACCCATTCCGGAATTTCCGTACGTGTAGGCAGCGGGTGCAGTCAGAGCCGCGGGATTGAACCAGCCCTTAGGCCCCGGATCTGAAACATGCAAATCACTACCTGTCAGATTCGGTCGCGTATCATAGCCATTTCCCAACGTTGCACCGGGCACATCGAACGTCAACGGAGCGCCGGAGGCATATGAGAAAATGCCACTCAATTCCCAGCCGCCGAGAAGAGCATTTTCAACTCGGTTCATCCCCGAGAAATAGGTTCTTCCACGTCCAAAGGGGAGCTCATAAACAGCGTTCACTGCAAGGATGTGTGTTATATCCGCGCTGGACCGTCCGCGATCATAACCAGGCGGCGTGAATGGCTGAACGCTGCAGAAAACGCAGGATGCGAGGTTATCGAGCATGAGCTTGCTGAATGCGTAGGAGGCGGTAAAGGTAAATCCGTTATAGAACCGGCGCTCCCACTTGGCTTGGAGCGCGTTATACCAGGAGTCTCCCATGTTCTGATACAAGTTGACGCTGCTCAGCCCAGGATAAGGCCGGGCAGCTTGCAAATCCGCGTAAGCTCCCGCCGGAACATCATCGTAAGACTGCCCTGAGATTCCATCGAAAACATGATCGCCAACGTAAGAAAGGGTGAGTGCCGAATTAAGCGGCAGCACCTGCTGAATAGAAACATTCCACTCATGAGTCTTTTGCGCCTTCACATTCCACGCTGGAGCCGCAACACCCGGAGGGCTGAAGGTATTAGGAACAAGGGGGAACGCCGTTTCCCATTTCTGATTGGACTGTGCGCTGTAGCTTGGTGTCTCATAGCCCCAATACGGCGGTCCGACGATAGAAGAAGCAGCGATATTTCCTTGAAAACTGCTAGTGAAGATACCGTAAGCAGCTCGAATCACGAGATCAGAGTTATCGCGCGGCCTCCAGGCAAAACCAATTCGCGGGGAAAAATATCCGTTTCCCTCGAAGAGACCTGCAGGGATGCCCACCTGATTGGAAGGAACCCAATACGCTGCGGTTGCCGCAGCGAGATATGGGGCTTCGGGCTGCGCCGAAAGATCTACATCTCCGTTTGAATCGACACCGGCGATCACTTTGCCGATCGAAGGATCGAACGTAGCGCCATTTCCATCCACAAGTTGCTTGTTGTACCAGTGGTCGTATCGTAATCCCAGATTTAAGGTGAGCTTGGGAGTGATCTTATAAGTGTCCTCTACAAAGTAGGCCGTGTATGGCGCATGCTGCACGCCAAAAGGAGCCAGAGGATAGTTGCGAGCCGCAGAAGATGTTAGCCCCAGTAAATAATCAGCGAAGCCATCGCCGGTATATTGCCCGTTAAATGTGAAGCTGCCACTCGCGGCAAAGGAGGCATGGTTTCCATACACGCTTCGGTTATCGTATTGGATGCCAAGGTCAATAAGATGCTTACCACGGACGAAGTTCACGCTGCTCGTGCCATTCCAGCTGTGAGACCACAGATGACCATTCACACCCCACAAGTCTCCGAATCCCGTATAGCCGCTGATCCCCACATCGGGCAATCCTATAGCGGTCTCACGGCCTTGTGTTGGGAACCCCTGTATACCTGCTTCATCGGTGTAGTTTGTTTTGCCGACCTGCGGGCTGATGAAAGTATTGTCCGACTTCTGATAGCCCACGTCGATCGTGAAAAGCGTATTCGGAGTAATTGTGTAGACATAATTCAGACCATAGCTGTTTTGAACCGTCTTGTTTGTCTCATACAGGTCGGGCCCATAGCCATAAAAGAGCTGCGGGCTGTCATACCGAACCCATCGTGCATAGATATGCTGCTTGCTTGTGATCGAATGGTCAATTCGCGCTGTACCGGATGTGGTGTCTGTGCTGGTAGGCGCATTCGCATGAAACCTCCCATCGGAAGCATTCGGTTGTAGCAGATAAGGGAAGAAAAACTTCGCGGCAGAATCGATTCGATCGGCTGGAATCTGGTTGTTAGCGAATGGCTGGCCTGTAGTTGGGTCGTTGATGGGTTTCGAGAGACTGGAAAAGTCTCCATTAAGCATGGCAGGCGCCGGAACTGTGCTATCAAAAATCTGATCCTGCCGAATGCGCAAGGCTTCGAAGCTGCCGAAGAAAAATGTCCTGTCACGAATAATGCGACCACCCCCTGCCGCGCCGAACTGATTCTGAATGAGCCGCGGATTGGTTGTGGCGAAGTAGTTACGCGCTGAAAAGGCACTGTTTCGGGCAAACTCCCAGGCCGCGCCGTGGTAAGTATTAGTGCCTGCCTTGGTGGCAATAAGCACTTGCAGTGGATAGCGGCCATTTTCCGCGCTGAAGTTCGATGTCTGAACGTTGAACTCGGCAATCGTGTCCACGCTCGGAACGGCAGTCGCGCCTTCGTCCATCGCACCGTTGGAATTAAATCCATCGAGGGTGAATTGCGTTTGGCCACTTTGTACTCCCGAACCCTGCACGGTAGAGCCGCGCTCCGCGCCAAATTGGCCGCCGGCTTGTCCTGTATATTGCATGCCCGGCGCGAGACTCACAAGTTGCACCACATTGCGCCCATTCAGAGGAAGATCGCTTACTTGCTTCTGCTGAATCACGGTTCCCAGCGACGCATTCTCGGTCTGCATCTGCGCGCTGATGCCCGCCACGGTGACTTGCTCTGTCACGTTCCCGATCTGCAGCACAGGAGATAGCCGTGAGCGCTGACCGATCTCCAGCACAACTTTGTCCAGGTGCCACGTCCTGAATCCGGGCCTGGATACGTCGACGGAATAGGGACCGATTGGGAGGGCGAGTATTTCAAAGTTCCCCGACTCGTCAGTGGAAACTGACTTCAGTCCCCCAGTGTCCAGGTTCGTGACCGTTACTGCTGCGCCAGCGATGACGGCGCCGCTGCCATCAGTGGCGACACCGAGAATGCCACCTTCATTTGCGATCTGGGCGCTCAAATCAGCTGCAATAACGAATAGGAATAGCATCAGGGCGAAAAGTTTTTTCATATGTTCTCTCCTTGTTTGCCGTCGATCGTTCTGGGAAGAGCCTTGCCCGAAGGCAACGTGAGTTAGCCAATTCTGCTACGCGCACCAACATTTAGGAATCCATGTAGAGGGGCAAAGAACTGAAAATGTCCGGCCAGTCGAACAGAAGCACCACATCCTCTGCGCCTGGTTCTTTGTCTGGATGAAAGTGGGGTGGGAGCTATTTTAGAGCATCGGCCAAGAATGGATTCAACACTGCAACACCCATAGCGTCTGTTTTTCACAAATTGTCCGAAGGGCTGGACCACTTGCTTTTTCGCTACGGTATATTTTGCCCTTCGGGGTAAAATCGCCCATGGACTCTTGGACTGGACCTAGAACGCAATCTGTGCCGGCACTGGAGCGAGGACTACTGATGCTTGAATACCTTGCCCAGTCGCGGCGAGGAGTGACCCTGTCACAACTGGCGCGCAAGCTTAATTTGCCGCGAAGCACCGGCCATGCCCTCCTCCTCACCTATCAGCGCTGCGGCTATGTTCAGCGGGATGAGAAAACCGGTCGATACAACCTGGGCTTTCGCCTGCATGCAGTCGCAAACATGGCGCTGGGAGGCATGAGTCTGCGCGGACACGCTGCGCCGATTCTTCAACAATTAATGCACGACACTGGCATTACCGTACATCTCGCCGTGCTCGAAGAAGGCGAGGTGATTCTCATCGATAGGATTGAGCCGCCGGGCGCACCGAAGCTGGCCACCTGGGTCGGCAAACGCATGAGCCTACATTGCACCGCTCTGGGAAAAGCTCTCATTGCCCATCTCCCCGCCTCCGAACTAGATGATCTGATCCAGAAGCAGGGACTCATACGCTACAACGAAAACACGATTGCTTCAAGAAAAATGCTAAAAAAAGCCTGCGAACAGATTCAACAGTCAGGCTACGCAGTGGATGATGAGGAAGAAGAGATCGGCATTCGTTGTATTGGCGCGCCCATCCACAATGGATCAGGCGAAGTTGTTGCCGCCATCAGCATTTCCGGCACGAAGACTCAGCTCGAAGATATTTCCACTCGAGCGCACCGTGTGATGGAAGCTGCGGCGCTGTTATCGCTGCATATCAGCCCCCTCGCGTACGAAAAGCAAAAGCCAATTCTGCCTGGCCGACCGCATAACTACCATGCCGAAGCCTGAGCCATTGCGAGAAAGAATTGAACGTCCGTTAACATTGCTCAAACCTATCGATGCGACGCCGTGAAGTGTCCGATACTAAGGACACTTCGCAGTTTGTCGAACATTTCCCCCTTCAGCAGACTTCTTTTTGTAGTTAGTCTGTGACCATGAATGACCAAACCGTTCGTCTCGTAAGAAATCCGGCAACCGCTGCTGACCTCGAGCTGTTCAGGCAGATCGAAGAGTATCTCTACACTGCGGTGATCTCCGACTCGCTCGACGAGCTTGGGTACAGGAATCAGGCGCTCCGGGAATTCATGCGTCCACTCTCTCCCAGCGACCGATTCGTAGGATGGGCGCGCACCTTTTCTTATGTCGACATCTACCACATCCCCGAAAATCCCTACGCCATGGAGATCGCCGCTCTCGATTCCGTTCTTCCCGGAGAGGTTGTCGTCGTATCTACCGCCGGCTCTCTTCAGAATGCTCCATGGGGAGAGCTGCTTTCGACAGCCGCACGCGCCAGAGGAGCCAGAGGAGCCGTGATTGACGGCCTCGTGCGCGATGTCCGCAAGATACAGGACCTCGAATTTCCCGTCTTCGCGCGGGGAATCAAGCCCGTGGATTCGAAGGGTCGTGGAACAATTATCGACTACAACGTTCCCATTGAGTGCGCCGGCGCACGGGTTTCTCCCGGTGACCTGGTCTTCGCCGATTACGACGGGGTCATCACTGTGCCCGCTGAAGTTCTGCCAAATGTGATACAGCTCGCAATGGAGAAAGTTGAAAAAGAAAATGGAAGTCGAGCAGAGCTAATGCGGGGAGCATACTTGAAGGACGTGTTTGCGAAATATGGTGTACTTTAAGCACGCACAAGGTTTCTTCTAAGGACGGTTTACCAGCACACCAGCAAATAAATTACACGGCCGATTCTTGAGGGATGCGGCTGCCTTTCTTTGCCGCGATGTGCGCTTACGGCCCAAGCAACTGCTCCACCCAGTCCCTAGGTTCAAGTGTCCATGTCTCCACGCCGTACGGTTTAAGTTGAATTTCCATCGGCGCAGCATTGGGATCAAGTTCCATATCCGGCAGAGGATGGAGACGTGCATTCTCATCCTCTGAGGGGGATTCGGCATCCAGGCTTCTTCGCTTTACAACCAGGACGCCGCCCTGGCCATGCTCCAGAAGCTTGATCGTAACGGGCGAAGCAGAGAAGTTCCAGAAGAGCAGATTATAAACCCTGTATGTCTTGTCATAAGAAAAGAAGGCATGCACCGCATCATCGTCCGTAGCGGCCGCCATGCGATCGCCGGTCACGCGCGCTAACAACTCAAATAAAAAGTAGGCCGGCCGCATAACATTCTGATAATCGAACAGCCCTGAATACTGCGGCATCCGGTTCCACCAGCTCGCCATAAAAGATGCTCCGCCCGGTGAAAAAAAGGGCGAGAAGCGATCACGGTCTACGTGATAATCGCGAATATGGTAGAAGCAGGAGTACGTCAATCCAGACTCTTTCATTCGCCACGCGGTCTCAGCAACAAAGGCTGGCTGGATAGCAGGGTTCTCTGGCGGAAGAGACAACGCCATGTTCCATTCGTCGAGAATTGTTTCCGCTTGAATCGCCGGATGCTGCGCCAGAAGAGCTTTTACGCTCTCGATGGTCGCCTGAATCGCCTTGGGATCGCTATTATAAATGTGCCACGAAACGAAGTTGAGAGGCACTTTGTTTTTGTCGCAGAATGCGATCAGCGCGGGGAGGATCGGTGACTTCCAACGGGCCAGGGCCGGGCCACCCACATGCGCCGTTGGGTCCGCCTTTAAAATCGCCTCAATCGTGTGCTGGTAGTAACGCGTGTAGTTCTCCGGCGTAAAGCGGTACGGCGATCCGCCCGACTCTCCGATATCGCCCTCGTTTCCTACCTCCCAATAGAAACCGCTCAACCCTTGGGCCTTGTAATGACTTACGATGTGAGCAATGAGTTGCTCCCATGCGTTGTAGTCATTAGGATCGATGATGTCCTGATCGACTTTGGGAAAGAGCACCTTGGGCTTGATGGTGATGGTCATCAGCGGAAGTGCGCCGGCCTCGAGAATCTCGTGAACGGACTGGTCGAGTGTGTCGAAGTGATATTGTCCTTTCGCCGGCAGAATATCGAAGTACTCCTGCACAAACAGGCGAATCAGCCGAGGATGAAGAGCGCGAATCTCCGCAATGCGATTGTCCCAAATAGGGTCCGGCGATAGGCCACCTTGCCCCAGAGAGATGTGATCCATCTCCATGGGACCAAGGTTCTTTGAAAAATCAAGGCTCAGTGTCGCAGTGCGCGTCTGCGCTGAAACAGCGGCTGTCATGATTCCGGCCATAAAAACAAGTGTCAGGAACCGGATTACTTTCATCTATGATGTCCTCTCTGAAGAAGTAAGACTTATCAATGCTGATCGCAGGTATTCAAGTGCTATGAGGTACCTTGTCGCGTGAGAGTTCAATCTACGGTGCGTTTTTCCGCTTTAACGGCGTTGATGGTGAGTAACCCGATGGAGGAACGATACTTCACCGGGAGCAAGAGAGACTTTCATAGCATCGGCTTCAAAGCCGCTTCAGGAATTGCAACCTCGGGTTTAAATTCTGGCCCAAGGGTGTAATCCACCAATCGGTCAAGCAGAAAGATTGCAGCGGGATCTTTCGACGCAATCGCTTCAGCAAAGTTAAATCCGCTGACCATGAGTTTGCCTCGTCCTACCTGTGCTTCAAAGAGATATGCCCGATTGGCCAAGCGCGTAGGTCGATCGATACACCGCACCAACGGCTGAATCTTCGTTGGAAGTGAGTCCAGGAGAATAGTCTTCGATCCTTGGATCAGCGAATAAAACTGGAGATCGCACCAACCTTCCGATGGCATGGCGGAAAGCGCTGGGTGCTTTGCGTCAAAGATTGTGCCCGCAGGTCCTTTTCCATCCCACGCTGAAAGCCGGAAGTTAGTTTTTTCTATGGGAAAGATTGGCTCGGGTTCAAGCAATAGCACTTGGCCACCAGATTTAAGATATTCGCAAACCTCATCATCAAGCTTGATAGTGACGAAGAGCTCAGTCTCGATCGGAATCGTTCCGCCTGAATATCCTTGTGCCCAGGAGTACTTTGCACAAAACGTATCGCACCTAACCGTGCGCCCTTTGTGAGCGGTTTCCGTGAGGTGTTCTTTAGGGAAGACCCACAGGTCCCAGGAATTTTCGGTTTTACCGTTCGCATCAATGAGTTCTGCTGTGAGCGTGAGACGTTCTGATTGAGGCAGGGCCGGTAATTCTAATTGGAACGAGGAAAACTCCTGCACTCCGCCAGAGTGAATCTGAAGGTTCTCCTGCACGCCCTCAATCAAAGTAGCGCTTCCACTCTTCAATGCCCAGTGGAGCCTCGCCCAATCCGATGGAGCGTCCTCGAAGCGTGAGACGACGAATTTGAATTCAGCCGTCTCACCGCTCCACCAATTCCGCCGGGGTGCATCCAGCAGCAACACCGTCGGAGAATTGAACTTCCGGAATTCCTCTGGAAGAACTCCTTTAGGCCGAAGAAACATATCTGTCACTCCCTCGGCGCAGTTCGGATAATCCTGGAAAAGCCATACTGAGGTGCCCTTCAGGGCTGACCTGCGAGCCGCTTCCACATTGCTTTTTAGACTCACAGCCTGAAGACGGTAAGATGCAGCCAGCCAATCGGGATAAACGTCGAGAAGACCGTTTTGCTGCGCTAGAGCGTGAGTGTCAAATAGCCAGTAGGGTCGCAAACCATTTTCGAAGAGCTTTAATTGAGCCAGGTCGGGTAACGTTACGAAGTAACCCATCTCGTGCGCGATAACAGGCTTACCAATGTCGGACGGGAAATTGTATTTCCCGTCCTGATAGCCCATCGAATCGCCTTCATTGAACTGAACCACCATGAAGTCAAGTGTCTTGCGATCTTTGTGTTTGAAATCACAGCCATCCGTGTCGACAACCGGTCGGGTCGGATCAAGACGCTTGGCTGCTTCATACATCGCGGGCGCCAAATCGAAGGAATTGTAGATTTCATTCCCCATGCACCATGTCACAATCGACGGATGATTTCGATTGTGCCGGATAACTTCTATCCATTGTTCAAGAGCGACGCGTCTGGCTTCTGGAGCACCTGAAAAATCCGGGCGACCGACAAATGGGAATTCCGGCTGGAGCATCATGCCAAGTTCATCGGCGGCATCCAGGTATTCCTTGGGAGGAATCCAACTATGATGCCGGACGTAATTGAAACCATATTCGCGGGCGCGTGAGAGACGAGTGCGAAATTCGCTTTTATCCGCAGGTGGACAGATCGTGTTGGGGAATATGCAGTCATCGCCATAGCCGCGCAGGAAAATCGGCTTCCCGTTAAGAAGGAAGTTCCCCGCTTCCACTTTGAATTCGCGCATCCCAAAGCGAATCGAGCGAGCGTCGATCACCTCTGTACCTGATAGCAACTGGATCTGGGCAGTATAAAGATACGGAGTTTCCGGCGACCAAAGTTTCGCTTTTGCAAGATGAGGCATCAACACGGTCTCAGCTCCCTCGTCAGCTGCCGCCTGTTGAACCGACGCTACCGAAACACCTTCTGCATCC
>Ga0206951_1080_pt1 | contig 24075 bp, 18 predicted proteins | sample Alteio_BWOrgHeat_38_FD_152974 | JGI IMG/M metagenome (GOLD analysis project Ga0206951, IMG submission 152974) | Enriched cells from forest soil in Barre Woods Harvard Forest LTER site, Petersham, Massachusetts, United States -... | ecosystem: Environmental > Terrestrial > Soil > Temperate forest >... | reverse complement strand
CACTGGTCTCTGCCATTTTTTCAACGGTCTTTTTTATACTTTCTTTTCCTTTTTTGCTCACTGCCGATTCGAAAGCTTTACCAACAATATACAGTTGCTGCATGGTATGCTGCTTGGCGTAACCTGTAGCGGTACTGGCGCTTTCCTTGCGGGATATCACATCGAGCCTCAGTTCGCTTTTGCGGAACTTGCGGCACATATAAGGCCATGCACCCATATTTTCTGGTTCTTCCTGTACCCAGAAAAATTCGGTAGCATTGGCATATTTGGCTTTCAATTTCAGCATCTGCCTGAAAGGTGTTGGGTACAATTGCTCGATACGGACAATGGCCACATCGGTACGTTTATCGGCTTGTTGTTTGTTCAGCAGGTCGTAGTAAATTTTTCCGGTGCAAAAGAGTACGCGTTTTACGGCTTTCTCGTCGGCATAGCTATCGTCTATCAGATCCTTAAACTTGCCTTTGGTAAAGTCTTCTATCGGCGATACACATTGCGGGTTACGCAACAGGCTCTTCGGTGTAAAAATGATGAGCGGTTTGCGGAACTCGCGGTGCAACTGGCGGCGCAAAATATGGAAGAAGTTTGCCGGTGTGGTACAGTTAGCTACCTGAATGTTGTTGTCGGCGCAAAGCTCCATAAAACGCTCCACACGTGCCGATGAGTGCTCAGGGCCCTGGCCTTCATACCCGTGGGGCAGCAGCATTACCAAACCATTGCCGCGCTGCCATTTGGTTTCGGCGCTGGCTACATACTGGTCTACTATAATTTGGGCGCCGTTAAAAAAGTCGCCAAACTGTGCTTCCCAAATGGTAAGGCATTGCGGGTCGGCCATGGCATAGCCATACTCGAAACCTAAAACACCATATTCGGACAGCAACGAGTTGTAAATTTCCAATTTGCTTTCGGCACCTATGGTGTTCAGCGGAGTATACTCCTCTTCCGAATCCTCGAGCGTTAAAACCGCGTGGCGGTGCGAAAAAGTACCGCGTTTAACATCCTCGCCGCTTAAGCGAACGCGGTGACCTTCTTTTAACAAAGAACCATAAGCCATTAACTCGCCCATTGCCCAATCGAACACATGGGTTTTTTCGACCATGTTTTTTCGTTCTTCGAACAGTTTCTCGATCTTTTTAAAGAAATCTTTATCTTTTGGCAAGGTGCTGATGGCTTTGCCTATTTCCAGCAATTGTTTTTCGGGAACGGCGGTATCGGGCGACAGCGTAAATTCTTTTTCGTTGGCTATGTGCAAACCTTGCCATGCGCCCTGGAACATTTCAACCGAATCGTTACCACCTTCTTCTGCTTTCGATTCGTCGAGTATTTTTTGCAAACGTTCGCGGAAGCTTTTCTCCAGTTCGGCGGCATAGGTCGCGCCCACGCTGCCTTGTTCCAACAGTTTTTCGTTATAAATATCGCGCGGGTTAGGGTGCGCTTCAATAGCTTTATATAACAGCGGCTGGGTGAACTTTGGTTCATCCGCTTCGTTATGGCCGTAGCGGCGGTAGCACAGGATATCGATAAACACATCCTCGTGGAAGGTTTGACGGTATTCCATTGCCATATTGATAACATAAGCTACGGCTTCGGCATCATCGCCATTAACGTGCAACACAGGTGATAATACGGTCTTTGCTACATCGGTACAATAAGTGCTCGAACGGGCATCTTTATAGTTGGTGGTGAAACCGATCTGGTTATTGATAACCAAGTGGATGGTACCACCGGTACGATAGCCATCAAGTTTCATCATTTGAAGCACTTCATACACAATACCCTGACCAGCAACGGCTGCGTCACCATGAATTAATATCGGGGCGATTTTTTTGTAATCGCCTTTGTACTTAAAATCGATCTTCGAGCGTACCAGGCCTTCAACAACCGGGTTAACGGTTTCGAGGTGCGATGGGTTAGGGCAAAGACTCAGGTGAACCTTTTTGCCGTTACGGGTTTCAATATCGTTCGAGTAACCTAAGTGGTATTTTACGTCGCCGCCAAATGATGTTTCCTCATCATGCCCTTTACCCTGGAACTCGGAGAATATCTCTTTGTAGGGTTTTTGCATGATGTTGCACAGTACATTCAGGCGCCCTCGGTGCGCCATACCGACCACAAACTCTTCGAGGCCAAGGTCGGCACCTTTTTCGATGACTGAATCCAGGGCGGGTATCAATGCTTCGGCACCTTCGAGCGAGAAGCGTTTTTGGCCCAAAAATTTTGTTCCTAAAAAGTTCTCGAACAATACAGCTTCGTTCAGTTTATTTAATATCTGTTTCTTTTCGTCGATGTTAAAGTGTGGCGTATTGCGCTCCTTTTCCATCCTGTCCTCAAACCATTTAACTTTTATTGGGTTGCGGATATATTTAAATTCGGCACCGATGGATTGGCAATAGGTTTGCTCCAACAGGTCGTGTATGTCGCGCAGTTTAGCGGGGCCCAGGCCAACTTCAACACCAGCTTTAAACACGGTATCCAGGTCGGCATCGCTCAGGCCAAAAGTTTCGAGCTCTTTGCCCGGATAATAATGGCGGCGCTCGCGCACGGGGTTAGTTTTGGTAAATAAATGGCCGCGACCACGGTAGCCATTTATCATGTTGAGTACATCAATTTCTTTTAAGAAATGCGCTGAGGCATCGCTATCGGCTGTTGTACCCACCATTTGGGGGGCAGAGCCCTGGCCGAAATCGAAACCTTCGAAAAACTTTTGCCAGCCAAAATCTATCGATTCGGGGTCTTGTTTATAGGCTTCGTAAAGTGAACTAATGTAGTCTGCGTTGGCAGGGTTGATATAATTGAGACGATCCATTTAGAATATCTTATAAAACGATGCAAAATTAAAATATAAAAGCCATACAAAACCTATTTAATTGGAAATAAGTTTATACGAAGCGCCTATAAAAAAGATTTAAACGATTGAATTTGACGTTTTTTAATTAGTTGGAACAAATAAAGGCATTATATTTATACCAGTTGGTATAATTCACGATCAGATTGCTTTCTTATTAAAGTTTTTATTTATGAAAAGCCTTAGCGAGGTATTGCTTAAGCGAAGATATCCCTTCGATGGCTACGGCGAGTAAGCCAATAATGACGGTAAATTCTTCGAACGAGTTCATGATGGTGTTTGATGTATTAAACGCTTTCAGGTCAATATTGTTACATTTTTATCCGCCGAATTTTTCCATTGCTGCGCAATGACCAGGGCCGGGTAATCAACATCTAACACAACACTGTACATTGCCAGTTCGGTTTCGCTTAAAAAGAAAGGGGTATGCACCAGCTTCGCGGGTATGTTTTTCAGCTCAGGCAGCCAGGTCTTTACGTATTCGCCCTTGGGGTCGTACTCGGTAGCTTGTTTTATTACGTTGAAATAACGGTTTTCGCGCGGATCGTTACCCACACCGGCCACGTAGGCCCAGTTGCCCCAGTTGCTGGCGGGTGAGTAGTCGAGCAGCTTTTCTTCAAAATATGCCGCGCCGCGGGTCCAGTTTACTTTCAGATCGTGCACCAAAAAGCTGGCTACGTTCATCCGACCGCGGTTGCTCATAAAGCCGGTGGCGCTCAGTTCGCGCATGTTGGCGTCAATAAAAGGGACGCCGGTGCTGCCTGTTTTCCATTTTTCGAATAATTCATCCTGGTTAGGGGCTACATCGGGCGCGTGGCCTTTAAAACCACCGGGTTTAAAAAACTGGTTGCCATATTTTTTAAACATAAAGCGGAAATAATCGCGCCAAAGCAATTCGAATATGAGCCAATAGGTCGAGTCGTTTGCACCGCGTTCATGCTCATAGCGTTTTACCTCCCAGTATACCTGGCGGGTGGACAGGCAGCCCACCGAAAGCCAGGGCGAAAATTTGGACGAGTAATCGGCGCCAAGCAAGCCGTTGCGGGTAAGTTTATAAGTTTTAAGCTTATCGCTTTCCCAAAAATAGTGCTGCATGCGTTGCAGTGCTTCACTCTCGCCACCGGTAAAGTGCATGATGGCTCGGGCATCGTCAATGGGTTCGGTCAAGCCTAATTGCTCTAAGGTTGGTATTTCGCCGGCATCGGCGATAGCCGGAACGGGAATGGATGTCGGCGTTTCGAAACATGGTCGGATGGTGCTATCGCGCTCCACTTTTTTGCGGAAAACGGTGAATACATCGGGTATATCTTTTATCGGGAAAGGCAGGTCTTCTTTATGATAAAAGGTATGGCCGATAAAATGTTTGAGGTTGAGTTTTATCTTCCACAGGGCGGCTTCCACTTTAGCGGATATATCGGTTTCTTCGAAAGCTACTTCGCGGTGATGGTATACTTCGGCAACCTGGTATTGCTCGGCCAGTTGCGGGATGATCTGTTCGGGCCTGCCTGTGCGTACGATCAGTTCGCCGCCGAGGCCGCGTAAGGTGTCGCGTAAGCTGCTGACGGATTCGATGAGGAAGCGGGCGCGGAAATTGCCTGTTTTGAGCGTGCCATAACCGGTGTTTTTGAAATAAAAAGGGTCGAAACAAAACACGGGAAGTACTTTATCGGCCTTGCGTATGGCCTCCGTTAAAATCTCGTTATCGTGTATGCGCAGATCGTTCCTAAACCAAACCAGTATCGTCTTTTCGCTCATTGCTTACCTAGAGGTACAGTTGAAACTGTAAAGTTGCGAATTTTTTTATTGCAGGCACAATTAGAGGCAATATTTGACATGGGCTAAACATTTGGGGCAGGATCGGGGTTTAAAACAATAAAGATTTCGTTTATATTTGTATATCATGACGGAAGTCCAATTAAAATATCAAAAACTTGACCCCCTTGCCCAAAAGGAGGTTGATGATTTTATTGACTTTTTGTTGAGTAAGAAAACAGAAAAGAAGTTTGATATGGAATCTTATCAGCAAAAGCTTTTAAAGGTTTCTACCTGGTCGGAAGAGGATGTCAAAGTTTTTGAGGAAAATGCCAAATTGTTCAATAAGTGGACGATAGAGGAATGGTAATTGATACAAGCATCTTCATAGAACATCTGAGGGCTAAAGATAAATCGAAAACCAAGCTTTATTCGATACGGGACTATACCCCCAAGTTTACGACATCAGTAACTATATATGAACTATTTGTTGGTGCCGGCACAAGTGTACATTCAGAAGATATCAAACTTGTTTTGTCGGGCATAGATATACTGCCGTTTGATGAGCAAACCGCAATAAAGGCAGCCGCAATATTTCGGGACCTCAAAAAGGAAAATCAACTAATTGAGTTTAGGGACATTTTTATCTCGGCGATCTGCATCACCAACTCGCTTCCTATCCTTACACTAAATAAGAAGCATTTTTCGCGCATTGAAGGATTATCCATCGCATTGGCGACATAATTTAAAACCTACTGCAATTTCCCTTGTTATGATAAAAAAACCCTGGTTAAGTTTTTTTAGCTTTTGTATTTAATAAAAGATTTGCTAACTTTATTTCAAACCTCTTATAAACACGCTTTTCATGAAAAAGATCAGGCATATCCTCGAAAACAAGGGTCATCATGTGTATTCTGTTACTCCCGATACATCGGTTTACGATGCCCTGCAGATTATGATGGAAAAAAACATCAGTTCGTTACTTATCATGGAAAATGAAGTGCTTAAAGGTATTTTTACGGAGCGCGACTATGCACGTAAACTGGTGCTGATGGGCCGCTCATCAAAAGATACACCCATCGGCGATATCATGACGGCTAACCTGTACACCATTGCCCTGAACGAGTCGATTGACCATTGCATGGAGATGATGAGCAATTTTAAGATACGTCACCTACCCGTTATCGATAATAACCGCGTTACGGGCATGGTATCCATCGGCGATGTGGTGAAGTTTATCATCGAAGACCAAAAACGGACCATACAGCAGTTGGAGAGTTATATAGCCAGTTAGGTTAGTTCACTGGTTCATTGGTCATTAGTTCATTGGTACTGTCTTTTTGAATACTATCGCTTTTAATCTTTTGAATCACCAATAAACGAGTGAACTAATGAACAAAATGCAAAGCATTTTAATAACCGGCGGCACAGGCTTGCTGGGTAAATATTTAACCGACGCGCTTGTTATTAGGGGGCACACGGTTCGTCATTTGAGCCGCAAGCCGGGTAAAAGTACCGCTATCAAAACTTTTTTATGGGATATTGAACAGGGCACTATCGACCCGGAATGTATTGTTGGCGTGGATACCATTGTACACCTTGCGGGCGAAGGCATTGCCGATAAACGCTGGACCGCTGAACGTAAAAAGCTGCTGATAGAAAGCCGTACCAAATCCATCGCGTTAATTTATAAGCTGCTTGAAACTACACCGCATACGGTTAAGAATGTTGTGTCGGCATCGGGTGCAGGGTATTATAGCGATAGGGGTGATGAGGTGATGACCGAAAGTAGTCTTCCGGCTAAAGACTTTTTAGGTGAATGTTGTGTATTATGGGAAAAGGCCGTTGACGAAGGTACCGGATTGAGTTTGAGGGTAGTAAAATTCCGTACCGGTGTGGTGCTGACCAGGGATGGAGGCGCTTTGCCTTTACTGGCGATGCCGGTTAAATTATTTGTGGGTTCGCCGATGGGGAATGGCAAAGCCTGGGTACCCTGGATACATTGGCGCGATGTGGTAGATATGTACATACTCGGCATCGAAAACCAAAAACTGGACGGCGTTTATAATATGGTGGCGCCAAACCCGGTTACCAATAAACAGCTTACAAAAGCCATTGCCAAACAACTGCATAAACCTTTATGGGCACCCAATGTGCCTGCCTTCGCGTTAATAATGCTTTTGGGCGAAATGAGCATTGTTGTTTTGGGAAGTACCAAGGCATCGTCGGCTAAAATCGAGGCGGCTGGGTTTGAGTTCAGTTTTCCGACGGTTGAAGGGGCTTTGGGAGATATCTACGGATAAAAGCGCATCATAACACATCTTTTCTTATAAATACTTGTAAAAACCGCCCCAATACTGTTGAAAATTTAGAATAATAATAGCTAAATTTATTACATGTGGCAAATAGCTTTATTGGTACTCATTGTAGCGAATTTAAGTCTGCTGGTAAACATTGCCCGACTGCGCGAAAGCTGGATAAGGATAGTGCTCTATGATACGTTGGCGATCGCCATATTCACCATATTAACATTGTACCAAAGCGATAAGGGCAATAATTTCATCACCACCAACACCGGCAGGCTTTATACCCTAAATAAATTTGCCCCAAATACCAACCTGTACATAGACAGGGGTTATCGACTGTTAAAAGTGCCGAAGGAGTTATCAGGCACCACGCTGATCCAAACTGCCAATGATGATAAAAAGACCAACCAGGAAAACCTGTTCTCTTTCACGGTAGATAAAGGCATAGGCGCGAAGGTGTATTTTATATTTGACGGGCGCATAAACGGGGCAAAAAGGCCCTGGTGGCTGCACCAGGTAAAATTGGAAAAACTGACCGACAGTTTAACATCTACCGACAAAGATGCAAGGTATCTCATTTATTCGCACACGATACAGGGCGACCATGAGACCATCCATTTCGGCGGCAATAACCCATACGTTAATGATCGACACAATAAAGGTTTTGGCGCCCGGTACAGCATGTATATGGTGGCCGTTCAGGGCGTTGACGCGCAGCAGATCATCACCACCAATGATGCAAAGGATATAAACAGCCTGTCCATCACACTGGTTGACGGACCCGACTCGGTATTGCTGACCAAAAGACTGGCGATGCATCAAAACTGGCTTGTTAAAGAGAATGACAATAGTCTTGACCGCTTCGACTTTTCTACCTTTCCTATTAAAAAATTAAAGAGCACGCTATTCTATAATGCCAATTTAAGGCGATGCGACATTAGCGGTGTGGACAGTATTAGCGGATCGGCGTTCAACTCCTCGAATTTAAAGGAGGGGGAATTTTCGCGCTCGGGTTTTTACGACGTCAATTTTTATAACTCGTACCTGGGCGGGGCTAATTTTAACAATGCCACGTTAAAGAATTGTTCCTTCGCGGGATCCGACCTGCGCGGGGCCATCTTCACCAATGTAAAATTCAGGAATGTAGACCTGTACAGCGCCAACCTGGCCGGGGTTGTTTTTGAACCCGATAGTATCCCAAATATACAGAGCATTGCTTTTGCCTATAACCTCGATTCGCTTACCTATCGTACTAACCCCGGCGCGCTCATCAAACTGAAAGAGCGTTTGAAGAGTGCCGGCTTTTCGGGAGCGGCAGCAAAGGTGACGGCAGCTATCCAGCGTCGCAAGCACCAGCTGGATACCAACTGGGTATCGAGCACCATCGACTACCTGTTGTTTGATATTACCTGCGCTTATGGCTTGAGCCCAATACAACCTTTGATATTGCTGTTAGTGCTCATTTATGCGTTCTACAGGATATACCTGTTCCTGTTTTTTTCCAACATGCTTGAAGTTGAGATAGAACACGAGGCGGAGACCGAGAAAGGCGAATTTGCGACCGTAAAAGACACGCTTCACCCCGGCCGTCTATTGTTTTTGAGCCTTATCACTTCGTTCTCGATCGGGTTCGGCCCCTATAACATTAACGACTGGGCCAAAAAGCTATTGAAAGAGGAATACACCATACGCCAGCGTGGTTATACCCGCATACTCATTGGCATACAAAACCTGATGAGTTTATACCTTTTTTCGCTTACCGCGTTGGTATTGCTTGGCGATCTGTTTAACTAAGCTTACTGGTCAAACAAACTCAACTCCTGTATCTGTATACCCGGCGAGGCTTTGGTAATGTTGAGCCGGAACACCTGCGCTTTTACCGGGGTGAATTCCTTTAAAACACCGCGGCCTATTTTTTTGTCTTCGTAAACCGTTTTCCATTCGTCGCCATCTTTGTATTCGAGGCGATATTCTTTTATGGTCTGTTCTTTACCGGTACCTTCCTGTATGGCTACAGCGTCGATGTTAAAGCGTGCACCCAGGTCTATCTCTAATGTGGCGGTGGTGTCGGTTTTGGCAGCGGCCCATTTGGTGGCGGGGTTACCATCAATAGCTTTGGCGGCATTATCGGCACCCGCTTCTGACGAGGCCTTTACTGTCTTATTTTCGGACGGCACAGGCGTAGCCACCGGGTAGCCGGTTATTTCGAGCGCTATTACGCTGGCTATACTATCGGGCGCGGTGGTGGGCAGGGTTAGCCGTATACCATCGGCTGTTGGTTTTACTTTTACAGCCGTTTTATTGGCCAGCAGGTAGGCTTTGTTCACTTCGTTTTGCAGCGGCACGTTGAGTATGCCGTTAGCGGGCCATTTAAACACGTGCAGGTAAAGTATCTTACCATCGTACGTGGCACGGCCCCAGTTTAAATAACTAAAAGGGCTGGCGTATGTGCCGTAAATAGCGTTGCCGTTAACAGCCATCCATTTGCCTATTTGCTGCAGGCGGGTAACCTCTTCGTCGGGTATCAAACCTTCGGCGGTGGGACCTACGTTTAGCAGGTAGTTACCGCCTTTTGAAGCGATGTCGATTAAGTTTTGGATGAGCGTTTTGGTGCTTTTAAAGTTCTTATCGTTCGCTTTATAGCCCCAGGTGTCGTTCATGGTCATGCAGGTTTCCCAGTTTTGGCCGGGGTAGCCTGTTGCGGGGATGTATTGCTCAGGGGTTTCCAGGTCGCCGTTAAAGCCGCCACCCAGGCGGTTGTTGGTGATGATATTGGGCTGCAGTTTTAATACATCGTGTATTTTAGCAGCGCGTTCGGGCGTCATGTTGGTGGGGGTATCAAACCACAATATCGATATGGGGCCATATTTGGTGAGTATCTCTTTCATTTGGGGCACGGCCACCTTGTCGATATACTGGTCCATATCACCATTCTGGGCGGGGTCCCAGTAGCCGCCGTTGGCCGCGCCGCCGGGGTGGTTCCAATCCTGCGCCTGCGAATAGTACAGGCCGAGTTTCATTTCGTATTTATCGCAGGCCCTTGCCATTTCTTTTATGATATCGCGCTTGTAAGGTGTGGCATCAAAAACATTAAAATCGCTGGCCTTGGACCTGAACATGGCAAAACCATCGTGGTGCTTGCTGGTAATGACGATGTATTTCATTCCTGCCTGCTTGGCCAAACTCACAAACTTATCGGCATCAAACTTAACAGGGTTAAACTGGGCAGCATACTTTTGGTATTCGGCCATGGGTATCTTGCCTTTGTTCATAATCCACTCGCCTATGCCGGGTATTTCCTTACCATTATACACCCCCGCCGGTACAGAGTAGATGCCCCAGTGGATAAACATGCCGAAGCGGGCCTCGGTCCACCATTTCATACGTAGTTTGCGCTGGTCTTCAGTTTCGGCAGTGGTTTGCGCGAAGGTTGTTTTAAAGAGGAGCAGTAAGCAGGCTGTGATGATGAGGAAATGTTTGTTCATGGCCGGGTTCGATTGGTTCTTTAAAAATAAACATCTTTTATATCAACTGCAACATGAAGCGGTTCAAGGTCATGTTATTGTTACACCGTAGTAACAATATTGTTAAACACCGAAAAAACCGGGTAGAAATTTGATCGCAGTGTTTTTGTTTATGGTTATATTTGATCATTAAACCTATTGAGAATGAAAACACTAAGCTTTATCGTGTTCTGCCTTTTTTCGGCAGCCTGTTTGGGGCAAACCAAACTGGTGGCCTATCGCAGCCACTCGGGCAGCGATGCCAATTTGCGTACCGCAATTGACCATGAAATGTTCGATATGCCTAACTCTAACTTAGGGATAGCACCGGGCACGTACATAACCAAGATAGATAGCGTTATCCTTGTGGGCCACGATCAAATGACTGTGGTGAGAAATACCTATTACACTTATCAAGGCAAAACAAAAAGAGCATATACCATGAGAGATACAGTGACAAAGGCTGCCTATGCCGAAATGTTTAGCGCAAGCAACGCAGATGAACTGAAAGCTGTACTAAGCAAAAAATACAAGACATTTAAAACGGACAGTACCCGCTTCATTGGTTTCAGTAAAAAATTCAGTCAAAAAAAGGGGTAACACAGGATGCTCAAGGCCTGGCTTAGCAAAGCGACCGCTCTCTTTTTTATTTTAGGGTTCGTATTCATCCCGCTAACATTTTACGGTTGGGATGGTCAGTACCTCTTATCGCGGTGGTTGTTTGCAAGGCCAATTGGGTTTATGCAGAACCATTTTTTTGCCGGGGCGATAAAAGCCCTCGACCTGTCATCAGACACCATTGGCCTTAACCTGTTGCTTTGCTTTTTATTGATGATGGCCTTCGCCGTCGTTTTCCTGATCGAAATTTTTAAAGTGAAGTCGACTAAACTGGTGGGTTTTTGCAAGTCCGTCTCAGTTTACTACCTCGCCGCAGTGCTGTTAAAATATGGTTTCGATAAAATATTCAAACTGCAGTTTTACCTGCCCGAACCAAATATTTTGTACTCGCGCTTTGGCGATATGCACAAGGATATTTTGTTTTGGAGTACCATGGGCTTGTCGCACACCTATTCGGTGGTTACCGGTTGTGTGGAGGTGTTGGCTGCCCTGCTTATCCTGTATGGGCGCACGAGGGTATTCGGCTTTTGCCTGGCTGTGGTGGTTCTGCTCAACGTACTGCTCACCAATATCAGTTTCGATATTTCGGTAAAAACGTTTACCACGTTCCTGTTAGCTGTGGCGGCCTTTAACTTATATCCTTATTTGAAAAGTATTTACTCTTTTTTTGTCCTGCGAAAGCAAAGCCAACTGGAAATTGTGAAGCCAACGAGCCGTGCCAAATGGGTTAATGCTGTGCTGAGCATTGCGCTGGTGGTTTATGCCCTGTTCCCCTACTTAGCTTCGGGCAATTTTAACGACGACCATAGCCCCCGTCCGTTTTTACACGGAGCTTATACCATTACGCATTTTAAAGCCGGCGCCGATACGCTAAAGCCTGTCAACTTTCCGTATAAACGGTTTTTTATCCACCGCAACAATTACCTCATTTTTGAGCAGCAGGACGATAGCATGCGCGACTATCATTTTATGTTGGATGAGATAAAAAAGCAACTGGTACTGGAGGATTATCAGAACCATAAAATAACAGTTAACTATAATTATATTGAGCAAACGGGAAGGCTGGAACTAAAGTTTGATAACTACGCGCAATGGGTGGTGGACGGGAAAGTTTTGGATTGGCGGGCTTTACCGGCTTTGCAGGATGAGGTGCATGGGACGGTTGATGGGGAGAGGTAGGTTGTAGTCGCAGAAACAAGCATAGGCGTCCGTAGACAGAGTATACGAACAGCCGGAGAATGATAAAACCATATATTTATGTGATTGACAGGTATCCGGCCATAGGTGACCTTTGTATCATTAATATAATGGCCGGTGAAGGTTTTTCCTATCGAAAAAAAATTTGTGAAATCAACAAACCTGCCTATGATATAACAATCTCAAACTTATAAAACAATGAAAAATTACCGTCCTATTCTAATTGGCCTTTGCCTTTTATTATCTTCCTGTGCCGCTGCTCTTAGGGCATCGGAACCCACCTACTTCGGGGACACCTTTCCGGCAACATCAAAGGTTGATATCTATTATTCGGAGCATGATGTTAAACAAGGCTACAAAGTTATCGGCCATATGGCATATACTAACTTTGCTCCTGATGTTGTAAAAGCAAAACTATCTGAATTTGCAAAAAAGATCGGCGCCGACGCAGTTATCATCACAGGAACTGAAGACGTAAGAAATGATGCCCCGACGGGCCTGATAAAAGCGGATGCCTTGAAGTACAACAACTAATTTTGATTTATTGTACCTGTACACCCAGGCAAATCCCCAACAAAAGTTAGGAAAATAAAATTTTTGCCGCGATCAATTGTTGTAAATATTATAAACAATATTTAGCTTGCAGTAACTAAACCATAATCATGAAAAAGATCATTCCGATGCTACTGTTAGCTGCCTTTAGTTTGGCAGCTATTGCGCCTGCCAATGCACAACCAGGTAAAAAACACTACAAAAAACACAGAAAGGTAGTGGTAAGACACCATAAACCAATGCCCGTGAAGCACCATGAAGATGTGCACCCTAAACCGATGCCGCACCACGAGGACAAGAAACCGTAAAAAACTGTTTAAACTTGTTGGGGTAAAAGCCAACAAGTTTTTTTGTTTATAAACAGATCCTTCTTAAAACGTATGCGCGGTATTTGTGTGGGGATAATACCGGCCACAGGTTAAAACTAAATGCATTTAGCAGTAGCCCCGTTCTGCTTAATAATTACCGCGGTAATTTCGTTTAAAATGTCGAAAGTGATCTCGGCCATTTTGTTGCCGCGGGTGTCGAGCAGGGGGTTAACTTCGGCTATCTCGAGGCCAATCACCTTCCCGGTGTTGACGAAACGGGTGATGAGTGCCACGATGTCGGATGGCTCGAAGCCTTTGCCGACCGGTGTGCCGGTACCATCGGATACCAGGTCGCGATCCATACTGTCCACGTCGAACGAGATGTAGATCAACTCACAGTCGGCTATCCTTTTTAAAGTTTCATCTACGCAAACTTCCAATCCGCGAAGGCGGATGTCATCAATAGTGTAGTTTTTTATCCCAAGAGAGGCAATGGCCAGGTCTTCAGCTGCTTCGGTATCGCGCACACCAAAGTAAACCAGGTGCCGGGCTTCTACTTTGGGCCCATCGGTGCCGATGGTTTTCAGTTGCTCCCAAAACCGCAAGGTGTCGCTTTCTACGGGGTTGATCCGGGCGGCCAGGTTATCGTAGCCCAGCGCGGCGGCCAGGGGCATACCATGAACATTTCCGGAAGGTGTGGTATATGGGGAATGCAGGTCGGCATGGGCGTCGATCCAGATCACAGCCAATTGTTTATCCGGAAAAGCTGCTTTGATACCGCTGATGGTTCCGAGCGCCGAAGAATGATCGCCCGAAAATACCAGCGGGAAATAACCGTCTTTCAAGTTGCGGCAAACCGCCTCTGCTACGCGGGTACATTGCTGACCTACCTTTTCGATCCTTTTGGCAAAGGTGTTCCGGTCCTTTTCGTAAATGGTGTCGTTATGTGTAACGAGGTCCTCAAATGGAAATTGATGGAAATACGCATTGCCCTTGTTAATGGCAGCGATCTCTATCGCATCGATCCCCATATCCGATCCACGCGTGCCGGCACCGATATCTGAACGGTTTTTGATGAGTTTTATCGGGCGTTTCATATTTTCCGGGCAAATTCCCTTAAAGATCGGTCGATGATCTCCAGGCTTTCGCCGATCTGTTCTTTCGTGATCACCAGCGGCGGGGCCAGCCTGATCTTGTTGCCGTGGGTGGGTTTGGTTAGCAGCCCGTTCTTTGCAAATTCACGGCAGAGTTGCCAGGCCATATCAGAGCTTTCGGGGCAGTCGATCACGATCGCGTTCAGTAATCCTTTTCCCCTGACGGTGGTAATGAACGCATTCTTTGCGGCGATCTTCCTGAGGCCATCGCGGAATAATTCACCCATTTTTAGGGCGTTCCCGGAAAGGTCCTCATCAATAACCACCTGTAAAGCCTCCAAAGCTACCGCGCAGGCAAGCGGGTTACCGCCAAAAGTGGAGCCGTGTTCGCCGGGCTGTATGGTCAGCATGATATCGTCGTTAGCCAACACTGCCGAAACCGGCATCACCCCACCCGACAGCGCTTTGCCCAGGATGAGAATATCGGGTTGGTGTGCGGGCGCGGCGATATCGTAACTGCATAAAAGATCGCCGGTGCGGGCAATGCCGGTCTGTATCTCGTCGGCAATGTAGAGTATGTTGTGTTTTTTACAGAGAGCGCTCACCCCGGCCAGGTAACCGGCATCGGGCACGATGATCCCGGCCTCGCCCTGAATGGGTTCGACTATAAAGCCGGCGATATGCGGGTTGGCCCGGAATACTTTTTCTAAAGCCGCCAGATCGTTATAGGGTACATGAATAAATCCCGGCGCAAATGGCCCGAAGCCTGCCCTTGCCGTTTCATCGGTAGAGGCCGATATGACAGATATGGTACGCCCGTGGAAGTTCCCATTGGCAAAAACTATTGTGGCCTGACCTTCGGGGGTACCTTTTACCAGGTAAGCCCATTTGCGGCAAAGTTTGAGCGCGCTTTCAACCGCTTCGACACCTGAGTTCATCAACAGCACTTTGTCGAACCCGAACAGTTTACTCATCATCTCTTCCAGTTCGCCTAATTTGTTGTTGTAAAAGGCGCGGGAGGTAAGGGTAAGCTTTTCAGCCTGTGTTTTAAGCGCCCCGATAATACGCGGGTGGCAGTGCCCCTGGTTTACCGCAGAGTATGCCGATAAGAAATCGTAATAGCGTTTCCCGTTAACATCCCACAGAAAAACACCCTCGCCCCTTTCGAGTACAACAGGTAAGGGGTGATAATTATGCGCACCGAAACGCTGCTCGCGTTCCATAAGATCGGCTTCCAGATCTGTTTCAAGAATTTTCATAACGCAAGATTTATAGTACAATAATAATAAAATTTCTTTTTATTTCCATTATTTAAATGAATTTTAATATATTAGCCCTTTAAATAGTTTAAATTGACTTTTTTAAACAATGGATGTACTTGACGCAACAGACCTGGAAATATTAAAACAGCTGGACATGGATGGCCGTGTGGCCTATTCGGCTATCGCGTCCTTACTCGGCGTATCAAATACCATGATCCATCAACGGATCGCGCGGCTAACCGAACAGGGGATACTGGCAGGTATTAAACCAGTGCTTAACGAAAGGAAAATTGGTTACGACTGGGCGGCGTTTACGGGTATCACGCTGGAGCGGGACCAGGATTCGTTTCGCATCATAGAAGAGTTGAAAAAAATACCCGAAATAACGGAATGCTATTTTATTACCGGGGGATACACGCTTTACCTGAAAATATTAGCGCGGGACCATGAGCACATGAGAAAGATATTATATGAACAGATAGACGGCATACCGGGGATTGCCAAAACCAATTCGATCATTGAGCTGGGATGCGCGTTTAAACGCAATGTGATTTCCTGACCGCTATTAAGCAAAACCTCATTTAACTTAATTTATTTTCGCTTTTAGAGTTGGTCAGTACTCACGGGAAGTACTGCTGCAAGTTTTTTATAATTTAAATAGTACTATGTATTGTATAGTACTATGCTTTGTGTTATATTTGCTGACGAAGTAAACGGCGATAGCCGGAAAAATTTAAAAAAACAAATACAACACTATGAAAACAATGATCATGTTATGCGCGGCGGGTATTTTTTGCCTGGGCACCGCGTTCGCGCCAGCAGGTAAAGCGCCCCTTTTCGACAGGACGTCGGTAAACATCAGCGAATCGGCTACGGAGTACGCGCTTATAGCGGAATACCCCGAAAAAAAATTCGCCAATGTGCGGGAGTGCTTGTCGGAGTATTTAAAACAAAATAAGGCTGCTATGTTTAACCCGGCAGAAATTGATGCCACCATTACGTTTGACGATAGGACCACTTTTTATGCGCGCTCTTTCCCGGGAGAACTGGAGCTGAAATTTGATAAAAGGAAAAACAGCCGTGAGGCATTAACCAGATTTAAAAAATTGTGCGACAGGATGAAGGACGTGATCGGGGGGAAATAGCGGGCAACAAAGGAGAAGGAATATCACCCTGTTTTATGCCTTTTGGTTAGTTTTGACATACCATTTTTCGAGCATACCCATCAGGTCGTCGAGCTTAAGGGGTTTGGCCAGGTAATCGTTCATACCGGCTGCTATGCATACTTCCTGGTCGCCCTCCATGGTGTTGGCAGTGAGGGCTATAATTACCGGCTGTGCCACCACGGTTTGCCTGATGATGCGGGTTGCTTCCATGCCATCCATCACGGGCATTTGCATATCCATCAGTATGATGCTGTAATTCTTCTGATTGGCTGCTTCAACGGCTTCCTGCCCGTTTTTAACAACATATGGATCATACCCCAGTTTTTTAAGGATATGAACGATGACATGCTGGTTCATCAGGTTATCTTCGGCTACCAGGATGTTGAAAGGATATTTCGAACTAAAATCGAGCGAAAGCTTATTAGCCGACGCTCTTTCGGTTTGTACATGGGTATTGCGCAACGCGTTGATCACCTGTTTATTCAATATATGTTGTTTTATGGGCTTGGTTAAAACAGACACAAAAACCTGCCGCATATCGCTTGCAAATTCGCCACCGATGGAGCTGAGCAGCATGATGGGGATACCGGGGTATAGTTTTTTAACCGAAGTACCCAGTGCAATGCCGTCCATCCCGGGCATTTGCATATCCGTAATGACCAGGTCGATATGCTTGTCTTTTGACAGGATATCCAGCGCCTCTTCGCCCGAATAGGCCAAAACGGGTACTAATTTCCAATACTCAAACTGGTGCTTTAAAATGGTAAGGTTGGTTTTATTATCATCCACAATCAATACACGCTTACCTTCCTCGTCGGCCATGCTGTAGTATGTGTACGATTCGATAGGTTTGTTGCCCGCATTGGTGCTTACCGTAAACGAGAAGGTTGAACCTTTACCCGGCTGGCTTTGCACACTAATATTGCCACCCATCAGGCCCACCAGTTTTTCGGAAATGGCCAGTCCCAGGCCTGTGCCGCCGTATTTGCGCGTAGTTGAGGTGTCGACCTGCGAGAATGCCTTGAACAGTTTGTTCAGTTTATCTTCGGGTATGCCTATACCGCTGTCCTTTACATCAAACCTTAACTCCAGTTGCCCGTTATTTTCATGTTTTTCAAGATGCACACAAATACAAACCTCGCCCTGCTCGGTAAACTTCATGGCATTGCCTACCAGGTTGATGAGTACCTGCCGCAGCCTTAAGCTATCGCCCACTATTTGCAAGGGTACGTCGGCATCTATCTGGTAAACCAGTTCCAGGCCATTGCTTGTGGCCTTGGTGCCAAAAATATCGAGTACATCTTCAATACAATGGCGCAGGTCGAAATCGTCTTTTTCGATTTCCAGGCTTCCTGATTCGATCTTCGAAAAATCCAAAATATCGTTGATCACATGTATCAGTGTTTCGCCGCAGTTGGCTATTGTTTCGGCATACATTTGCTGTTCTTCCGTCAATGGGGTTTCGCCAAGCAGCGCCGCCATACCCAACACGCCGTTCATAGGGGTACGTATCTCGTGGCTCATAGTAGCCAGGAATGTGCTTTTGGCCTGGTTGGCCTGAACTGCTTCGGAGCGGGCTTTTTCCAATTCTTCGTTCGCCTTTCGCAGCTGTTGATTGCTAAGTTCGAGCGCTTCCTGGTTCTTTTTACGCTCGGCAGAAAGCTGCGCCTCCTGTTGTAGTTCTACCATGTGTACGCTTTGGAGTATATGCATCTCGTTATATTTTTTGAGCTGATAGGCCCATAGCCCGCAGATAAAAAATATAGCCGCGGCCAGCAGAACATGAATAATAAATGTCTGGAGATCAAAATAATTCAGCCGCGTAAAGTAAATTTGGGTAAAGCCAATATCCTGCAGGTAACTGAACAAGGCATGATGAATAGTTACCACGATCATCATGGGTATTTGCAGTTTCCATTTTTGGTAAGTGATGAGCAAAGCGCTGCCGATAAAGGCAAAAAAGTGCATTTCGAACAGCCCATGCATCTGATAGATATATTGGGCCATAAAAATGCCCAATACCGCCCCGAGCACATACTGATATAAAGAAGAACCGGGCAGGGCTATTTTGGCCGAATAGTATGCCAGCAACGAGAGCCCGCCAACACTTATCGCGATGAACCAGGTACCGTAAAATGGAGCCAGTATCAATCCCACCAAAAAATAACCGGGCAGAAAATAGTTCATTAACCCATCCGACCGTTCTTTTACTTCGGACTGGAAACTGTTGGCCTGTATACCGGGGGATTCGGTTTGAACGTCCATCGTTTGGTGTGTATTAGTTGGCATTATCCGCTAATTGGCAGCCGTAAGCAGTGAGCGCCTGCCTGTCGAAAAATAACCTGGCATGGCCATTAAGCAAACCTGCTACAGCAATTTTGGCGTAACTGGTTTTAGGGTCGGTACAATAGCGGCTGCTGTTATAGTTGCCCCTGTAGTATAATTTATGCTGTGTATCGAGCAGTACGGCCTGCGGGGTTGAATATACGCCGCAAGCTATAGCCAGCGAAGCATCGAACAAAACGGGCACGTTTAAACCAAAGCGGTCCTGTATATCGGCAACCGAGTATGTTTTTGCGCTTATTACCACCACTACAAAATTTACCTGCTGCCCGTATTGTTTTACCAGCGATTTAAAGTTAGTAATATTAAACCGTGAACAAGGGCAATCGGGGTTAAAAAAATGCAGGAAAAGGGGTTTGCTAAAGTCGTGGTTTAAGGGGGCGCTTAATGAAATGACGCGGCCAAAACCAATTGGTTTATAGTTTTTGGGTACCGGCGTTGGTAAGTGATACACCAGCTCGTTATACCAGAACAATCCTCCTATCACCGAAAAAAGCAATAACAACCATGTTATTACGATTAACTTTTTCATTCCCTTCATTTTTTTATTTTACGTACAGACCGATGAAAAGTTGTTATCAAAAGCCCCGATCGTGATAAACAAACTTTCGCATTACAAAACTTCATTGCATTATCCCTTTGGTTAACGCAAGAGGCATTCAATCTGCTTGTTGCATTAAAACTACGAATTTCTATGCAATTTTATAGCATTTTCGATAAAAAATTTGGTGTTTGATTTTATGGTCGGGTTTGGATTTGGAAACCGACCAGAGACTGTAGTCGCAGACTACAGGCATATAGGGGTTCGTAGACAGAGTCTACGAACAGCCTGGAAAATAGAAGTATTGATGGCGACAAAGCTAAGAAAGGCGAGATGGGATATGGAACATGAGCAGCTATTTTGTATCTCAGTAAAGCAAACTGAAGTGGGCGCCGGTTAAAATGATGGAGACCTTGGTCCCATTTGTAATGGCAGATGTATCGATGTGCCCGTTTGATACATCTGTTGCTTCGACATAAAATCGCTGGCCGGTTTGGTGCTTAATTACCTGGATGACCTGCGCTTCCTGGTCGCTTCCAATACTGACACCCGAAGATATGTCAATAGAATTGTTGCTAAGCTGGGCCAGTACATTATCGTAATCCCCGATTTTGTTAAGATAATAAAGCACACACCGGACGTAACAGGCCCAGTGACTGCCGCTTACCACGAATATTTTTTTGTTGGTAACATAGCCGTTATCGATAATAAACTGCCTGACCGACTCGCGCAGTTCGAAATATACCTCGCCCTGGATATCCAACTGCTGCTCCCCGGTATCATCTTTAGTATCTTCGGTAGGCACAAACTCCTGGAGGCCCGCATATTCCAGGGCTCCCGGATAAGCATCGTGTATCAGGTCAAAATGATGGTCTTTTATTAGCGCTTCAGCTTCCTCGCGATTACGTGTGGGCTCATCGGTGAGTCCGAGCATCTTCAAATATTCTTTTTTCCACAAAGACCAACCTTCTTCATCCACTGTTTTTCCGATGGTCTCCATGTGATGGCCGAGGCCCTTGTAATCAAGCATGTCCTTTATCGCCTGGCGCACTTCATCAACCGGGTATAAGGTGTACTCCAGTAAAACCGCCCTGTTGTATCCTTCTCTGTTGCCGTTGGTATTAGCCACATCTAAACTTGCTCCGGGCAGCAGGTTCATCAAATTCAATATCGCCACAATGCCCTCCTGCAATATCAAAACCTTGTCCCAGTCGGATGGCGCTTCCTCCTGATCATCTACATCCATCTGGTCATTTTCTTTCGCGAATTTTTTTAAATGTTCTTCCATTAACCCAACGTGGGCAAATGCCTGTATCAATGCTTGCATTTGCTTGGTATCTGCATCCATTACCTTAGCCATGTCGACAAAATATTGCTCGGCCTCCAGGCCGATCTGTAACAGTTGCGCGGCGGCCCCGGATAAGTTTTTGCCTACTAACTGCGTCCATATCCTGTCTTTCAACACGATCCACGCGGTGGTGTGCGCGCCCATCGTGCCTGAAAATGGCGACTTTGAGCGCCCCTCTATTTTCATATCTACAATTATTCCGCCCTCCACGATAATGCTGGTACCTACGTATCGTTTTGTGCCCTTTTTAACCCCCGAACGCTTTATCTTCTTTTTAGTCTCCCCGGTTTCATTTTCGTCAAGTTCATCCGGTTGGTACACCTCGCCCATGTGTTGACCCACCATGTACCATAAAGACTGTTTTATCAGGTCCATCTTACCCCCGCTCTTTAACCTTTCTATCGCCCGGGGGTACAACGAATGCAGGGTAAAAATATGCTGGGTGGCCATCATATCGAAAACGGACCCATCGTCGAATTCGTCGGTCAGACCGGGCACTACGCGATCCAATTGCCCGGGATGGGCCATAATGGCGAGGGCGGCGGCACGGGCGTCAAATAGCCCGATGATAGTTTGGATCAGCAAATCATCATCAACATTTTCGCCTTTTTCAAAAGCCTCCAGCGCACGTGCCGACTCGCCTTTACCTTTTCCGGCCTTGGGCTCGTTTATCTCTTTTGTTTTAATTGTGGTAAGCGGCACCAACTCGCGCGCTACCAGGTAGGCATCCACCAGTGCCTGGAACCAACCCACAAGTTCGTTGCTCTGACCTTGCGGTGGCAGCCCCTCTTTCTGGAGTCTCGCGTTCTCTTTTCTCCACGACCGGAACATGTCGATGATGTTGTGCAACTGGTCCAGCGCCCAGGTAAGGCGTTCGGCGTGAACCTCCGGCAGTGTTTCGCGCAGCTCCATGCCGGGCAGCGAATACAATTGATGGGTGAGTTTTGCCAGCAGTACAGAGGCCTCCCCGACAGTTTTGCCCCGCAACATGTTTTCGATCCCTGTCTGGATGGTTGTATATGCGGTTATATGGTCGCCCGATGTGCCCGAAAATGTATTTTCGGGCCTCCCTATTATCGCGATATCTATGATGATGTTTGGGCTTTCGCCCAATAATATCTGTGTGAGTACCCTTTGCACGGGTGCATCGGCGTTGGCCCGCGATGTTTCCCCGGCTAACTGTTGCGTGGGCGGGGGCTGTACTTCATTCTTACGGAAGCTGACACTGCGATTCACTGCATCAGTCATAGAAACACCTGCCTGCATCGGGTAAAAAGGTACTTTACACCTGCTTATTCCTTTTTTGCCAGCAGCCTGACGAGGAGTTTGTGTTGACGGGTTGGGCGCCTGTTTTTTTGCCTGATAATGCCGCACGACTTTTTCTTTAGAAAATATTTAAATAAAAATAAGGAAAAAATATTTCAATGTGCAAATTGGATATTATTGAGACCAGGCGAAAACAGCGATCCACTTAAAGCTGTTTTTTGAAGTGTTGAGGCCAGGTTTCTGATGGATATGTCGCTTTGCCCGGGTTGCCCCCCGGAGACGTTATACCATCCCGGTTTGTTGGCGACTATTATAAACAAAGCCCATCTTTAATTTGCATATCTGTCCGGAATTTTGTATCTTGTATGGGGCAAAGAATTAGAAACAAGGAGTAAAGACAGTTGAAATAGTTCTTACTTTTACCCCCCCGTTCTTCAAATTATGTCATTTCGAACGAGCCTGCCTGCCGGACAGGCAGGGTACGAGAGAGAAAACTTTACGAACATGATAGGCAACGGGGGTCGGTTTTGTAAAGTTTTCTCCTTACGGGCGAAATTACATAGATCAGAAATTGCAAAAAACAAAAAAATGAAAAACACCCATAAATACCCATGTCTTTATTTTTGAATGAGTGATTTATTGAGTGATTGAATTTGAAAAATCATAATGAAAAATACCCACTTTTACCACCCTGCCTTATTGGCTTTACTGGTTTTGTTTGCCGGCATGGCATACGGGCAAAGCCCGAAAATGAAGCCTGGTGTTTGGGGTGACCAGGGGGACGGGATGTATAAGAACCCGGTGCTGAATGCCGATTACAGCGACCCGGATGTGATACGTGTGGGCGGCGACTTTTATATGGTTTGCTCCGATTTTCATTTTATGGGAATACCGGTGTTACACTCAAAGGATTTGGTGAACTGGACCATTATTGGCCAGGTGTATAACCGGCTGGATATTGACCCGGGGTATAGCAACATGACGAAGTACAGCAAGGGCAGCTGGGCACCGGCGTTAAGGTATCACGACCATAAATTCTACATCTATTTTTGCACGCCCGAGGAGGGCTTGTATATGAGCACGGCTACCGACCCGGCAGGGAAATGGTCGCCATTGGTGGAAGTGCAACGTGTACCCAAATGGGAAGATCCCTGCCCTTTTTGGGACGAGGACGGGCAGGCTTACCTGGGCCACAGCCATACCGGCGCGGGGCCCATCATCATCCATAAAATGAGTGCTGATGGCATGAAGCTGTTGGATACCGGCACGGTGGTTTACCGCGGGCCGACATCCGAAGGGACGAAGATCTATAAGCGCAACGGGTATTACTATATCATCATCCCGGAAGGCGGGGTGGGCAAAGGTTATGAGACGGCGCTGCGCAGCAAAAGTATTTACGGCCCTTACGAGCGCAAAGTAGTTTTGGAGCAGGGAACAACCAAAATAAACGGCCCGCACCAGGGTGGCTGGGTGGAATTGGATTCGGGCGAGTCGTGGTTTATACATTTCCAGGATGACGGGGCTATTGGCCGGGTATGTCATTTGGAGCCTGTGCGCTGGGTGGACGATTGGCCGCTGATGGGCGTGGATATTGACGGTAATGGAATCGGCGAACCGGTATCCATCTACAAAAAGCCTAATGTTGGCGGGAAATACCCGATATCGGCACCACAAAACTCGGACGAGTTTAACAGTTCTAAATTAGGACTACAGTGGCAGTGGAACCATAACCCGGTGGATGGCAAATGGTCGTTGGCGAAACCGAAGGGTTATTTGAGCCTGCAGGCGATGCAATCGCCAAATAATAAACTGGCAAAAAACACCATCACACAAAAACTAATGGGCAAAAAAGGTGTGATGACGACCAGCCTCGACCTGTTGCAAATGGCAGGGGGACAGCGCGCGGGTTTAGCCTTATTGGGGCAGAATATTTACGAGATCGGAGTGATAGATACGAATGGCAAAACTATGCTTTTC
>Ga0206951_1079_pt1 | contig 24288 bp, 19 predicted proteins | sample Alteio_BWOrgHeat_38_FD_152974 | JGI IMG/M metagenome (GOLD analysis project Ga0206951, IMG submission 152974) | Enriched cells from forest soil in Barre Woods Harvard Forest LTER site, Petersham, Massachusetts, United States -... | ecosystem: Environmental > Terrestrial > Soil > Temperate forest >... | reverse complement strand
CGACATGATCGAATGACATCAGTATCCGAGCGGCAGATCGCTCTAAAGGTGAACTGATAAATCACAACTAAAGTCTGTACTGAAAGGAGCTAACACATGACTACGCTAGCGCTGCACGTTCGAAGGGACGGAAAAAATGCAGAAGAACTGAAGGTCATCAGCATACTGCGTGAAAGTTTGTCCGGGGCTTCAGCACATTCAGCGAATGTGCTTACTTCGCCTGAGCCATTTCGGACAGCTGAGGAGCGTGTTAAGAATGACGGTGACACGCAAGCTTCTGCATGTCCGCGTGCCGCGCTCGAGGTTGGTACACAAGCGCCTGATTTCACCTTGCAGGCCACGCCCGACCAGACCGTATCTTTAAAAGATCTGCGTGGCGCGCCGGTGATCCTGGCTTTTTACCCTGCCGACTGGAGTCCGGTGTGCGGTGATCAGATGGCACTGTATAACGAGTTGCTCTCTGAGTTTGAACGCTTTAACGCCTCACTAGTTGGTATCTCGGTCGATGGTATCTGGTGCCATCTCGCATTTAGTAAGGATCGTAAGTTGCACTTTCCATTGCTTGCGGATTTTGAGCCGAAAGGAGCCGTGGCACGCAACTACGAAGCCTACCGTCAACAGGACGGCATTTGCGAGCGAGCACTCTTCGTGATTGATGCTGAGGGGACCATCCGTTGGAGCCATGTATCCCCTATCGGTATCAATCCCGGCGCGAATGGAATCCTGGCTGCACTCGAGGCAATGACTTCAAAACAGGAGATAACGGCATGAGCTCTACAATCACAGCGATGCTCACTCCACCAGTCACCAGACGAGATCATAGCCAGGGACCACCCGTAGCTCCCATCACACTTGTCGAATACGGAGATTACGAGTGTCCCTATTGCCATCAGGCGTATTTCATTGTCAAGGAGCTTCAAGAGCAACTTGGGGACCAGCTGTGTTTTGTCTTCCGCAATTTTCCTCTCACTACCGTGCATCCCCATGCGCAGCATGCGGCGGAAGCGGCTGAGGCTGCAGGAAGACAACACAAATTTTGGGAAATGCACGATACCCTTTATGAACACCATGAAGCACTCTCTGACAAGTATCTGAAAGCGTATGCCACCCAGGTCGGCCTTGACTTAGCCAGACTCAATCAAGAGATGGCCGCGCATGGGTATGCAGTTCGCGTGCGCGAGGATTTCTTGAGTGGCGTACGCAGCGGAGTGAACGGCACTCCGACATTCTTTATCAACGATGTCCGGCATGACGGGTCATATGATCTGGTTAGTCTATTAACGGCCATCGAAGATGCTCTTTGACGATACTTGGCACTCCTCGAAGGTAGAACTTCGTCATCTCTGAATTTCAATACGGTGCTCTGTTCGCTCCACCACGGACAGGCACCTCATACGATGTTGGTGGCACAAAACCGGAATCGGCGGAGGAACAGATATATGAAGGCAGTTCCCCGCGAGTCGATCGTGATTTATGGGGCGGGCCAGATACGAGCTTTTCTGTTGGAGAGGGGCATGGTGGTCGCGTAGAAGCCAGTCTTAAGGCCGCGATGGCAGACAAAATGGAGAACGCCGAAGCGAAACCTGACACCGATGATGCGCAACCTCATCGACATGCTATGGAACGAGTGGAAGCTCGTCGAATAGCAGATACGCAGCGGAATTCATCTGGCCAGGAACACACGTCTCCATCAAAAGGCCGAATACTTTGCCGCAGACTTGTCTTCTTGACCAAACTATCCTTGCAGTTACATGGCGGACCATACATAGTCGTTACCCAACAGGTTCGACAAAAAGGCTAGGACAGGCAGATACTTTATGCCATCGGCGTAGACTGGGTTGTCCAATGAACATGAGCGGCGACGAAATTCGAGCAGGGTTGCGGAACGACGAGTTCGTCCCGTTGTTTCAGCCAGTCGTGACGCTCAATACGGGAGAAGTTGCTGGATTGGAGGTCTTGGCCCGATGGCAGCATGGCAGCCTTGGCATGGTGCCGCCCGGAGCGTTCATCGCCACAGCCGAGCAGGAAGGCCTGATCAGCGAGCTGACGTTCGGGTTGATGGGGAAAGCCTTCACCGCCGCCAGAATGTTGCCCGAATCGCAATGGCTGGCCATCAATATATCCCCGTACCTGCTGCGTGACCTAGCACTTCCAAAGAGAATTCGGGAGGCCGCCGAAGCCGCCGGGTTCCCTCTAAGCAGGGTATTGATCGAGATTACCGAGAGCGCCCTGGTAGAGCATCTGGAGCATGCGCAAACGATATCGAGGGAGTTAAAGGCGCAAGGGTGCCGCTTGGCCCTTGACGATTTCGGCACAGGCTACTCCAGCCTGCTTCATCTACAGTCTCTGCCCTTTGATGAATTGAAGGTCGATCGCAGCTTTGTGGGATCGATGACGGATCGGCGGGAGAGCCGAAAGATCGTCTCAGCAGTCGTAGGTCTAGGTCAGAGCTTGGGATTGGCGACCATTGCCGAGGGAGTGGAGACGGAGGAACAAGCAGAGATGCTGCTGTTGCTTGGGTGCGAGATGGGCCAGGGCTGGCTATTCGGCAAACCCATCGCTGCTGAACGGCTAAGTGAAGCACTGACGACGCGGACGCCTATTAGGCTGCGGCCTAGCTCCAGCTTCTGGCGCAATATATCCTACAACTCGCCTCCCGGCCAGCGCCTCTCCCACTTGCAGGCGCTGTATGACGGCGCTCCCGTAGGCCTTGCCTTTTTGAGCCCCGACTTCCGGTACATCAGCATCAACCAGCAACTTGCGGAGATGAACGATGTCACAGTTCAAAAGCACCTGGGCCGGCACGTCAGTGAAATCATTCCGGAGCTATATCCGCAGCTTGAATCACACCTGCGGCGCGCGCTGGCAGGAGAATCCGTCAACGCTATGGAAGTCAAGCAGCCAGCGACTGACAGGCAGCATGACGAGGCGTTCCTGGCGTCGTATCTGCCCGCCTTCGACGAAGCGGGTGAAGTCGTGGGCATCTCCGTGGCTGTGATTGATGTCACCGCCCGCAAACGAACAGAAGCGGCGCTGCGGGAGAGCGAAGATCACTATCGCCACATGGTGGAGTTAAACCCACAGATACCTTGGGTGCTCGACGACAATGGTATGGCTACCATGATCAGTCCGCGCTGGCAACAGATCACGGGCATGAACGAAGAGGCTTCTCGCGGGCGAGGGTTCATCAGAGCGCTTCACCAGGCCGATCAGAAGCGTGTGGCGGAAACGATCGAACACTCTCTCCGTACTGGTGACCCGATCGATGTAGAATGTCGCGTGAGGACCTGCGACGGAGAGTGGCGCTGGATCCGTTCGCGCGGAGCTCCGCGGCGGGACGAGTCAGGAAGAATCATTCGGTGGTACGGCAGTGCGGACGATATCGACGCTCATAAACGATTGGAGGAAAAGCTCCGGAGTCGAGCAGGTGAAGAAAACTTCCCATGCTCTGAAAATGTTTGACCTAGTATCTGTTTCGCGCGAATACCCGATCGCATTCTTGCGTTAGCGAATCGATTGAAAGCGGACATGCTGAGGGATAAGCAGGTCCTTTTAACTGAACGAAGTTGCGGTTACAGGGTGTTTTTCGAACGAGCTGTCTCGGCGGCAGGAATCGCTCTTAACAGATCCCTGCGCTTTCCAGCATTGAAGCGATCAAGAGATATGTGCATCGTCGGGAATGGGCGTCGCCGTGCCCCGGATCGCTGTAGAGAAAGAATTGGGGCAGCATCAATTGGTCCCCTTGACTTGGCCAAAAGACACGATTCGTGTTTATTAGCAGATGATCAGACACTCGGAGAAGTGGCAATCGTCTGCGCATGTGGCATTCTCGCAGCTTGCTAAACACATACTGACAACTGCTGATGTGAGACGAAAAGTGCCTCTGCCAGCACTCTGCAACTGAAATCGGTCAGTAAGCAGTTTTTTGGGGAGAAGGTAGACGCCTTTTACGATAGTCAACCTCTCCTTAAATGAGAGCTATGGTCCAGTGTTGGATGAGGGATCATTTTCCGAGGCCTTACGCTCTACCATCGCGCGCTCAACGGCTTCTCTCACAGCAATTTGCAGAAAATCCTTGATCCGCGCGGTGTCCACGTGTTCTTCGCCCAGGTGATTTCCTATCGCTACCACCTCTTCTTCGCTGAATTCCCAGGTAAATTCGACCTTCATGTCGCCTCGTTTCAAATGTTGCTCAATCGCCATATGAACCCTTCCAGGTCACCGATACTGCCCGTGTTAGGTTTCCTGATGCGGCAAGAAGCATCTCCGGCTTGACCGATTTCTCAAATGCTCCAATCCCAAGCCGCCGCGCTTCCTCGAGGAAACTGTCATCTATGGATGCATACAGGAGGATGACGCCGCAATCCACGTATCCTCGACGAATTCGCGTTGCGCACTCCAGCCCGTTCATGTCTGCCAAAACGCACTCTATGATGACCAGATCCGGTTGCTATTCTATCGCCGCGACCAACGCGGCTTCGCCGCTGTGCTCTGGCCTGACCTCGTACCGAGCGGCCCTTAAGACCAAGGTAAGCGTTGTAGGCAATAGTCGGCTGATAATCGACAACCAGCGCCCTCACTGCATAGCATCCCCCTGAATATCAGATGCCGGGCACAAGCTCTCAACGACCGTCAACCTAGTTAAAAACCTTGAAGGTTGAATCTGTGGTATCCGCTGGCTTGCGAGCACGTATTCGAGTTGTTAGCGGAGCGGGGACTTGCCGGGGATGCCAACTGCGTATGGCGTTGGGTCCAAGCCGTACGTAGCGGAATTGAACAAGCGGTGCCGCCCCCCATCTGAAGCCCTCAACAAGAGCAACCGCGTGGATGAGACCTATATAAAGGTGAAGGGCCAGGAAAAGTATTTCTATCGAGCGGTGAACTCCCACAGGGCAGAGATCGATTTCCTGTTACCGCCACGTGATCTGGCTGCTGCGAAGTCGTTTTTCGAAAGGTATTTCGCTCTTCTCGTAACTCAAGGCTATGCGCCAACTTGCCGAATGGGCTACCGGTAAAGTCCGATTTTTCGGCAACTTCGGCACTCAACTGGCGATAACAGGCCAATGCACTCATCGAGGACCTTGGCGATTTAGCTGATTTTGATAATGAAACATGCCTTTCAAATTGCCACCATTTGGCGATAGTGGACGAGAAGCTCGTCTTTTTTACCTTGATCTCCATTCATAAAACCCGCTCACTTACGCGCGAAGGTAAGTTCTAAGTGAGTGTGCGCATAGCCGACTGGATTCAACCGGGTCGATACGGGCGCGAACATGATCTCATACTGATCGTCGGGCAGAGATCGAACGCTCGCTCCCTGGTTCGAGGTGATCTTCCATGGCGTCTTGATTCGAAAAGTATTGTTTCCATTTGGCCGAATGTCAGCTTCCATGGATAAGGTCATGTCTTGCAGATGCAGGCTGGTGAGCTTCATTTCCGTGCTGGCGTCACCGATACGCAGTGCGGAGCGGTTCAGGATCAAAGACAGGCCGCCCTCCAAATGCAACCGGCAGTGACTGGTGCCGGCTGGAACATTCAGTGGCACGTTTGCATGCTCGTCTTCTGCGAATACTTCCGTGGTGGCAGCAATCGCGTGCCCTTGGAACTCTGCTCCGCGCAGATGAGCGCCCATCGGAATTTGAGGTTCGAACAGTACTTTCGTCGCGGCTCCCTCATTGCTGATTTCAAGATCAATGTCGTTCATGCTTTGACTGATCGTAAGAGCGAGTGTGGAGTGGGGCAGACGGATATTCTTAACCGAGATCCGGTTCCACTCAGCCGGAAGATGTGGCGATAGATGAATGCTGTTCGTAGCACCCTGAATATCGAGTCCGAGCAATCCGCGTGAAGCCGCATCCAGCAGGCCCGCCGAGGACCATGTCTGCTCCGGAACCGACTCCATCTGCTCGTGGTAATAGGTGCCGGCAAGCACCTCGTGGATGTGACCGAGAGAGTCGAGCATGTTCCACGGCAGAATCGAACTCCAGACTGAGAAAGCAATGTCGGGACGATGCTCCTGCCAGAATGTGACTGCTGCTTCTGTTGTGCCCAGCGCAGAAATGCTTCCCGTCGCATAAGAATATGGGTCGAAATCTTCTGAGCTTGCCGCAACTCCACGCATGCCCCAGTCAGCCTGGAAATCAGAAGAGGCCAGTTCGTACAGAAGTGCATCATCTTGCTGCGCCGAGAAAACTTTCTGCGTAATTAACTGCATGGGTCCGCGCCTGCGGTTCAATATGGGTTCACCCGATTGCGTATGGCTATTAATCCAGAAATTTTTCTCAGTGTCCCAGTAGTGAGCGGCGATAGCTTGCCGGGCGAGTTGATTTTCTTTGATTGCCTCGTCCGCTAATTGTGTGTGGTCCGTGAACTTTGCCAGATCGGCGAAGCTGGACGCCGCTTCTGCCCAGCTCGCAGAGAGACTTAGATCATCTCCTGGCCTGTGCTGTTCATCGCCTCCTTCTTTATCGGCCGGGATATGCGGCAAATGATCGGTATTTCGTATGAGGGATTGACAGTATCGATAGGCAGCGGCGATCGACGACCAGTGATCCGTTGCAAACGTTGTGTCCCCGCTGACACCAACATAGTGCGCGACCGTGTTCAGGTAATCGAAGCTGAGATCTACATGCACATACATGTACGGATACTTTGACCAGTCCACATAGCCCGCACTCTGCGAAAGTTCATGCCAGATCATTCCCGTTTTCGGCTCTTGATACTTCGCTATAAATGCAAGCTCTTCGCGTGCTCGCGAGTATTCCCCGGCAGAAATCAGTGCATTCGTTGCGACCATGCCGTCACCGGCAAAAAACCATGCATATTGGGGACGGCGTGCGTCCCGCGAAGGACCATAACCTGCAACAATGCCGCAACCCAGCTGCGGATTGCATACCCAGGCCTGATCGAGAGCCACTTCAGACCACGCAAGCGCACGGTTCACATCCTCATCTGGAGTGTGAATCTCGAGAGATTGGCTTTCCAAGTCCGCATAGTGCGTGGCGGCCTCGGTCTCCATCTCTTGTAGATGACTCGCTAATTCCTGCTGCGTTGCAGCAGGCTTTTTAGTACCGGCCGCATTTAGCGCGACATACACAGTGGCTCTCGCCGGAGCACCCGCCACTGCTTGAGGCCGTAGAGAAAACGCTAGCGTCCCATCTGCGCGCAGCGTGCTGTTCGCCGTATCGTCATGCGCGACAATCTCCGGCGAGCCGACGATCGCCGTCATTCCGTGTAAAGGCTCCGATATCACATATCCCGAAGCCTCAGCACTCCAATGTTTATTTTGACCGCCAACAGCAGCCGGCCACATCAAGTTTAGAACCGGCAGGAAATGAATCGTTATGTCCACTGGTCTCGGGCCCTCAACTTCATAGCTGAGAACTGCCGCGGCCTCATTGAGTGGAACAAAAAGCTTCTCTTTCACAATGTAATCGGGACCGATGTAGATACGCGTCACGGAGTCGGGCCGATAGTCGATGCGTCTTAGCAGGAGCCGTCCCTCCGATTCGGTCACGGAACCTGCAAGTCGAAAGTCAACCTGGTAATTGCTGAGGATCTGAAACGGATAGCCCCAGATCTCCAATCCACTTTCTGGATAACCCATGATGACTGCCTGGCGCCCGTGAACGGCTACGAAGCGTCTTGGCTCGACCGAGTCAGTATGGAGCACCAGCCGGTCAGAGAAGGATTGCTTGTCTGAGGCAGGTCCCTGGGCATGCGCGGGCGACAGCACAAGACAAAGAAACAACAACGCTAGCTGAATTTTAGACACGAGTATTCTCTATGCCGGACTATGGCAGCCATACTTCTGGCCTCTGCTCTGCCTTGAGTCGACTTATCTAATATCTGATCATGAACCGATTGGAGGCTCGAAAAAAAGCCAGGAAAAAATGAAGGGATGACGAACCTGATGGGTCGTCATCCCTCGCAAATAAGATTAGAACTGGACTCGCGCGCCAAACTGTAATCTGCGCAATGAGGTTCCATCCTGATTGGCGACCGTACCCTGAATAGTACCGGCATTCTGGACGCCGGTGCTATTCAAGTCCTGGCAATCAACGCAGGTATCCGGATTGGCCAGATTCACATGGTTAAGAGCATTGAACGCCTGAACGAGCAACTGAAGTCGGATACCCTCGCGGATCGTGAAGTTCTTTGCCAGTGAAGCATCGACATTCCACAAGCCCGGTCCCCAGAGTGCATCGCGTCCGATATTGCCCCATGTAGCCGGAGCGGGGCGGGCAAAACCGCCAAAAGTATTGTTAGGCTGTCCGGGCGATCCTAAAACATAAGGCGAAGGCTTGAAGTATGGAACAAACCGGCCAATAGGATCATACGAACCCTTATGGATTCCAAAACTGCCTCCCGTGCTGTTCAAGAAGCAGGCATTATCGCTGGCGCCCACATCGTTGTCATTCGAGCAGTTGGCATAGTTGGTAGTAAAGGGTATTCCGCCATCGATTGTTGCTGTTCCATTCAACTGGAATCCACCGATGATCTGGTTGAGCCATCCTGGAACGCCAGAGCCGATCATCTTGTCTCTGCCGAATGGCAAATCGTAGTTGCCAGCGAAGACGAATGCCTGTCGGCGGTTGTAGTAGCCGTTACCGCGGCCTATGCGAGGATCGATCAGGAATTCATAGGACTCATGGCCTATTGCATGAGACCAGGTGTAATGGCTCAGGAACTGCAGGCCCGAACTGAAGCGCTTATTCACGACGATCTGTAGAGCGTTGTAGCTACCGGTCGCCTGATTGGCCATATAGTCGATTCGCTGAGTCCACATATGCGGCACGCCAAATTTGACGCCCAACTGACGCTGGGCCGTGCCGTCATAATAAGGAGAACGTTCGGCCTTCGTGTAAATCTGGCCCGTTGATGGATTGATCTGGTTAAAGCCGGCCAGCGTTTGCTCGTTCGCATTGTACGAAGGAGACGATTCGAACATGTTGTGATACGACTGGCTTCCAACGTAACCGACTTGTATCGACATCGTCGGTCCGATTTCCTGTTGGACCATGACGTTCCATCCCGCCACGGTAGGAAGACGTACCTGTGTCGGACGTGCCGTCTGGGAGATGCCATCCGGCAGCACGTAGTTTCCGTCAGCCGGAACCGACGGGAATGTGTAGCCTGGAGGTCCTTGCGCCAAACTGAATACCGCACCAGCATTCGACACCGGAGTGACAGTCTGTTGAACCTGGGCCGGGAAAGAGGACGTGAGCACACCGCCAAAGGTGTCTCCGGCCCATCCCTGTCCATAGACAATGCCATAGCCCGCGCGCACGACTGTGCCAGGAAGGACTTGATACGCCATACCCAGACGCGGGGCAAAATTCGTGAAATTATTGGTTACATTTAGAGTGCTGCTGTTTGCACCGATCCCTGCGATGTGGAGAATACCTGTATTTATGTCGAGCAATCCACCCGCTCCCTTGGCGGTTACCGACTCAGGCGTGTAAAGCTCCCAACGAAGACCATAGTTGACTGTAAGCTTGGCGTTTGCGTGCCATTGGTCCTGGGCATAAGCGAAGAAGCGATTCTGCCGTGTGGCTGCGTCGGTGTTTTGCGTCTGGGTACGCCAGAAAGTTGTGGTATCTCCCAACAGAAAAGTGGCAAATCCGACGCCGGAAGAGGTTGTGCCATCGGCAGCGACGCCCGAGGTACGCGGAGCGGCAAAGAAGTAGGTGCCGGAACGAAGTGCGTTGCTGGCAATGGAGAGTGTGTGGTTCTTTCCGTAGCGGTAGTCTGCGCCAAACTTGATGTTATGGTTCCCGATCGTATGAGACCAGTTGTTCACGAACTGATACTGGCTCGTTTGCTGCAATGTCGGGTTAGCTGAGGTACCGTACTCTACGTTTTGACCGCCATTGCTTCCGTTACTCGGGATGTCGATGTTGAACTGCGGTAGACCGCCGTTCAGTGACAGATCGCCGACATTGGCATTCGGAATACCAAGGGCATTGCCTAGAGCCTTATCGGAGTCAGGCCCGACCGTGTTGTTGTAAATCCGGTAGTAGCCGAAACGAAAATCTGTGAGCCAGTTGTTTGAGATCACATAGTCGCCACCCGATGCGATGCTTTGATATCGTGCAGAGTCCGTACCCGCGAATCCACCTGCACCATAGCCAAGTCCACCAGCCGCTCCAAAGTAAGGATTGCCGGTCAAGGCCACCCCGAAATACGTATAACGACCAAAGAGGTGAAGGTTTTGTCCCAGCTTTCCATCTCCGCGCACATCAAACTGGTTCGTGTTGAAGATGCCTGATCCAGAGGTAGCGAAATTGTTTGTAATGGCTGAGCCGGGCACGTTCGGCGGAGCATTTGCCTGGATAAGCTTAAAGAAGGCAACTGCTTGGGGTGAAACATCGCTTGCCGGAATAATGTTTCCAGGGTAAGGAGTGCGGCCAGTGTTGGAACTATCCGTGAGACTGTTCGGTTTGTAAATCTGGCCCTGCCCGTTTTGCAAATAATCGCTCAGATTACATGCTCCCCCGGAGGTGCAAGTGCTAAGGGCTAATTGGGTGGGCACTGTCGTCAGGGTGGAAGATCCGGTTTTCTCGCGTAGTCCCTGATAATCGCCGAAGAAGAATAACTTGTCCTTCTTTATAGGACCGCCGACCGATCCGCCGAACTGATTATGTAAGGTTGGGGATAGATATTTACCGGTAAGGGAGTCGCGCGTCGCATTCGCGAATGGGTCGCGGGCCTGCTGCGCGTCCGAGCGGCGGTATTCGAATGCAGAACCATGAAAAGCGTTGCTGCCGGATTTAGTCTGAGCCGTGACAAGTCCAGCGACGGCCTTGCCGAATTCGGCGTCATAATTCTGCGATGTGACCTTCATCTCAGAGACCGAATCCAGGTTCGGATTAATGACGGCTACACCGTTGATAGGTTCCTGATTGTCCGTACCATCCAGCTCATATCCTGTGGCGAAAGGCAGTTGGCCGTTCACTTCGATCGACTGGCTCCGCTGCGGATTGCCACTGCCTTCGCCTGGCCCCCAGCCGATATACGTTGTGCCGGGCGTCAGCAACTCAAAAGCGGTAAAGTTGCGGTTCAGATTGGGCAGGTTTTCTACAGCCCGTGTGTTCAGAATCGTGCTCACTTCGGCGCGATCTGTCTCCAGGAGACCGGGTGATGCACTCACGGTTACGGTGTTGGAGACTGAACCGACTGAAAGCTGCAGGTCCACCTTTGGGGCTGTATCTGCATAGACGACCACATTATCTGCTGAGCTTTTATTGAACCCGGTTACTTCCACCTCTACACGATAGGTATCGGGAATAAGGTGCTGAACCGTATACGAGCCACTTTCATTCGTCTGAACACTGACTTTTGTCCCTTTGCTTATATCGGTGACGGTAACGGTCGCCCCCGGGACAAGAGCGCCCGTATTATCTGTGATTATTCCAAAAATTGAGCCGTAGACTGCCTGCGCACCTAATGGTAGGACACTAGCAAATGAACAGAGCATCAACACCAGCGCGAGCAGGTAGCTGCTCACACGGTCTCTCCTGATAAATGGGCGATTGCGCCTCTTTAATGTATTTCCCCATTGCATACTGCCTCCTAAAAACTACAACCTATATTCGGATTTCAAATCCCCATTGCCTCATTGCATTTGCGCTTGCTAATGAGGAGCAGTCCACCTGATCGCTGGAGCTGGTATCTGCAACCCAGTGATCGGCGGCTTCTTATGAACAGCTACCCTCCACAGATCATGTACTTCTTACACAACCCAAGAAGTATCCCCAGTCGCATAGACGGATGACAATCTTTTTACGGTGATTTGACCCGTCAATTCCCGTGTGAAACAATTCCAGACAGGAAACGGTGGCGGTGCATAAGGCTTTTAAAATCAGCGATAAAGGCTTAGAAGATGAGCGATGGGCTCTAATCGAGCGAATTGCTGCCAGCCGGCACCTGAAGTCCTCTGCACGTCTCTGTGAATTCCTTTTTTACACGGCGGATTGCGCCCTTCGAGACGCTCCTGAAGAGGCTACCGAGCAGCAGATCGGAATCAAAATCTTCCATCGCCATCCTGGCTACAATTCCAGCGAGGACAGTATCGTTCGGACGCACGCTCGCTTGCTGCGTCAAAAGCTCGCCGCGTACTTCGCCGAGGAGGGGGTAGGCGAAGAGATTATTGTTGAGATCCCGAAGGGGCACTATCTTCCGGTCTTTCACACGAAATCAGAGCCAGTTTCAGCTGAATTGCTGTCGGTTCAGGAAAAATCCTTACCCGTTCTAGTGCCTCCAGCGCCTAGTAAAACACTTCGCGGGTGGACATTTTTCTTGCTGATATTCGCCTCTCTACTCGCAGCTGGTGCGCTCCTGCTCTGGCGGCCCTGGGCGCGTCCAAGCATTTCGCAATCGCCTGTGGAGAAATTCTGGCGCCCCTTCTTCTCTGAAGATCCCCCACTCGTGATCTTTAGCAACGCTCTCTTTATAGGGGATTCGACGAATGGCCTGCGCTACGCTCCGCCGCAGGAGCGGCAGAACGCGGCGACGACAGACGATTATGTGGACACCTACACCGGGATCGGCGAGCTGGCGTCGGTATATGCGCTAACAACCCTGTTCGACGCGCATGGCTCCCATTTCATTCTCAAGCGCAGCCAGCTGATGACTTGGGACGAAGCTAAGACAAAGAATTTGATCTTTATCGGGTCTGTCGCCGAAAATCCCTCCCTACGGGTCCTGGAGTCGACGACAGATTTTACGATGATGGCGCAGCCGGGAATTGCAGGTTTGGTCAATCATCATCCCAAACCCGGCGAGCCCCCAATATACTCAAGGCCCGAACGGCCTCTCACGAAAGATTATGCGATCCTCGCGCTACTCCCTGGAGTGCAACCTGGGAAACGCATGCTAATCTTCAGCGGATTGACCACCTTTGGAACACAAGCCGCTGTCGATTATGTTTGCCGTCCGGATAGCACGGCAGAACTGCTGCGACAAATTACCGGACCTAAAGGCGAAATTCGGCCATTCGAGGCGGTGCTCGAAACAACCATTGGTGGTGGTGTTCCCTTGCAGACACGTCTGGTAACAATCCGTGTCCATTGATTTACCCCAAAAACTCATTCGATGGGCTGTAGCTTAAGCTGATTTTCGACGTGGATCTTTGAGGCCATCTCCATCTCTTGTTTCGCTTCATCCTCCTGACCGACTTTTCGATAGGCCTGAGCAAGCAGCGTGTGGGTGATAAAGTTTGCTGGGTCCATTTTCTCCGCATGCTTCAGGTACATAATGGAGCTCACCGGATCCTGCCTGCGCAGCAGCACCTTACCCATTTGGATAAACGACCCTGTGCTGGACGTATCGAGCGAGATGGCTTTTGTCAGCGCTTCTTGCGCGTCCTGAAGTCTGTCCGTCCGCGTGTAAACGTCTCCCAACCGGTCATAGACGGGCGCATAACCAGGATTCAACAGACGCTCCTTTTCAAACTCCTGCAATGCGTGATCCACATCCGACTTGAAAAGATAGACCTCACCAAGCAGGAAGTGCGCCAATGGAAGATTCGGTGCGAGCTGAAGAGCTTTTTGTGCTTGTATCGCCGCGAACTCTTCGAGGTTCGCCCGCTGGAGCATAGAGCCCAATAACAGATAGGCGGCGCCGGAGTCTGGGTTCACTTTGAATCCAGTCGCAAATGCTCGGCGTGCGTCATCGTAACGCTGTGCGTTCATGTAGCAAAGGCCAAGCACATAATTGGCGTCAGCATTTGAATTGGGAGTCCATTGACGCACCCGTTCGAGATAAGGAATCGCGTCGGCTGGGCGGCCGAGACGATAAAGTGTGAGACCCTGCATCTGCACTGACTCAGCATCGGACGAATCTTCCTGGATGGCGCCAGCGAATGCGCGCTGAGCTTCTAACAGCTTGCCGGTCCGATAGTATGCGATTCCCAGCTCGTGCTGCAGTCCCTTGACTGGTGGATGGATAGCAGCCAGCTTCTGAAGCAGTGCGATAGCTTCCGCCTGTTGACCTTGTTCCAGATCCTTGTGCGCCAATGCAAGAGACTGTTGAGTAGTATCGGCGGGTGAGGAGGATTGGCCACTGGCTGAGGGGACTACGACGAGCAAAAAGGCAAAAAGCGGTACGATACGCATAACACTTGTAGCATACTGCGAGATCAGAAATGATAAGTGCTTGATGCGCTGCCCATCCCAGATCAGAATCCGGATCGCAAGTCATTTCGCCGCTACGGCAATTTTATACGTTCTTCTCATTGTCTCTGTAACAACATCCATCGGACAGACACAGCGAAGCAGGCTCGTGAGGGCGCCGGTTCATCCATATGCCGCGAGCGATAGTCACCCCGGACCGGCTTGGTTCGTAAATGTCGCTCCGGAAGCCGGGCTGACCATGCAGAACGTGAACGGAGATGCAGCTTCCAAAAAGTACATCATCGAAACGACAGGAAGCGGCGTTGCCATTCTCGACTATGACCGCGACGGCTGGCCTGACATTCTCCTGCTCAATGGCCGCACTCTCGACGGAGAACCGTCTCCGGTGGTGCACCCTACCAATCATCTCTATCGTAACAATCACGATGGCACTTTTAAAGATGTGACCGCAGAGTCAGGATTGACTGCATCTGGATGGGCGCAGGGTGTCTGCGTCGGAGACTATGACAACGACGGTTACGACGATCTTTACATTACTTACTATGGCAAAAACCGGCTTTACCATAACGAGCGGAATGGAGCCTTCAAAGAGGTAGCAGGTCCAACTGGTGTATCTGGCAATGGCGAAGCCTGGGGAACCGGCTGTGCCTTCGTCGATTACGATCGGGATGGCAAGCTTGATCTGATGGTGGCGAACTACGTTCAACTGGATCTCAAGTCGCTGCCAAAGCCCGGCGAAGGTCTTACCTGTATATGGAAAGGAACGCCGGTGATGTGTGGACCACGCGGTCTTCCTTTCACAACGAACATTCTCTATCACAATCTGGACGGCAAGAAGTTTGAAGATGTGAGTCGACCCAGCGGCATCACCAAAACCAATGGACACTACTGTTTTAGCGTCTCTACACTTGACTACAATCGCGATGGCTGGCCCGATATCTATGTGGCATGCGACAGCACACCCAGTATTCTCTACCGCAACAATAAGGACGGCACCTTTACCGATGTAGCCCCTGATGCCGGTGTAGGCTATGACGAAGACGGCCGTGAGCAGGCAGGTATGGGAACGGCCATAGGAGATTACGACGGTGATGGTTGGCCAGATGTCTTCAAGACCAATTTCTCGGACGACACCTCGTCGCTCTATCACAACAACGGGGATGGGACATTTACGGCAGCTATCGCAGACGCAGGACTTGGCCTCAATACGCAGTATCTCGGCTGGGGCACCATGTTTTTGGATGTGGACAACAGCGGCCTTCTTGACATTATTATTGCCAATGGCCATGTTTATCCCCAAGTAGGTTACGCGCACTTAGGCTCGTCGTATCGAGAGCCTCGCCTCCTCTATCAAAATCTGGGAAACGGGAAGTTCAAAGACATTAGCAAGAACGCAGGCCCTGGTTGCACGGAGCTCGCGCCCAGTCGTGGGCTGGCAGTAGCTGATCTCTGGAACGACGGTCGTCTTTCCGCGGTGATTAACAACATCGATGAAAAACCAATGCTGCTGGTTAACCTCGTGTCCAATAGTAACCACTGGCTAGGCGTCTTTACGCAAGGTACGCGCTCCAATCGTGACGGAATTGGAACACAGGTTACCGTGGTTGCGGGCGGGCGAAAATGGCTCCAGGAAGTACGTAGTGGGTCGAGCTATATTTCCAGCAGCGATCTTCGCCTGCACTTCGGATTGGGACCGATCACAACGATCGATCATATTGAGGTGCTGTGGCCCAGTGGGATGACTGAACACTTCACCGTCAATGGCGTTGACCGGTTCGTTACCCTTGTCGAAGGTGCTGGCTCACAGAAACCAGCCGATCAGTAACATGCTATCGACTTTTCTGCAGAGAGAGAACTTGACTCCGAGGCGAGCCTTGAGGTCTAACGCATAATTCCGGTTCAGAATGGCAACGAAGCGCCAACGCACTCAGCTTCGGGATGGGCCTGTGATCGCGACTCTGCTCTGGGCGGATGACCACCGCCCAAAATCTTCGCCGAGCCTCCCCTCCTTAAGGAGCGATTGTATCGAGAGGATAAAACGGAATGCGAGGACTAAAAATGAGCAGCCAGCTTCCCGACTGTCCTCATGGAATGCGCCACCGGACTCGACCTATTGGCGGATGATCGGTAAACCTCACGTTTGAGACGGCTAAGGCTGGATCTGCGGCAGTCTGAGGGGCCGTATGAGTGCAATTCCATTCCCTCGCACCTGAGTCCCCGATGAGCGGAATCCGCGAAAAATGACCCAAGATTCGGCTACTTTCTCATTGCCCACCGGTCGGATCGGCTATGCCTCTGGCAAGTTGCCGAAAGGCCGGCTTCTCGAAAAATGGGTGCCATATCCGAAATTGCATTCTTAATTTGCCATTGGTCGTATGAAGGGATCCTACCAAGGACTTAGGTAGTTCTATTCGCTGTGAGGAATTGCGCCTCGCTGCGTCTGGGCGCTAGCATCGACATCTATATGGATCTGAGTGCGAAAGTTTCTATTTTAGGACTGGGTATCATGGGCGCGGCGATGGCCCGTAGCGCTGCTCGCGGTGGTTTGGATACCACGGCATGGGATCGGTCGCCCGGCCGCGCCTCCGGTCTTGCTTCCGGCAATCTCCGGATTGCACCCTTGGTTCGCGATGCGGTTCAGGATGCGGATGTCGTCGTCACAATGGTGTCGAACGCCGATGCGGTGCTGAGCATCATGACAGAGCGAGAGGGCCTTGCGGCCATGAAGCCAGGCGCGGTTTGGATACAGATGTCGACAATTGGGGTCGAGGGGACGGAACGCGCCTGGCGCCTGGCCGGCACACGACCCGAGATCGGGTTTCTGGATGCGCCGGTTTCGGGCAGCAAAGCTGCGGCCGAACAAGGGAAACTGATCATTCTTGCGTCAGGCGACCAAGGTCGCGCGGGCGCGACAGCACAGCCATTCTTCGATGCGATCGCTGCGCAGACACATTGGCTCGGCGATGTGGGACAGGGAACCCGCATGAAACTCCTGTTCAACGCATGGATAGCCGTCCTCATGGAGGGAGTCGCGGAAGTGTCTATACTTGGCGATGCACTCGGGATCGATCTGGGTCGTTTCACGTCACTGGTCTCAGGTGGTCCCCTGGTTCCGGCATGGGCCGTGGCTAAATTGCAGAAGATAAAAGAAGGGCGCACCGCGGAAACGGAATTTCCGCTTCGTTGGGCGCACAAGGATGTTCAGCTAGCACTCGCAGCAGCAGGAGAAGAGCGTGCCCGGCTCCCGATTCTCAGCAAGATCGACGCTATCTGGGCAGAAGCCGAGCCCGGCTTCGGAGCAGACGATCTTAGCGCTATCTACCTGGCACTTAGTAATGGAGTTAAACGATGACTATCTCATCAACCCTTCCGAAGGTTATGAAAGCTGCGGTTGTGGATGCGGCGGGGCCCCCCGAAGCCATTCACATCAAAGATGTGCCCGTATCCGCACTACCGGCTAACCACGTCCTTATCGCGCTCGAGTTTGTGGGTGTGGGCATATGGGACGCTCAGCAGCGCGCAGGATCCTGGGGATCGGTCAAACCAGGAACAATCATGGGTGCAGACGGGAGCGGAACCATTGCTGCCGTTGGCAGCCATGTGACAAAGTTCCACGTCGGCGATCGCGTTTACTCTTACAGCTACGGCAACGGCAGCGGCGGATTCTACGCGCAATATGTCAGCGTTCCGGCTGACAGGGTAGCTGCCGTTCCCGCACATCTGGAGATGAAGATCGCAGGGGGAATGCCGTGCATTGCATTGACAGCTCAATCCGGCCTGGAAACCCTGAAAGCGACTCGCGCTCAAACCTTATTAGTATTCGGCGCGAGTGGCGGCGTCGGTTCCTGCGCGGTTTGGCTTGGCAGCGAGAAAGGGGCAACGGTCGTGGGCACAGCGCGACCCGACGCACAAGAGTATGTTCGGTCGCTGGGAGCTGCGCACACCGTCGATCCAAATTCCGCGGAACGCGAGGGCGTAATCAAGCGCGCGGCCAAGGACGGGTTCGACGCTGCCCTGGTCACGGCCAATAGTGACGCGTTAGCTTATTTCTTTTCGCATCTGAAGCCTAAAGCGCCGATTGCCTTTCCGAATGGCGTTGAGCCCAAACCACACCTCAGCGGCCATCCGGTTTCAGCATTCGATGGTGCGATGTCGCATGAAGCGTTCGAAAGGCTGAACGCAGCAATCAGTACAAAGACCCTACCGCTGCGGGTCCAGGTCTTTTCATTCAAAGATGTGGCCGCAGCTCATCGCAGGATCGAAGAAGGGCACGTCGTCGGAAAGATTGTCCTGCACATCAATTTATAGACTTGTCCGCGCGCGGTGCCGCGGGGTCCATAAGTCCACATTATCCAGTATGACCTTGTCAATGTAGCACCAGCCCCAATCCTCACCGGGCTCGAAGGAACGCATGATGGGATGGCTGGTGCGATGGAAATGTTTGGTGGCGTGTTTGCCGGGGGACTGGTCGCAACAGCCGACATGGCCGCACTCCAGGCATAAGCGAAGGTGAACCCAGTACCCTCCCGTCTTTAAGCACTCTTCACAGCCTTCGGGAGTACGAGGGGATACTGGTCGAATCTGGTTTAAATGAGAGCAGGCTGACATGGTTTTCTTCCTTTCAGTGGCCGGCTAAATAACGGTGGACAAACGTAACAGCCATTGCGCCTTCGCCGACAGCCGAGGCGCATCGTTTGACAGACCCATGGCGAACATCGCCGGCGGCAAACATTCCGGGAAAGCTGGTTTCCAAAAAGTAGGGTTCGCGGTCGAGCGACCATGTGCTGCCGAAACTACTGTCCCGACGCAAATCCGGACCGGTAACGAGATAACATTGTTCGTCACGCACCAAGCCGGCTTCTGCGGCCCAGTTCGTATTGGGAAGACCGCCGAGACATAGAAAAAGCCAGCACGCGTTGATCGTTTCCTGCCGCCCGGTCAAATTATCGATGAGGGTAATGGCTTCCAAGTGGTCGTCGCCATGCAGCTCAACGACTTCAGTATGCGGTCTCACCTCGATCTTAGGCGAGCTCAATATACGATCGATCAAATACTGCGAGAGCGTTTCCTTCAGGCCGTCTCCACGAATCAGGATGTAGACCCTTCGGGCATAGCGGGAAAAGTGTATGGCCGCTTGTCCAGCGGAGTTGCCGCCACCAACCACAAAGACCTCCTGGCTGCTGCACAGCTCCGCCTCGCTGGTACCGGCGCCATAGAAGACACCCGCGCCGCGCAGCCGTTCTTCGTTCCAGAGGTTGAGGCGGCGGTACTCAACCCCCGAGGCGCAGATCGCGGCGTGCATCACAAAGCTAGTGCCATCCGCCAGGTGGCCGATCGAATTTCCGGGCACGAGCTCGGCACGCACACCCTCATGCAGCAGAAGAATTTCTGCTCCAAAGCGATTGGCCTGATCGCGGGCACGTTTCGCGAGGTCAGAGCCGCTAATGCCCTCAGGAAATCCCAGGTAATTCTCAATTCTCGAGCTGGTACCCGCCTGTCCTCCTACGGCGTAGCGCTCGATCAGAAGGGTTTTGAGGCCCTCGGATGCGCCATAGACTGCAGCACTAAGGCCGGCAGGGCCGCCGCCCAGGATGGCCAGATCGTACTCTGCGCTGGATGGCTTTTGGAACCATCCTAACTTCTCCGCGATCTGGCGAATGGTAGGACTCTCCAACCTCGCGCCGTCGGGAAAGAGGCAAACCGGCAGGCGCTGATCGTGGAGATTGTTGACCTGGGCCAACTCCCGCGCCTGCTGATCAGAGGTCAGCTCGATCCATTCGAAAGGAACATTGCTGCGGTATAGAAAATCACGCAGGCTGTAACTGGCGGACGAACCGTGGATGCCTAGAAGCTGTAACCGAAACGGATGTTGAAGAGTGGACGCACTCATTTTATTTGCCTCACAGGTCTACAACATCGGAAGCCTAGCAGGACGCGGACCCAGGGGAAAGGCCTTGTCGATGCGGGCGATGTCTGCTGTAGACAACTGGAAATCTCCGGCACCCGCATTCTCCGCGGCGTGCTCGGGAGTTGAAGCTTTGGGAATGGTAAAGAGTCCGGGGCGGTGCACGAGGAACTGGAGCGCAACCTGGCGCGGGGTGGCATGCTGCAGTTCGGCTATTTCGCGCCACACCCGCCCGCCCTGCGAGTGTGGCGCCGGGAATGCTCCATGGCCCAGTGGGCTGTATCCCACCACAGCCACTTTGTATTGCTGACACCAGGGAATGACAGCATGTTCAATGGCCCGCTCCTGAAGGTGATAAAGGACTTGGTTACAGGCGGGCAGATCTTCGCCGACGATGCTCCGGATTTCCTCCAGATCGTCGACGTCGAAATTGCTCACACCCCAGGAGAGTATTTTCCCTTCGTCACGCAACTGCTCGAAGGCGGCAACCGTTTCTTCCAGCGGATGGCGCCCACGCCAGTGCAGCAGGTAGCAATCCAAGTGGTTGGTCTTGAGGCGAAGCAGAGATTGCTCACACGCCCTGATGGTTGTGTGCCGCCCGGCGTTCTGAGGAAGAACTTTTGACACCAGAAACACTTCGTCGCGCCGCCCGGCAACTGCCTGGCCAACCAGCCTTTCGGCAGCTCCCGAGCCGTACATCTCAGCGGTATCAATGTGCTTCATGCCCCTATCGAGGCCAAGGCGCAAAGCGGAGATGACTGACGCAGGGTCTTCAATTTCTTCGTACCAGGTGCCTTGGCCGATCACAGCGACCTGACGATGAGTGGACCCGAAGTAACGCTGTTCCATTGCTGCACTCCAAAAGAGGGTGGGGGCGGCGTTCAACCCCCACTCTACCAAGGCAAATCAAGACTAGGCCGCTGGTTTTAAGATAACTTTCGTCCACCCATTGTCGCGCGCGTCGAAATGTTGGTAGGCCATGGGTGCTTGCTCCAGAGGCAAACGATGCGAAATGATCCAGGACGGTTTTGCCCGTCCGGCGTGAATCAGATTGCGCAGGCGCCGGTTGTAGTGCTTGATGTTGGCTTGCCCGGTGCCGATCGACTGTCCTTTGAACCAGAAGAGCCCCATGTCAAAAGCGATCTCACCTTGCTTGGCGAGCTGGTCGGCACCGCCAGGATCCTTGGGCAGGAAAATGCCGACGACACCGATTCCGCCGGTGAAGCGTACCGAGCCTACAAGATTATTCATAGTGAGATTGGGTATTTCGCGGCCGTGTGGCTCGTGACATTGATAGCCCACGCATTCACAACCTCTGTCGGCGCCCTCTCCGCGGGTTTGCGCTAACACCTGTTCCACGGGGGAAGCTTTTGAGTCGTCGATGGGAATACAACCGATCTTTTCTGCCAGGGCAAGCCTGTCGGGATGGCGATCGACGACCATGACCTTACTGGCGCCCTGGATCATCGCAGACAAGGCGGCCATCAAACCAACCGGGCCGGCACCATAAATCACAATGGAATCGCCGGGTTGGAGACCTGCAAGGCGGGTGCAGTGCCAACCGGTGGGAAATATATCGGACAGAAATGCATAATCGTCCTGCTTTTCCCGGGCGTCCTCAGGAAGGCGCAAGCAGTTGAAGTCGCCGTAGGGGACGCGGAGGTATTCCGCTTGTCCGCCTGGAAAAGGCCCCATGCCGGCAAAGCCATAAGCAGCCCCGGCCATTCCTGGATAAACAGTGAGGCAAAATGCGGTAAGACCTGCTTCACAGTTTTTGCAGAAGCCACAACCGATGTTAAATGGCAGGCTGACCTGATCACCTTTTTTGATGCGGCTGATTCCAGGACCTACCTCGACGACTTCACCGGTGTTCTCGTGACCGAAAACGCCTCCCGGTTTGAAATCGGTCCGGCCCTCGTACATGTGCAGGTCAGAGCCGCAAATGTTGGTGGTGGTGATCTTGACGACCACATCGTTGGGCTGCTCAATTCTGGCGTCAGGAACATTTTTCACGCTGACGTCGCGGGGTCCGTTGTAAACGACTGCTTTCATGATCCTCTCCTCTGATACATGTCTGTTGCTTGAAGTGTCATGCAAGCTGCTGGTTCCTGATGCGGGGGCCGGCAGTGCCCGGAAGCCATGAGATAACAACCGAACCCGTGACGATGGCGGGAGCTCACCTGACTGTGTTCGTGCGCCTGTGCCTCTGTGGCTAATTTCAATCCACTCAAAGGGCGCCTGAGCTCCAACTCCGGAATTATTCGAGTGCTAACGCCATCTCTCATCCACGTGCGGCTTCGGCTCCTCACCGCGCTCTTGCGCGAGCGTGAGGTAATCGATGTAGCCTATCGCGCCCCCGCCGTAATAAGTGGCGGGATCATCTGCATTGAGATGGGCGTGCTGGCGAAACCTGTTCGGCAGATCCGGATTGGCCAGAAACTTGCGCCCAAATCCAATCAGGTCCGCTCGACCTTCCTTAAGCCAGCTCTCTGCTGTGTCGTGGTTGAAGCCGCCTGTGATGATCAAGGGGCCGCGGAATTTCTTGCGCATCAGATCCAGCATCCGGATAGCACGGGGATCAGGCTCCATTTTTTTTTCAAATTCAGCAATCGCCGGATTGACGAGGTGCAGGTAGGCTAGCCGGTACTCACTGAGCTTTTTCGCAACGCAGCCGAAGGTTTTTTCGGGGTCCTGGTCGCATATGTCGTTGAACGTACCCAGCGGAGAAAGCCGTACCCCGACGCGATCAGCGCCCCAGACTCCGATGATCGCCTCCACCACCTCAAGGAGAAGCCTCGCGCGGTTTTCGACGGATCCGCCGTACGCATCGGCACGCTGGTTGGTGCCGGAGTTGAGAAACTGGTCAAGAAGATAGCCGTTTGCTGCGTGAATCTCGATGCCGTCGACGCCGGCCTCCAGCGCATTCTTGGCTCCACGCACATATTGCTTCACGATGTAAGGAATTTCCTCCGTCTCCAACGCACGCGGAGTTACGAAGGGGACCAGCTCTCCCTCGCCGCTTTCATTTTCGATAAACGCCATTCCCTTGGGTTTAATGGCGGAGGGCGCCACGGGCAGCATGCCGTCAGGCTGCAGCGACGGGTGAGAGATGCGTCCAACATGCCACAGCTGCATGAAGATCGAGCCGCCGCCCTTGTGCACCGCTTCGGCGACGAGCCGCCAGCCTTCCACCTGATCAAGGCTGTGGATGCCTGGTGTCCACGCATAGCCTTGTCCCTGCTGAGAGACCTGGGTCGCTTCCGAAACGATGATAGCGGCTGAGCTGCGCTGAGCGTAGTAGAGGGCATTCATTGGAGAAGGCACATTCCCGGGTTGGCGAGCGCGCGACCGAGTGAGCGGCGCCATGAGCATGCGGTGCGGAAGTTTGTAGCGACCAAGTTGGAAGGGCTGGAATAAAGTTTCCGTAACGGCTTGCTGCTGCTCCATGCTGTTCTCAAGCACCGCTGTTGGTGCCGATGGGGCACCGTTCTTGGTCGAGCTCGATTCCACGACATCCGCGACGTCCGCACTGCGTGATTGCGTAATCGCCTCAGTTGCTGCCACTAATAGTGCGGTGGTGGCGCCGCGCGAAAGATAGAGATGATGCCGGAATTCGCTTAGAAGAGTATCGAAGGCACACAGGGAGGATGACCCTATTCGCGTCTCAAACGCGGTGGTAATTTCCGTTGTCGCTTTGGCAGTCCGCGACCCGTGCAGGAATGTTGCGGCTTTGTCATCTACTTCGCGATTTGTTCCACGGCGGGCGGCGAGGCCTATGTTCGCCATTTGTTATCTCCTTCACGATTTTTCCTGGCACCATTCGCTTAAAGCATGTTTCATACAGGGGTCTGCGGCCTGGGCACTGCTTGAAGCTGCCTTGGTTGCGATTCTGGCTCGTGACCGTGCACGCACGAGGTTTACGAAACACGATGCAACGTGATCTCTTGCAATGATTGTTCTTGCAGCACATAGCCCTCGGTCCGATGGCTGAGACGCGCGTTTGTGCGCTCGTCCTTCCGCTTCTCTTTACGGAGGGACATCGTTTCGAGGGAGTACGGCAACTGCTTCCCACAATCCAAACACACTTCGCAGGTGCGGCCGGAACGGGTGAAGGGGCGGCTCAGGTTGCGGTGCCGACAGCCCAAGATGCAATCGAACGCTCGCCACAGGATGCGGGTCACGGCGCTTCTCCAGGTGATTCTTCTTTACTCTTTCAGGCCCTTCATGAGCAATTTCTACTTTGAGAAT
>Ga0206951_1076_pt1 | contig 25103 bp, 24 predicted proteins | sample Alteio_BWOrgHeat_38_FD_152974 | JGI IMG/M metagenome (GOLD analysis project Ga0206951, IMG submission 152974) | Enriched cells from forest soil in Barre Woods Harvard Forest LTER site, Petersham, Massachusetts, United States -... | ecosystem: Environmental > Terrestrial > Soil > Temperate forest >... | reverse complement strand
TATCCAAAATCGCCTGACGCCCAATCGGTATGGAGTCATGCCTGAATCCGGCTGTCTTCGAGAAAACGAGAATCGAACGACTGGAAACAAGGCCGTGGATGGCTGTAGCACAGACAATGGCAGGAAGCAGCATGGGCGAAGATTACCGCGCGCTCGCAACTAGGAGTACATTGCACGACGTTCGGTAATTGGGGTGGTGGAATACTGGGTGGACACAGAACCGGTCGAAGCGTGGGGATGGCGTTTGCCGAGTGAACCTTTGAGAAACGTCACGTCAAATCTCACGGCGGGTTAGAATAGAACCCGTGTCCAGGCTTGAAGTACAGAGCGTCGTCATGGAGTTCCCTGCGGTTCGGGCTCTTGATGGGGTGACGATAGCCTTCGAGGCGGGCGAGGTTCACGGGATCGTCGGAGAGAACGGAGCGGGAAAGAGCACGCTCATGAAGATTCTCAGCGGAGTTCAGCACGCAACATCTGGAACGATCCTGCTAGACGGTGAGCCTGTGAGCCTTCATGGGGTTAGGGGCGCCTTGCAGCACGGAATTGCGATGATTCACCAGGAACTCAATCTGGTGGACGAGCTCAATGTTGCGGAGAACGTATTTCTCGGGCGCGAAATCTCCAAAGGCGGGATGCTGGATCGTGCCAAGATGGTCGAGCTAACAACCGACATCCTTCGACAAGTTCATGCCCCATTTGCCGCAAACGTGAAAGTTGGGCAACTGTCGATTGCGGGCAAGCAATTGGTCGAGATCGCCAAAGCGGTAGCCATCGATGCTTCGATCCTCATCATGGACGAGCCAACCGCGGTACTAAGCGAACCAGAAGCGGCTTCCCTTTTTGAATTGATTTCCCGACTCAAGGAAAGAGGAACCACGATTCTCTACATCTCACATCGCCTCACCGAGGTCTGTGCCATCTGTGATCGAATCACGGTCTTGCGCGACGGGTCTTGGGTCACGACTGTCGATGCCAACGGAGCAAATCCATCGGAACTTGCCAGGCTCATGGTGGGGCGTCCGATTCGCGATTTCTACCCGGCAAAGGTCGCAGCACCAGATGGCAAACCTATTCTTGAACTGGACCAATTCTGCGGCGCAAGCTTTTCTGTACGTCCGGGCGAGATTCTGGGTCTTGCCGGTCTGGTTGGCGCCGGACGTACCGAACTAGCCGAAGCGATTATCGGTATAAGGCCGACTGAGAGCGGAACCATTCGTCTCAATGGCTTACCGGTTAAACTTCGCAGCCCTAAAAAAGCAATGACGCATGGCGTCGTCTACGTGAGCGAAGATCGAAAGGGCTTGGGGCTCCATTTGTCTCTTGGTGTGATACAAAACGTCACACTAGCAAACCTTCGAGCCTATGGCCGGATTGTACTTAACCATCAAAAAGAGCGTGAATCCGCTGAATCTTGGAAAAAGGATCTAGATATCCGGGCGGGCGACCTAGAAGGACCCGCCATAAACGTGAGTGGTGGAAATCAGCAAAAAATCGCGATCGCAAAATGGCTAGAAACCAAGCCCAAAGTGATTATCCTGGATGAACCCACGCGGGGAGTCGACGTTGGCGCGAAGCGAGAAATGTATAACCTGATTCAAAAATTGGCAGGCGATGGGATGGCATGTATCGTGATTTCATCGGAGCTACCCGAGATTCTGGGCCTGTGTCATCGGGCAATTATTATGCGAGAAGGAAAGGTCGTTGGCCAACTAGCCGGAGAGGAATTGAGCGAAGAAGCAGTGATGCATTTGGCCGCGGGGGTAGCGGCAGCGTGAAACGAGCGAACGTCCTTCGTGAATATGGAGCGCTTTTCGCGCTAGTCCTTCTGTTCGTGATCAACGTTGTAACGCGAAAAGCCAACTTTCTTCAGATTGAAAACCTTCGCAATCTGGTGAGCCAAGACGCCGCGGTTGGAATCATCGCGATAGGAATGACTTTCGTGATCATCGCGGGCGGCATTGATCTGTCGGTCGGCAGCATGGCCGCGATGTGCGGCGCGGTCGTGATCCTGCTTATGAACAAGCTTGCCGGATCGGGGCTGAGTCCGAACAATGCCATCCTCCTTGCAGCGATCGGCGCAATGGGAATCGGTGCGCTGGCTGGCTTGTTCAACGGATTCGTGGTCGCATACGGCAGGGTGGCCGCATTTGTAGTTACGCTCGGCGGACTAGCTGGTTTCCGGTCGATCGCTTTGGTTCTTGGGAGTGGTGGCGAAATCCGCTCCCAAGTATCCAGGCTTGAGGATTTCGGGTTTGGCGGAATACCAATTCCATTTGCCAAGAACGCATCTGGTGGACCTGTGCAGTTCTATTGGAGCGCGATTATTTTTATCGTGGTTGCCATTCTAGCGGGGTTCGTTCTAAACAAAACTCGATTTGGTCGCTACATCATCGCGGTGGGCGCGAACCAACGCGCCGCCGAGTACTCGGCGATCAACACGCAAACCGTTCGGCTTGCGGTCTATACCGTCTTAGGCGGGCTTGTAGGGCTCGCATCGGTCGTAGCGGTGGCACGGATGAATTCGGTCGGTACAGGATCGGCGGGTCTTTACTATGAACTCGACGCGATCGCGGCAGTAGTTATCGGCGGGACAAGCCTTCGCGGAGGCAAAGGAAGAATTTGGGGGACCGTTGTCGGTGTGCTGCTATTGACTTTGATTTCGAATATGATTACCGCATATCATATCGACACCAACTGGCAGGGTCTTGTGAGGGGAATCGTAATTCTGGTTGCTGTATTGATTCAAAGGGGAGGGAAGGAAAATGAATAAATCTAGAGTGCTTTTCTATGCCGTAGCTGGCGTTATTGCTATTTCGCAGGTGGGCTGCCAGCCCAGTTCCGACACCGGAGGGACAACCACGAGTGGCGTGGTTTCCAAGACCGGCAAACGGTTCAAGGTGGGAGTCTCGATCCCGGCCGCCGATCACGGGTGGACGGCCGGCATCAAGTATTGGGCTGATCAGGCCACCAAACTGAATCCGGACATCGACTGGGTGATCCAAGACTCCAAAGAGTCGAGTGCGCAGATCAGCGACCTTGAGAACATGCAGACTCAAGGAGTAGATGCGCTCGTAATTTTGGCCACCGAGAGCGGCCCCCTAACGCCGATCGCCAAGAAGCTGCATGACGCTGGGATCTTAATCGTAAACGTCGACCGTGGCTTTCTCGAACCGGTCGCCGATGTCTTCATTGAAGGGGACAACAAGGCATTTGGGCGGAAATCCGCCGAATACATGGTGAAGAAGTTGGGCGGTAAGGGCAAGATCGCGATTCTCGAGGGAATTCCGAGCACCGTTAACACCGACCGTGTCAACACCGCTAAAGAGATTTTCAAGGCCAACCCAGGCATTCAAATCGTTGCCGAAGACAGCGGTATGTGGAATCGTGAAAAGGCAGAAAAGGTAATGACGAACATGCTGGTGACGAACCCTCAGATCGACGCTATCTGGGCTGCCGACGACGACATGGCGCTAGGCGTCGAAACTGCGCTCAAGGCAGCAGGAAGAAATAAGAATGTCTGGATTCTAGGTGGAGGAGGAATGAAGGACATCGTAAAGCGAATGATGGACAAGGATCCCCTTTACCCAGCCGATATCACCTACCCACCGTCCATGATCGGATTCGGTATCCAAACCGCAGCAGGCATCCTGCGCGCGGGCAAGGACAACGCGAAGAAGTACGTGCCTCGTCATCTGATGATCGATCTAGACCTAATCACTCCCGAGAACGCAAAAGACTACTACTTCCCAGATTCAATCTATTAGAGTGGAGCGACACGGGGCGCGGACCATGGGGTCCGCGCTCCATTTCGTCTCAGTCCTACACGCTTGGCTTATATTCCGGCAGTTTGTAGCCTTTTCGATAGGGTCTGTGATAGGACGAGGTGTCTCTGCCTGCCCTGCCGATCAAATCTTGCTTCTTGGCATCCCACTTCACCATTTCTCCGCATTGCATTGCGACGTTGGAAAGGTGGCAGACAATCGTGGTTTGGGCAACGGAACCTAGGTCGGCTCTGGGTTTCGAGCGGGTTTTGACGCAGTCTACGAAGTCTCGCCAATGGTTGGGAGGGGGCGCCGATTCTTCCTTTGGCAGCTCTTTGCCACCCGGATCCAAGATTGTCCAGCCTCCCCGCCAGACTCTTAAGGTTCTGCCGTCAGCGCCGACGAACTCGGTGCCGTGGCCTTCCTTGCCTGGATGATCGATTCCAATCGACCAATGCATCGCAAAGTCCGGGTTGTGGAATTGATAGATCGCCTGCATCGTATCGGGTGCGTTGCGGTCGTCGTCTTGGATCGCCCAATTGCCGCCGAATGAGCTGACAGACGTGGGCATGACGAGATCTTCATCCTTGCTCATTCCGAGTAAAGCGATGTCCATCATGTGCACACCCCAGTCGGTGCTCATGCCGCCGCCAAAATTCATGAACCATCGCCAATTCCAATGACATCGATTGGATTGATAAGGCACGTAAGCCGCCGGCCCGACCCACATGTCGTAATCTAGCCCCTTCGGCGGGTCCATCGGCTTTTGCCTGCCTGCTCGGAACGAGTCGGTTATCCAAGCTCTGCAAAGCACGATCTTTCCAAGCTTGCCTGACCGCACGTAGTCCAATGCGTCAGTGAACTCTTTGGTACTGCGCTGCCAAGTTCCGCATTGAACGACTCGCTTATGGTGCTTGACCGCCGCCGCCATCGAAACTGACTCGACAATATCGTGGGACAGGGGCTTTTCGCAGTAAGCATCCTTTGCTGCTTCGCACGCGTGGATCAGCACGAGCGCGTGCCAATGGTCGGGCGTACCCACGATGACAGCATCAATATCTTTTCGGTCTAGGATCCGACGGTAGTCCTTATACACATCCGGTTTGCGACCGTACTTCTTTTCGACATCGTTGAAGTCGCCGGGGATTCGATTATCGTCCACATCGCATAGCGCTGCGACCTCGACATCCGGAAAGCCCATCAGGTTGCGCATGTTCGCGGCGCCCATGCCACCGCATCCAATCAGTCCGATCACCAGTTTATCGTTCGGTGATTTCGATGCCCCTTTCCACGAAGCCGCATCCGCAAGCCGCATAAGCGGGGCTGCTGCTCCCGCGGCGGCAACCGCGCCTGTTCGCACAATAAACTGTCGTCGCGTCCAATCGTTGTCGTTTTCAATTTCGGCCATAGCAATTACCCTTAACGGTTCGATCTTACATCACAGTCGCCTTTGGGGTCTGGGGTTTAGGGTTTGGGATCGGAATAATCCTTAGATGATAGGGCACTGAAGTTGGAATCGTCAGCAGCACTAACTGGAGTCTCGGTGACCAGTGCGAAGAAGTCGTCTATCGCGGGAACCGACCGCTAAACTCCCGCTTAAGTTACAAGTGATTATCACTTCTTAGCCCAGGACTCCACTCGTTGCCATCACTCAAACGTTGCTGCGTCCTCCCGCTTGCTCTAAACCCATCCGAATCCGTATCAAATAAACTATTGACGAGATCGCTCTCGGCGGCATCTTCCGGAATAAGGACTTGATGCTTACGATTTAAGCCGTCGGGATCGGACGGTATCAGCGGAGTGAAGTAAAGTGGAAAGGAAAATGGGAAATGTAGTTGCGCGCTGAATTGAAAGCTGCTAGCTTTATCCCGAGACCCCAAACCCGAGACCCAGACCCTAGACCCAACACCTAATACACCAGACTAACCATGAGCACCGATAACACGAACCTGCCATCGCGACGAGAATTCATTCAGACCACCGGAAGCTTGGCCGCAGCGACAATGCTTGGCGGCATTCCGATTCCACTGGTTTATCCCGGCGGCGGCGACCTGATCCAGGTTGCCTTGGTCGGATGCGGAGGTCGAGGAAGCGGCGCGGCTGTGAACGCTCTCTCAACCACAAGCGGTCCAATCAAATTAGTTGCGATGGCAGACGCTTTTAACGATCGCTTGTCGAGCAGTTATGACAATTTGAAACAGTCGGTTGGAAGCAAGATGGACGTTCCTCCCGACCGAAAATTCCTCGGTCTCGACGCATACAAACATGCGATGGATTGTCTGAAGCCTGGTGACGTTGTCATCCTCACAACTCCCCCCGCATTCCGTTGGGTCCACTTCACGTACGCGATTTCAAAGCGTCTAAACGTTTTCATGGAAAAGCCGGTTTGCGTCGATGGTCCCTCGAGCAGGAGGATGCTCCAGCTTGCGGAGCAAGCTGCGGCGGCCAAAATCAAGGTAGGTGTCGGTTTGATGTCGCGGCACGCGCCGAACCTCCAAGAATTGCACGACCGCATTCAGAACGGCGAAATCGGAGATATCGTGCTAATGCGCGGATATCGCATGCACGAACCAGCCGGGTTCTTCGAGTCGCTTCCCAAACCGGACAATGTAAGCCATATGGAGTATCAGATACGTCGATTCCATAGTTTCTTGTGGGCTAGCGGAGGGTGCTTTAACGACTTCTACATCCATCATGTCGATCACCTATGTTGGATGAAAAATGCTTGGCCGGTTAAGGCCCAAGCGCTCGGCGGACGCCATTACCGCCAGAGCCCAGAAGGCGTCACATTTGTCGACCAGAACTTCGACACCTATTCGGTGGAATACACATTCGCAGACGGAAGCAAGTTCTATTTCGATGGACGATGTATGACTGGCGCGCAGGGGATCTACTCAAGCTATGTCCACGGGTCCAAAGGCATGGCCATCGCGGCCAGGGCAAACGACTGCTCCGGTCCATCGGCCACTTTTAAAGGTCAGAATTCATCTGGCACGCCCATTTGGCAATCCAACGACAACACCAATCCGTATCAAAACGAGTGGGATACGTTGATAGACGCTATCCGGAAGGACAAGCCGTATAACGAAGTCAAACGTGGAGTGGAGGCCTGCGTCACCAGCAACATGGGCCGCATGGCCGCGCACACCGGCCAAGAGATCACGTTCGATCAAATGCTCAAGTGCGAGCACGAATTCTCTCCCGGACTGGACACGTTATCGCTCGATTCCGTGGCGCCGCTCATGCCCGACGCCACCGGCCGCTACCCAGTCCCCCAGCCCGGAATTAATGCGAAGCGGGAGTATTGAGCCTGGGGGATAGGGTTTGGGGTAAGAGCGACGCGTTCTCAGTTTTCGCTCGCTACTTCAAGGTTCGTCCGACTCCGACCCCAACCCGATCCCCTAAACCCCATCCCCGGCTACTCTGGTTGATCGTAACCTTTCAATCTCCTGATCCAGATGTTGCGGAAGTGCAGGGGATGGGCGCCGCCGCCGTGATCTTGAAGATAGATTCGATCTTCGGCGGGTTGGGGTTCGTAGGGCGGGATTATTCGGTGATTCGTTGGGCCGTTCAGCTTCTGGTGGTTGTGAACGAGGACGCCATTGAAGAATACGGTGACGTAAGCAGGTTTCACGAGCTTGTCTTCGCTGAAAACAGGAGCTTCGAAGATAATGTCGTAGGCTTGCCACTCCCCCGGCTTGCGGATCGGATTCACCAATGGTGGCCATTGACCATAGATCGCGGCCGCTTGACCGTCGGCATAAGTGGGGGCTCTGTATGAGTCAAGCACTTGAATTTCATAGCGGCTCTGTAGAAAGACTCCACTGTTCCCACGACCTTGGCTGGAACCGCTGATGTCCGAGGGCTCCTGCCATTCGATATGGAGCTGGCAGTCGCCAAACTTGTCGCGAGTGTACAGATTTCCGGTTCCTCCCGCAACTTCAATAGTTCCGTTTACAAGCTTCCACTTTGGAGGGACCGGATTCCCGTTTTGGTCACCGTCCGTCTGGATCCATTGCGAAAGGTCTGTGCCGTCGAATAGAACAATCGCATCAGAGGGTGGATTACTTAAGGTTGCGGCCGGCGTAACTTCGTGCGGATAGGGCCGATCAGAATCATGGACATGCCATTTTTGGTCTGGGAGAATCGGCGTGTCCTTGTAGCCGTCACGGTGTTGCTGGGCTACAAATGCCCAACTGACGCAAGCAGCTAAGGTTCCGGCAGCAAATAGGGTCGTCTTTGGTGTGAAGTGGAATCTCACCCGGCTATGCTACCCATGGGCCGCCACCTATGGTTCACAGACAAGCCGAAATCCAGCAAACGGCGCGTTGGATAGCCACCAACGGCTCTTAGGCAGTTGTGGATCCTCCTCCTGCCATTTTGGTGTCCACCGCCGCCGGGTCCCTGGCGAGATCTCTGTCGGCGAATCTTGGAAGGTCCCACCACACACAACAGGCTTGTTCGAAAGATCCAGAGCCCATTCGCCGACGTTTCCAAGCATGTCGTAGAGACCGTATCGATTCGGAAGTTTCATGCCGACAGGGTGTGTCATCTGTCCGCTGTTAGCGACATACCACGCACTCTTATCAAGCTGGTCCTTACCTAACTTCCACGTGCCGGAAGCCCCTGCCCAACAAGCAAATTCCCATTCCGCTTCGGTGGGAAGGCGATATTTTTTCTTTGTAGTCGCGGATAACCAGCGGCAAAACATGGTAACGGAATCAAAGCTCAGGTTGATCGCCGGATAACCGTGGTGCCCCCACCCGAGATCGGGAAGTATGTAGCTCTTGCTCGGGCGTGCGATTGCATCGGCGGCAAATTTGGTCTGGTCGTATGGGGGCGACGGTGGCCCGCTCGCGATGAACTGGTCGAATGCTTCCCAAGGGGTCTCAATCGATGCCATCCAAAATGGCTTCACCTTTACGGACTGCGTCCCAATCTTCACCGTTCCGGCTGGGATCGGTATCATCTGGATCTTAACAACCGAACCGGGAAGGGTTTCTGTAAAGGGCGCAAGCTTCGCGGGATGCGCGCTTGGCAATTCTTGACCCAAAACGACCATGGACCCAAAGATTAGAATTCCAGTTGCGAGTGTTCCGGCCGTCACAGTTTTCATAGGGTGTTGCTTGCTGGCAGTCTGCAGTCGAGTCATGGCAACGCCGCCTCAAAAGACTGCACTGAATCGTTTTACCTTCACCGAGTACCACATGGGGGTCGACACCCGGCTGATTGTTTACGCTGCGGATAAGAGTACCGCTGAAGACGCATGTGCCGCGGCGTTCGAAAGGATAGCTGCCCTCGACACGATCATGAGCGACTACAGAAAAGACAGTGAGCTTATGCGACTTTGCGACAAAGCCGGTCACGGGCCGGTTCGTGTATCTGACGATCTGTTCAGGGTGGTTCGCAAATCGCAGGAAATTTCTCGGCAATCCGACGGAATGTTCGATATCACCGTCGGCCCTTTAGTTAGGCTTTGGAGAAAAGCTCGCAAAACGGGAGTGCTTCCAAAGTCTAAAGAAATCAAAGAGGCAAGAGCCTTGGTTGGTTGGAAAAAGCTCACGCTAGATGCTCACGCCCGCACCCTTCAACTCGAAACAAAGGGAATGAAACTCGACCTGGGCGCGATCGGCAAAGGATTTGCGGACGATGAGGCGCAGACCGTTCTCAAAAAGCACGGGATAACGCGCGCGCTCGTGGAGATGGGAGGCGACATCGTCGTGAGTGGGCCACCGCCGGGAACTCGGGGTTGGACGATTCGCGTGCCGAATGCGGGCAAAGGCGATCAAGCACCGAACATGCCATTCGCCAACTGTGCAATTTCGACTTCGGGGGATACCGAAGAGTTCGTTGTCATCGGCAGCGTCCGGTATTCGCACGTCATCGACCCCCACACCGGTCTGGCACTCACGAAGGGAGTTCAGGCAACGATCATTGCACACGACGGCCTAACCTCTGATCCTCTTTCGACTGCGTTGACCCTGCTCGATCGGTCGGGCCGTAGGCGATTGCTCAAGAACTATCCGGGGACAAAGAGCTACGTTCGAGTTATTCGAGGATGATGCGTCGTAGTATTGAGTCCGATGATTAGCTTGCCTTTGCCCCAATCCACCCACCAGCTCACGACATTTAGCAAGGCAACCAACCAGAAGACGACCCACGTGCCGAAGGGAGGTCGGGTGACAGTAGGTGAGGTAGTCGGAACCGGTTTCATCGCCCAACTTTGGATGACGTTTCCTGGTTGGTTTTGGCAGCATTGGTCTACCGACTCGCCGATCAGTCAGACAATCCTAAAAACACTCATCCTACGAATCACTTTCGATGGGGCGGATGAGCCTCAGGTGGCTGCGCCAGTGGGTGACTTTTTTGGTATCGGACTTTGCGAGGTGGCTAGCTTTACCTCTCGCTACATGGGAATGTCCTCAGGCGGCTTCTATTGCTCTTTTCCAATGCCGTTCCACAAGTCGTTCCGCATCGAACTTGAAAATATGGACTCAGTTGTCGACACAGAGGTGTTTATGAACGTCCTCTACCAGAAATCGAATACGTTGCGGGACGGCGCCCCCATATTTCACGCGCACTATCACACCGGAGAAAATCCAGGATCAGAGCCTCTTCTTATTGCGGAAGTGGCGGGGCACGGAAAGTATGTGGGTTGCACATTATCTTGCCAGGGTGAGAAACTTAATTATCTATCGTTCCTCGAAGCGCCGGAGAATGTGTTCATCGACGACGATTGGGCAGAGCCGCGTATTGTTGGGACGGGCTTGGAAGACTACTTCTTAGGTGGCTGGTATTTCCGTGAAGGATCGTTTGACGGTCCATATCATGGCGTCCCATTGAAGGACACACTTCGCTCGTCAATTGCGATGTACCGCATTCACGAAACCGACGCGATTCACTTCAATCGCAGATTGAAATTCGTCTTTCAAAACCCTTGGCAAGCAGATCGGCTCCAAACATTCCGACATTCATCGGTTGCGTTCTTTTACTTAACCAAACCTACGCCAGCCCCACCGATTCCCAAGGGGTCAGACTTACTCTGCTGGTATCGCATCCGTGATTGCGACCACCAGTCGATCCCGTAGGATTGAGGTGTTGCAGTGGCGGAGTATTGGAGTGATGGAGTACCGTAGTATTGCGCGGAACCAGAATGGCTGTAGTCGCGGGATGGCTCTTGCCTGCGTAGGACCTTCGAAAATGGATGTGTAATTGGAATCCATTCACGCAACACTGCTGTACAATAATCTTATTGTGCAACTTGATCCTCTGAAAGCTCGGACGATGGTCGACGCCAAAACTGCGCAGGATGCGCTGGCTCTGGCCATCCGTTTGCAGCAAGAAAAAGGGAGTGAGGTCTCGCTCGAGGAACTTCACCGGACGGCGGATGAGGCTGGGATTGATCGGGTCTACCTTGACCGAGCTCTCCACCAGGTATCCCGCAAATCTAGGTTGGCTTCCTGGTTTTTAAGCCACCCATGGAGCATAGTGGCGATGACCGTGGCACTTGCATACTCGATCCTCATAGGTTATACGGTTTTTTCCTGGGGTCTGCAAAGCGGCGAGTGGACAAAGGTGTTCTTGACGGCTTTTGTTTCTGGCGCATTGGGACTATGGCTTGTGCTTCACGCGCGTCAACCGGGTTTTGTTCAGAGACATCGCAATCCTCAAGACTAAGGATGCGGTGGCCTCTCAGCTCATCACCCCGGCATTGAATTGGCGGTAAATGGCGCAATCTGCAACCGTTGGCGTATTCGGCAGTAGAATACGATAGGTATGCAACTCGATCCTTTGAGGGCCCAAACGTCGGTTGATGCCAAAACTGCGCAAGAAACTTTGGCACTGGCCATCCGACTTCAGCAAGAGAAGGGCGACCGCATCTCGATCGAGGAACTGCAAAGAACCGCCGACGAGGCTGGTATTGATCGGGTCTACCTTGAAAGCGCCCTCCACCAGGTCTCGCAGAAAGCGGAACCAGTGCACCAGCCTTTAATGCCTGACCGACGCATGCTTGCGATCTTAGTTGCGATTGCCGTCGTTTTTATGGCTGCGCTCGGGACGGTTCCTGGAGGCATTCATGGCCGCACCCACTCCCCAATCATTTATCTCGCCGTATTCGCCGTTTTCATGCTTGCTCGCCGCTCGTTTCGAGCTTCTTGGCGTGGATTCCGCGGACGTCATCGCGACCATTAGCCAGAAGCTGGCCATCGAGTAGCATCAGCAAATGGCGATTTACCGCACGTTGTCGACAAGTGAGATCGAGGCGGCCGTGGACCTTTGGGTAGAGGTCTTTGGTGTCGAAGCTCCTTATTTTCAGACTTTGCTCGACGGTGATGATTCGGACGCGGTGTCTCTCGGCGCCTTCGAAGAAGGTCGACTTGTGTCGTCAGTTCATGTGTTTATCCGGTGGTTTCGAGGCCGCGAGGGACGGCCGCAAAGAGTGGGCGCAATCGGAAGCGTCAGTACCGCGCCCAACGCTCGCTCAAGAGGGCACTCGTCCCACCTGCTTCAGATGGCCATCCAGGAGATGGAAGCGCGGGATTGCGTCTGGAGCTATTTAGGAACCGGCGTGAACAACCATTACGCCAAACAAGGTTGGCGCACCGTGAGCACACCCTACTTCAAGGGTGTCCCAAAAGAAGGCATGATTGAGCCTTTGGAAGTCGTCATGGTGACCGACGAATTATTAGAAGCCATGGCATTGATCCACGATGAATACTCTCAGATTAGGCCCATGGCGAACGCACGATCGCGACAGATGTGGCACACCGCCGTTCGTTACCGCATCACGGGCCACTTGGACGAAGTCTACACATGGAATGAATCTGGCGTAATTTCGGCTTACCTGGTCGCACGTCGTGCCGAATCCCACGTTGAATTGATCGAAGCCGCCTGCCGCGAAGGAACGGAGGATGATCTAAGAGATCTTGTCCGGAAGCGCCTCTTGCGAGCCCGAAAAGATCAATTTCACCAAGTAGTTTGCCATCTACCCGAAGAAAGCGAGGGCTTCTCGGCCTTCGCCGCCGCCTGCACCGAGGTCTCGCCAGCCGAGGATCGCTCCTGGATGGCCCGCCCGATCGCCAACCGGATTACTTGCCCCGACCTTGCCGCTCTGCTTGCCGACCCTCGCGGTCGGCGGAGCGACCTGGATAACTTTTAGCGGCTAGCCTTTGCGACGAAATTATGGCCGTATGGTTCTAATCCGTAAACCCCAACGCCCAGACCCTAAACCCGAGACCCCTAACCTTATCCCCCGCGCACCATTCGGGGCAGGCTCTCCATTAACCACTCGATCCAGACGAAGTACATGCGGTCGATTAGTAGGCCGAACCGGGTCATGATCGTCGTGCCGAATATGGCGCCAAAGCCGACCATCAGGACCAAGCGGCCCGTACTCGACATCCGGGTCATGAACTTGGTCTTGAAATCGGTGCAGAAGATGAAGTAGCTCAAAACGCACAAAAGCGTCGCGAGAAAAATCAGGTTGTTAATCGCCTGCGACAAATAAAGATTGTTGTCGATGGTCGCGATCGCTTCAGGTGTCAGACCTGACTTCGATGGAACGGTCATCCTCGACCAATCGGTCGGGATCACAGGCTTGATCGAGTTCTCGACTTGCGGTCCGTATTGGTTAAACCAGTTCTGGATTGCCTGCCCCGCCGTGATGCCGATCAGTATTCCGATCGGAACGCGGCTCATCCAGTTGTGCTTCCGACTGAAGATCGTGTAGGCCATCCCGGCGAGTGGGAGCAAGAGAACCCACGCCCACGCGCCATTCTGGCTCCATTCCCCGGGTTTGTCCGCAGTTTTGCCCACCATGCGGCCCCACCAGAGATCGTGAAGGGTTTGCGTCCAAAGCAGCGTCAACGAAAGGCCCGCCGCGAGCCCCAGAAACATGTGTTCCAAGAAGCGGTAGATCTTCGTTTCTTTGTACAACACGGTATAAATGCCGAGGGTAACGATTGCTCCCGCGGTCATCTTGATGAACTGATAATTCGCGTTGTCGAGCGATAGGGCCATCAGCGCGCCCCCCTGCGCTCAAGCATCATTCCCACGTTCCCGACGAGAATCGTTACAAGCAGCAAGGCCATGGCACAGCAAAACGCGAAGTAGTAGTCAGAAGCACGCGCCATGTTTTTCTGCCCGGGGAAAGAAGCGGCAAGTGGAGCACCGGCTGCTTTGCCTCCAACCACGCCATCCGCGTCGATGCCTTTGTCCATAAGCGACTCTAGTTCCACCGCGCCCAAAAGACCATTGAGAAGACCCTTCAACTGTCCCGACTTGTAATAGTTGTACTGCTCAGGAAACATCACGCCTGCGCACATCGAAATGACCGGCACTTTTCGTCCGACGCGAGACACGATGGTTGGCATCAGGTTGGTTGGGGAAATCGGCACGTAGGCTTTGAGATCCTCAACCCGCCGAACGTTCTGCAGAACAGGAGACTCAAAGACCCCCCGCTCGTTTCCGGCGGTGTCCTTTTCTTTCTTAGCTCCCCACGCCTCGCGGATGTTCGACGCGACCGTTTGGAGCATCGTCCCCCCGTCAGGAAAGAACCCTAAGATCACATAGTCGTCCCATTCGCGGTATTCCGGTTGGGGAGGTTTGGCGGTACGCCGCTCCACGTTGATTTTAGCGATCATGCTCTTCGCCACCTCGACGCACTGCGGCTCTACCCACGTGTAAAGTACAAACTTGACCTTCTCCCGCATCATCATCCGAAGGGTGGCTTCCATTTGGCATCCGCTCTCGCCGCGGGATGCGTTCGTCGTCCCGGTGTCGATAACCATCGTCTGACCCTCCGGAATGTTCCGCAGGATCTTATAAGCGTCTTTTGTGCAGTCCTGCGGTTGAGAGGGCACCTGGATTCCCATCCAGTGCGACAAAACCAATGAGATCGAAACCACCCCGAAGAGCGTGAGATACAACGCGTTTCGGCTGACGGACTGAAGCTTTTCTCCAAGAGATTTTTTTGGTTTATCCATTTGATCGTCCATCAGCCGTTGATCCCCTTTTCGATGCCGAGCCAAAGCCTTAGCGACATCGCCAGCAGACCGATCGCGAGGCCAAACTCGATCGCTCGGATACTCGGGCTCTGTACGTAGTTCTGAACCCAGTCTTTGATGTTGCCGAGCCTAAAATTCCCCATGAACGTCGCAACGGCCCCATGGCCGCTGCCTCCCAAAGCATCGACAACTCGGTCCCAGCCGACGAGAACGCCTCCCATCAAACTGAGCATCACTAAGACGGCCGTGCCGAGCAGAACCGTCGCTTCAGCCGATCGCAGTCGGAACGAACGGTACGCTGCGCTAAAAATAAAGAATGCGATCATGGAGTACATGACTGCGTCAAGGTTGATGAAAAGGCCCTCGAAGAGGAAGTTCCACCCAAAGTTGGGGAAGATTTGAGGGTTCGCGAGAGTGGCCTTTTCGGCTCCTGGTCCAAGCTTGGAATACCAATCCCAATACCCGAACACGGTCATCACAACCATGCTTATCACTAGCGTCAACGAGTACGGCCAGTCCTGGTGCTTCTTTACCACGCGGCCAATGTGGACTCTTAGCAGCGAAGCAATTCCCAACCCTAGGAGAAGGCCGGTTAGAACCTGGTTGAAGTTGGTGACGGTCGGCAGCGAGCTCTGCAGCCAAAAACTGACCGACTCAACCGAGTTGCGGGGAACTTCGGTCTTGGTATAGTCCTGGGCTTGCGGCCACATATACTGGAGCACAAAATAGAAGCCGCCCAGGAAAGTTGCGGTCACGATGATTGGCTTTCGAAGCTCTTTCGGAATGTATGCCAGGCCGAAGACGACTCCACATCCGAGCAGAAACGCGACGATGATTTCGACCCAAAGCAGGGTCGAACCGTTGTGAGCGGTCCAGAACGTATTAGGAGGCGCGAGTTGTGCGAGTAAGTTCACATTTAACCTCCCGAGTCGTCCTTATCCCACGGATCCAATTTGAGTTTTTGGCGCTTTGGATTTAGGGCCTCCGGGTCGTGCGGGTAAAACAGCCTTCTTTCAAATAGTTCGGCCTTTTTCTTAAGATGAGGGGGGATCTGCTTGGTCGTCCAAACCTTGCCGGCTCCTTCTTGTGATTCCTGATAAGTCTGCGGGATGAACGCTTTCTCGATCGACGTCTGAACCGTCAAAACGATGATAATTGCAGCGATGAGCAATTTGGACCAATCTTGCCCAACCAAACTTCCGACGAGTACCGGTTCGCGAGATAGGTAGGCACTCGCGGCGTAGAACTCGTCGCCAATCAATACATAGTCGCACGCGGCGATTAGGAATGGTGTTTGGGTTGTAATCGTTGATGCCGCGACTTGGATCGCTCCGATCTCGTTCGCGGACTCCGCGAGGATCAGTGACTCCGCATACCAATCACCCATCAGGAAACAGGCGGCAACTTTTTCCCTCAGGATGATGCCAACCACTCCGGCTGCAAATGCGAATTGCCGATCACTTATGAACCTCACAGAAGTCGGATCGAATTGATCAGGAACGCCCTCGGACTGGTATACGTCGCGAATGATCTCTTGGGCGACGCTGAACAGCGCCGCGTCGGCGAGGCACATCTTGATGGGCGTTCCAAACTTAGCGGCCTTTCTTGTGATGTACGAGAAAATGTTAACGGCCTGGATTCCCACCGGCCCAAGGTTACTGAGCCCCGGCACCATCAATACCGGTCTTCCCATTTCCGTCGACCGGCCGACCGCTTCATCGATCGCATTTAGACCCGCGATTCGCCGAATGAACAGAGATTTCCCTTTCCGTGCTCGGACGATGTTGAAAATCAGAAAGAACACGAGCACCACGACGAATACAAATTGCAGGTATCCGGTGTCGTAATACTGCACTTACGCTCGAACCTCCGAGTTTATGTTCCGCCGTCCGGGTTCATCCCGAACGAAGAGTGCTTTACTGCCCGACTTGCCGTTCTGGGCTAAACCGGGGCCGTCCAGATAGTCAGGAAGTATGTGGCTCATAAATTAGATTAGCACGGCGTCTCTTCTGCGTCAACGTGAGTATCAGCGCGGTTCGTGGGGAGTCTTGTCGATATAGTGTACGAAGCAATAGGGGAAGAAAGTGGCGCACTCTTTCAGTGCCGAAGCCCAAAAACAAAATATGAGAGGCAGAGCAAGCCAAGGACGACTGCGCCAGGCGTTATGTCGCGATAGCGGCCAGCTGCGAGCTTCATCAATGGGCTGAGGACAAGTCCAGCGGTTAAGCCGTTTGCGATGTTGTAGGAGAACACCATCATTGCGATCGTCGCAAACGCCGGTACCGCCTCGGTGAGATCGTCAAACGCGATCTTTTTCGCCGATCCGAGCATCAGAAGTCCGACGAGTATCAGGGCTGGGCCATAGGCGAATCCGAGGGATTGGAGTGGGGATACTAACGGGATAAAAAAGAGGGATGCCAAAAACAACAGCCCAACCACCAAAGCCGCCAATCCGGTCTTTGCACCCTCTTTGATTCCAGTTGCCGACTCAATAAAGACGCCTGAAGTCGAAGTGCCGACAAGCCCCGCGAACATACACGCGATCGAGTCCACCAACATGGGTCGCTGTAGGTCTGCGACCTCGTCTTCCGATTCTTTCGTTCCTACACCGAGTCCGACTAGCGTTCCGGTCGTATCGAGCAATGACATCACCAGAAGGGTCAAGATGATCGGGGCCAGCGAAAGCGTCCAGATGTGAGTTAGGTCAAGATGGAATGCGATTGGAGCAAGACTGTAGTCGCCCTTGAATGGCATAGCGGCAATACCCTTTGGTGCGCTAGCAAAACCCAAGATGCCGCCGCCAACGGCAGTAAGAACCATGCCGATCAAGATCGCCCCATAGATCCGTCGTTGCAGCAAAACGGCCATGAGCAGAAATCCACCCATCGCGAGCAATACCTTAGGATCGTCGAAGTGGCCGATCTTGAGTGGGACCGGAGGATTGGTCAAAAATCCAAGTTTGTTGTCGGCGATGGACATCGGTGTTCCTTCGATGCCACTCACCACGATTCCGGTTTCGTATAGCCCGATAAAAGCCAGGAACAGCCCGATGCCAACCGAAAACGAATGTTTCAGACTCGTCGAAATCGACTTTGCCAACCACTGCCGAGCGCCAAAGATCGTTAGCACAAGGAATAGCGCACCTGCCACGAATACGGTCCCCAATCGCATTTGCCAAGTGACGGTCACTGCAAGTGTGCTCAATCCGAACGCGATGAAGGCGTTCTCTCCCATGTAGGGCGCCACAGCGTACGGTCGATTTGCGATAAACGCCATCAGGATCGATCCGAAGGCCGCCGTTAGGATCGTTGCCACCGTACTTGCGCCGATTGGAATCCCCGCCGCGGCAAGAATTGCCGGATTCAGCACGATGATATAAGCCATCGTGACGAACGTAGTGATCCCGCCCAACACCTCCGTCCGGACGGTGGCGCCCGCGGTTTTGAGTTTAAAGAAATGCTCTAGCATCTTCGCTTACGACGTCGCGCAGCTATTGTAAGGTGTTTGTATGCATTGGGTCTAGAGGATGGGGTTTTGGGGTCGAAGAGCCACTAGGGACTTTCAAACGAAGTTCATGTACTCTAATAGCATCGTATTAGGCGTAACTTGAACTTTTCTCGACTAAACTCGTTTTTGAACTGGCAGGTCCGCGTTTGCAACCTGTTCGGCATTCCGATCTACCTCCACATCACGCTGGTTTTCTTTTTGTGGCCTGCGTTAAGAGGAGGAGGGTTTGGCTTTTGGTACTCGGTCGAATACGCGGCGTTGATCGTTCTGTCGATCCTGCTCCACGAGCTTGGGCACGCGCTGACGGCAAAGCATTTTCGAATGACCCAGCTGTCGATCACGCTTCACGGCTTTGGGGGCTTTGCATCGTCAAGTGGACGCGGAAATCCCAAGACGGATCTACCGATCATCCTCGCTGGGCCTGCGGTCACATTCGCTATCGGAATCGTCTGCAACCTGATTGGAAACTACGGTCTGCACAACGCCACGTCTTTCGATAGCTCGGTGATCCAGTTCGTAATTATCAAGGACATCGGATATGTAAATATTCTGATGGGGTTTTTGAATCTAATTCCCGTCTTGCCGTTCGATGGAGGCAATGCCCTTCGAGCAATTCTTACGTTCAAGTTGCACCCATCCAAAGCGATGCGTGCCGTCGCACATCTTGGCCTAATCCTCACGCCAATCATGATCGTGTGCGGATACGCCAAAGCGATGGACTACCTTGCGATTTTCGGACTCATTGGCCTCTTAACTTCGGTGATGACGCTATTGCAGACTGGCGGAATCCGAATGGGCGAATTCTTCGCCGACCGTCGCGCACGCAAAGAAGACGAGGCCGCCGCACGACGCCGAAAGGAAAAGAACGAGAACTACGTCGCAGAAGTGAACGCCCGCCAAAGGGAACGCGAAGAGAAAGAACGGCTTAGGAAACTCCTGGGTGACGACTGAGGCGGACAAGGAGAAAGGGAAAGGAGGTGGGGCAAAAGGCGTAAAATCACGAAAAATCATAGGTCCCATTCGTCCCATAGCTCCCATAAGTCCCACAAAATCGCTACCGCCCAAACAAATCGCTCTGCCCCGAACCCTAAACACTGAACCCTGAACCCCAAAAATATCGGTTAAACTAAAGCCGACAAGCTATAATTGAATGCAACGCATGAAAGCCAACACAGAAACACGCGTCCTCGCTTACGTGCGCCATGTCAGGTCTGCGGAAGCACTCCATCAATCGGTCAGCCGGGGACTCATGGTGGATGGGCTCACGGCTAGTCAATTTAGCACGCTTAAAGTGCTTCGAATTCACGGTCCGCTTGCCCTTCGGGAAATTGCAAAGTACATCCTAAAATCGGGTGGCAACATGACCATCGTGGTCGACAACTTGGAGCGAGACGGACTAGTGGTTCGCGACCGAGACACCGAAGATCGCCGAATCGTCTATGTCAGCCTTACCGCCAAGGGCAAGGAACTTTTCGATCGAATCTATCCCGAACACTTGGACCGTATCCGCTCCGCCATGGGTGGGTTGACGGATCGAGAGTGCGAGCAACTGATGGACCTGCTAGACAAGCTTTCCCCTCAAGAAGAAGCTCTTGCCTGTACAACCGTAGAGACTCCGGCCGACTGCATCGCAGTGTAGGCCCGCCGTAAAACATGCTGGCGATTAAACAACCGCCTGAGCGGGCCATCTATTAAGTCCCGCACCATGAACTAAGAAGCTTCCTCGCTGCGATCGCCGAGGGGAAGTTCACGGGCTGTGCCCAATGCAATTTACACGAGCTCCGTCGCCCGGACCGCAGTGATTCTTCATCCATAATCTCGTCAACGGAACTACCTAGGGACCCAGATGAGCCACTCAGTATGACGTCTGAGGAAGGCACATTTAACGCCGACTGGAAGCCTGATTCACATCTTCCTAACTTGCCGAGCTATAGTTAGAAGTGACCCAAAACAACAAAATTATCGTAGCCGAAGACAGTATTCCAAGCAGAACCAGGTGTCAGCGCATGAGTTCGGTAGGTAATGCGACTGATGCATCTTTGCGCTCAAAGTAGTACTATGCGAACGGCATGGCAATATTGCAACCATTAGAAATCGTCGAGCACGATCCTTACCCAACCCGTCCGAACCTTGCAAAGTGGTTTAGAAGCCTTTGGCCTTTCACAATCCCTATGTCTGCCCCGGCCATCGTTGTTTCGATAAGATTCTTTTGGGTGTCAGTTTTGGGAGTACCGGGTAGTTCGGGTCACGTGTCCGACTTTGGCGAGACCTTTATAACTATCTCGACCAATCTTCTAATCACAGCACTAATCGTATCTCTTCTCATTAAGCTGACGGTTAGGATCCCAACGAGTAAGAACGACACTGACAACGACAGTGTCCATTTGTTCTGGAAAAACTGGGTCAATGCTTGGTTCGTAATGGCCATTCTCTATGGATTTCGGTGGGCAGCCTCGATTCCGTGTTTTGACAAGTCTGGCAATATTGTAAGCATTAATCTGTCTAACAAAATAGCATTGCACCCTTTCTCCTGGACCTATTCGGGCGCGTATGCCTCTTCGCTAGTAGGGAACCTACTAATGGTAATCGCCTCATTTTTCTTTTTTGCCACTTACGAAGCGGTCAAGTTCAATCAAGGAGACGTCGGATTCAACCGACAACCGGTCGACGAAAGTGAAGCAAGAGGCTGCATAAGAAATGCTTACTCATCCAAGTGGATTAAGATGGCATGGAGCTTTGTCGGCATATCCGCCCTTCTCCTTTTGGCTACCGCGGCCAGCCCAACTCCGATTAGCAACGACAACCCATCCTCGATGAAGGAGATTTCAAGTCAATACGGACTAATCATCCCCGATTTGATTGCGACCTCGACATTCTCGCTTTGCTTGATGCTGCTCATCGGAAAACTCTCTAGCCCTGTCCTGCGGGTGCCGGTCTCGGCGACAATTGCCCTCATCGGCTATTCCGTGTTGCAATTTGGATTCATGGCCACGGATCACATTCATGAATTCAGTTCGTACTCACCTTACCTATACGCTGCCGCGGGACTCCTAAAGATTCTTTTCGTTCTTGTTGTTTGCTGGCTTATCGACACAAGCTCGATGCTGTATTATTTTCAAGTAACAAGAGCGCTGAACCGCAATTTAGCCAAGCATTGGGTCGCATTTGACGCACGCGAAAGCTCGGCGGCAAAACGGACTGTTAACCTAAATCTCAAAGCGGCATGCAAAGCGTTCGCCGGTGCCATGTCCAAAGAACGTGTCTTTAGCGCCGGCACAGCAGTTCCGGATGCTGAAATAGATCTCCTCCAGGGGTCTTCCATCGAAAACTAGAGTATGGCGCTATTGGTACTGGTTGAACTAGATAATTCACCGCTTGGCTGAACAAAGGCTTTCGTGGAGTGCTTCTGACACCTGTTCAGTAGCCGATGGCCAGCAGTGCATCGCTTCGTTGACAAATGACGCTCCGCGCTGAGTGTCCGTCGCCTTCAAACGGATTTCTCGTAGCCTTTGAGAGTCCGCTTCGTCCAAGAGAGAATCGAGAACGAGTTGGAGACCAGGCACGTCAGATGGTGGGATTATGAAATCACGTGCAGGGTCGATGGTGTTATAAGCGTGGACGAGGAAATTGCGAAAGCCGATGATCCTCTGAGCGCCTGGGAGCCTGCGATAGATCTGCTTTCATGGCCCATCACGATCCCGGTAGTAGCTCTAAGAATTCACCGAGCCAAGGCTCGTACGGGCGCCAGCGCTCGACTGCCGATCGGTAGATGGGTTGACGAACCTGCCAGTCGCTTGGCGTTGCGACCGCCCGCGGGTTTTCTTCTGGCCGTAGGCACCTATCGTCCCACGGCAGACCGCAGAACTCGATCATTTGGCGGCTTACGGCCTCGGGATCAGAAACCAGTGCCTCGTAGTCGATCTCAAGAAGTCGATCTGCTCCTAGAATACTTCGCCAATGGTCCATGATTCGGAGGTATTCCCGATACACGAACACGATGTCCTTCTTGTCGTTCGACCAAAGAACCGGCGACGAATTTGGGGTCGACCAGATCGACAAGCAAGTGTCGATTGGGTTTCGGCGCATATGGATGAAGCGCGCGTTGGGAAGTGCAACATGTACGAGCCCTAAGTGGGCGTAGTTGTCGGGCATCTTGTCCACCACTCGAAAGCTTCCCGGCGCGATCTTCTGGAGAAGGGAGAGATATTCACGACTCAAGCCCCGCAAGCGATCCGTATTTAGGTTGTTCCCGGGCGACTCAATCGCAACTCCCCGATTTTCCGACCAGAACCGCTGCTCGCCCGCGGCCCCGATTTCGGGGTGGCTGGAGAGGATCTGCTCAGCAAGCGTTGTCCCGGATCTCATCATTCCAACGACAAAAATGGGCAGCGCGTCCTGCAAGCCGACGTCGCGAAATCGTTCGATAAAACGCTCGTCAAAAGTTTGAACTACAAAATCGACGCCCTCCCTATAAGCGTCGTGCTGGAACTGCCCCTGCCCCAGTTTCCGGTCATGAGTCATTCGATTCGCGGTGTCGAAGCGGTGCATCGCCAATTCGTAGTCGCCCAAGTCGGCGCGTACCTTACCCAGCGCGTACTCCAGATAGGTGCGGTGCCTCCTCGCAAGCCCCGGATCGCCAGCAGCTTTCTCCATGAGACGGACGAGCGGCAAATCGGCGTCTTGGGTCTTGTGCGACCGAACCAATGCGTAATACGCGTATCCCTGTCGAGGCTCTATCTCAATCGCCCGTCGAAAAAGTTGCCTCGCGTCCTCTAGGCGTCCTGCGGATTGTAAGGTCGTGCCGCAATGCACCAAGACATCCGGTCGATCCGGATTCAGCGCGCTCGCTCGCGCAGCATGGCCAACCGCTTCGATCGGTTTGTTGAGACCGATCAGGGCGGTTGCCAGCAGCGAATGGCCAGGAATTGAATCGGGATCGATCGTCAAGATAAGTTCCGCGTGATCCGCTGCTCCTTGATAGTCGAGTTCGTGCGCTAACGTCTGACCTAATCGGTACAGCGAATCGACGTGAGCAGGATTGAGGGCAACCGCACGACGCAGCGAGCGCGCAGCCTCGTTCGATCGGCCCAGTTCTTGAAGCACAACTCCAAGGTTGTATTGTATGGGACCGACATGAGGCGCAAGTCTTGCGGCGCTTTGCAGACTAGCTTCGGCCGTAACCCAATTTTCGAGCTCCTTCTCGCACAGCCCGTGCTGAAAAAGCGCTTGAGGATCGTGACGACTCAAGAGCACTGCTTTCTCTCCCATTGAAGCCGCCTCACGAAGTCTCCCCTCGTGTCTTAGAGCCGTCGACAACCAATAGAAGGCGATATACGAAGAGGAGTCCAGCTCTGCGACATGCATCAAGAGCGGAATTGCGACCGCGGTTTGATGTTGCCTCGCCGCGATCACCCCCATCAAGAGCATTGCGTCTAAATGTCCAGGGCTTGACTTAAGGACATCGCGGGCTAGGATGAACGCCTCTTCAAGGCGGCCTTCGCTAAATGCCTGGGCGGCTGAGTTCATCGACGCATTCGGTTCTATTGGCAATCTAATTGTCCCATCGGCAGTTCAGCGACAAGCCTTTTCTCCCCCATTTTGGCCGTTTTGATGACGTTATCCGCATCTGATTTCAACCGGGGAGTGGGCGTTCGGTCTTATCATTATCGAAAGAAACTATCGTCGCCAACAAAATACTTTGACATTGAATCATCAATTGTCGTGATTCGTCGTACAATGTCGATGTTTCCGATGTATCTGCACTCCAAATGCCAGGAGAATTTATAATGAAAAAGGCTTTTACGCTCATTGAGCTGCTTGTTGTGATTGCTATCATCGCCATTCTCGCCGCGATCCTGTTCCCAGTGTTTGCTCAGGCGAAGGCGGCGGCGAAGACAACGGCAACTCTTTCCGGTCTCAAACAGGTTGACCTTGCCATCCTGATGTACACAAACGACTACGACGACACGATGCCCCAGCCGACTGGCGTCAACTGTCAGTTACAAGGAGACCCAAACTGCTACTACGACGACCCAACAACTCTTGAGGTCCTTTACCCTTACGTCAAAAACGCCCACCTCTTCTGGGATGTTAGTGGCGGTGTCTATCCCGGTCCAGAGCCGATGGTCGATGACGGCCCCTTGTCAAGCGGCCTGCTGTACGCTTGGGGATGGTGGGACTGGAACATCACAGTCACGCCCAACGCGGATGCGGCAAATTGGTGGAACGGAACCGACTACGTACCGCGCGTCACAAGCTCGCAGCAGTTTGGCGCCGAGCTATCGACTCTAGCCGTCATCCGAGCTCCGGGATACAACAACGACGCAATCGGCGCCCCCCAGTGGATCGGCGACCAGTCGATCTGCTCGAACAGGCGGGACGATTTGAAGAGTCCGCAGCGGTGGCTCGAGACGGGCTCGGCATCGAGCCAACTTTCGGGGCGCTCTATTTTCATCTCGTCAAGTCCAGGCGGGTCGGAGGGAATGACCAGTCTCTGGTCACCGAGATGGTGGACGTTCTACAATCCGGCACGCTCGCGGAGCCAGATCAACGCTACCTTCACTACGCTCTCGGCAAGGCGCTCGATGACCTAGGTTCGTTCAAAGAGGCGATGGCTCACTGGGACGAAGCAAACCGAGTTTCTCGTCGCCTTCACTTTGACGGAAAGGCGTTCGACCGCGAGCGATACCAAGGTTTCTTCGAGAGCTCTAAGTCGCTTTTTTCTGCTGAGTTTCTGAGACGAAACTCGACGATCGGTTCCGATTCGATCCGGCCGATTCTGATCGTTGGAATGCCACGATCGGGAACAACACTCATCGAGCAGGTCCTC
>Ga0206951_1075_pt1 | contig 25234 bp, 4 predicted proteins | sample Alteio_BWOrgHeat_38_FD_152974 | JGI IMG/M metagenome (GOLD analysis project Ga0206951, IMG submission 152974) | Enriched cells from forest soil in Barre Woods Harvard Forest LTER site, Petersham, Massachusetts, United States -... | ecosystem: Environmental > Terrestrial > Soil > Temperate forest > O... | reverse complement strand
AGAGTTAAGAGACCGCATTGGTAAGGCAAGGGAAGCGATCGCGGAGCGAAGCCGAAAAAAACGCGCGGAGGCTAAATTAGCTGCAGCCGAAATTGTGATTGTGGATCTCACGGAAGAAGAGGAGCTGCTTACCGAAACGGAGGCTTTTTTTGGTGGGGTCGAGCTCTATCTCCACTCCGCTCGACATCGTGAAGTGTTTTCGAAATCGGTTCCGCAGCCGCACGTTCAAGAGGTTCTTCCGTTCATGGAGTCAACCGCTCTCGCGGTGCAAGGTGGAATGAAGGTGCTAGACTCCTTTCCAGGCTTTTATTTATTAGATGAATTGGCGTCCTATTTTGAGCGCCTCACTCGAATCCTTTTGCACTCCTGTCCTCCCTGCGACTTTGCCATGGGACTCGATTCGATCAATCATCGCATCAGCGTTTTTTTTGACAGCACCCGTGGCGTCTGGATTATGAATGACGCTAATAGTCTACCCTCCAAGGAGTTAGGAGACAGTGAGAAGCTTGCTGCCGCAGTTCTCGCGGCTTTGGCAAAAACAACGGGGGAGGGCGACGCGGCGATCCAGGTTGCTTTTAATACAACGGTATACGCAACCGATAAAAATGAAGTGCAAGTCAAAAGATTAATGCAAGAAGTAAGAAAAACAGCCGAATATAAAATAGCACATGACATCACGCGGCATAAAGTGGACAAAAGAACGGCAGTAATGCATGTTTCCTTGGCCAATCTTGCCGCGAAATTTGGGCATAAAGACATTCTAGAACAAATCAATACGGTAAAGCCAGGCGCCTTAACGGAAGGCGGTTACCGGGGTAACACGCCGCTCCATACGGCGGCTGAATTAAATCTTTCTGAGCTTGTAAATCGACTTGCGGATGAAAAGGGCGCTTTGGAGACAAAAAATGATGACGGACAAACTCCTTTATACCTGGCGATTAGTGAAAGGAGTATGGAAGCAATGGATATTTTACTAGCGAAGAAACCAGGACTAGCGTCTACTGCAGTGAATGCTGCAGGATGGCTTCCGCTTCATGTTGCGACTGAAAAAAATAATGGCGAAGCAATAAAATTGTTAGTGGCAAAAGGCGCTAATATACGTGCAGAAAATGCCGCCGGTTGGTCGTCTATTGCGATTGCCGCTGCCAATGGACACGTTGAGGCATTGAAAGCCTTGATTGCGATTGATCCAATAATTGATTTAGAGAAAACGTGCGATCACGGCTTGACGCCGTTCATGTTGGCGGCGACAAAGGGCCATGCAGACACAGTCAAATGGTTGATGGAGCAGAAAATTGATTGCAACAAAAAAAATGTCGCTGGAAAAAGCGCCTTGCACTTGGCGGTTGAAAATAACCAGCTTGCAGTCATCAAAGTACTGATTCGCGGTGGCGCGGTCCTGGATGTGGAGGATAATGACGGAAACACGCCGCTGCATCTTGCTGCGGCACAGAACAAGAGAGAAATTTTCGATTTATTAATACAGCACGGTGCCTCCAAGGTTAAGGTAAACAAGGCAGGAAGCATACCCATGAAGCAAATCGGAGCTGACATCGTGAAGGCTTCGATAACACTCCATTTATTGCTAAATAAAATTGAGAAATTAAAAAATCTCTTGACGACTCGAGGCGATTCTCTGGACGCTTTAGCGCAGCTGAAGCAAGCGGTTTTAGCAAGCTATTCGCAGGCGGCCTTTTCGCGGTTTTATCCGCCGATGACCTCGGGGCGCGGGCTAGTCTTTGTGGCTGCCGAGAATGATAACATTGACGCCTTGCTGCTGTTGTGCGCCGAAGAGAAAATAGATTTTGAAGAAAAAAACGGCGAGGGGCGAGTTCCCTTACAATGCGCCGTGCTTTGTGGCGCAATAAAAGTGGTTGATCATTTGCTAAAAGAGGCAAAGGACCCGGTGCTTGGGCTAAAACCCTCCTTTTCAGTTGCCCTCTATAGTGCTGCAGAAAATGGCCGCATCGATATGCTCCGAAAACTCGTTTCAGTGCTAACACTTGCTGTTTTAAACGGTGACAGCGTTAATACGGAAACCCCTTTGTATGCCGCTGTCAAGAACGGTCATGCCCAAGCGGTTCAGCTGCTAATCGAGGCAGGCGTGGATGTCAATAAAGCAGCTGGCTCAGGGTGGTCACCCATCCATCTTACTCTGGAAAAAAATCATTTTGACCTATTTAAAATGCTCGTAGAAAAGGCGGATTTAACCAAGGAGGTGGGCAGCACTGGAATGACAGCGGTTGCCTTAGCAGCAGAATTTGGGCGCATTGAGTTCCTGCGCATTCTGCTTACCAAGCAACCAGTGGTCGATATCCGCAAGAAAAGTGCAGCGGGGCTTACGCCGTTGATGCTTGCCATTAAAAATCGCCATGTTCAAGCAGCCACCCTACTGATTGACGCTTTGGAGGCAAAGGATTTGAATGAAAAAAACAGCAGCGGCCAAGCCGCCTTGCATCTGGCAATTGAAAATAATGATCTTGCGCTTATTCAAGCGTTGCTTGCCAAAGGAGCGGATGTGAATCTCGCAAGTGGACCCGAGGAAAAAACACCGATCCAGTTGGCCATCATGAAACAGCAGGTGGAGATCGTGAATCTTTTGCGAAGCAAGGGCGCGGATCTTGGAAAAGCGGATAACGGCGGTGAATCCGCATTGTCCCGAGGTAGTCCCCTCGCGAATGCAGCTGCACGACGCGATGAGATTTTTTCAGTGCTCGATGGTTGGATGGATGAACTCAAGAAAGCGCAACCCATCGGGGTTTTGCCCGCTGCGGTTAGTCTCGAGTTTAAGCAATTGAAGCAAGCGATTGTTAATGATTTTTATGCGGATTATGAATTGTTCCTTAAAAGGTACGACGTATGCGAATACAGGCACAATGAATATTTGCTCATCGCCTTTGTTGCTGCCGCGAAAGGCTATGGAAATATATTGCAAGCAGCGTTTTCTGAAATCGATGCTAAGGCAAAAAATCAGGCGGGCTTGTCACTTTCAGAGGTAGCCGAAGCTTATCATCATCCCGAGTTGGTTCGCATTTTACAGGGCCATGCGGCGAAACTGGCGCAACAACGATCAGGCGGGGCGCCGGCTGCTGGCTTGTTTGTCGGGAAGCCTTCGGTGTCGCCAGCCGTGGTTGCGCCAAAAGCGTTTGCGATCGAAGATCCTGCATATGAAGCTCTTCGAATGACAATTTTTCAGGAAGCGCTGCGCATTAAAAAAGAGCTAGAGCCTCAATTGCCTTTTAATCCAGCCTTGCATCGCAAGACGCTCCAATACCTGGAAATTTTTAGAAAACTGGCGGAGTGCGAGGCGGCGGCTAGCAAGCAGGCGGGTAAATACCAATATCTAAAAGCACAATGCGAAGATAAAAATTCTCTGTTGCATCATGCTTTACATCGCCAGACGGGTACGGGTGCGGAAGCGGTTGGCAGTGCTGGTAAAACAGTTTCAGAGAAAATTGCTGAATTGGATGCGCAAAGAGCCCAGCGTGACTCTAAACCGGGCGCATAAAAATGCGTAATGTGACAAATACGAGCGAGGGACCATGTTAGATTACAGTCATACACAGCTCATGAATCATTTTAAAGCGTTTGGCTATGACTTAACGAGAGACGGTGTCTGTGCCGGGTTGGCGCAAATGTCCATTCAAGCCTTCCTCGCTGGCCGTGAGGAGTTCAAACGGTTTAATGAGCGGCTGGAGTTGATTGCTTCCAGCTCTCCGTTCGAGTTAAGGGACCGCGTTCGTAAGGCAAGGGAGGCGATCGCGGAGCGAAGTCGAAAAAAACGCAGAGAGGATAAATTAGCTGCAACCGAGATTGTGATCGTGGATTTAACAGAAGAAGAGGAGCTGCTCACGGAGACAGAGGCTTTCTTTGGTGGGGTCGAGCTCTATCTCTATTCCGCACGGCATCACGATTTTTTTTCGAAACCGGTTCCGCAGCCGCAGGTTCATGAAATTCTTCCCTTCATGGAGTCAACTGCTCTCGTTGCGCACGGGGGAATGCGGGTGGCAGACTCCTTTCCAGGCTTTTATGCCTTGGATGAATTGGTGATGTATTTTCATCGTTTCACTCGAATCCTTTTACATTCTTGTCCGCCCTGCGACTTTGCCATGGGACTCGACTCAATTAATCATCGCATCAGTGTGCTTTTTGATAGCACACGGGGTGTGTGGATTATGAATGACGCTAATAAGCTCCCCTCAGTTGAGTGTGTCGACGAGGATGAACTTGCTGCCGCAGTTCTTGCGGCATTGGCAAGAAGGATGGGGGAAGGCGACGCGGCAACCAAGGTTGCTTTTAATACAACGGTATACGCAACAGCTAAAAATGAAGAACAGGTCAAACAAATAATGCAAACCGTAAGGCAATCAAATGAATATAGAGAGGCACATGCTGTCACGCGGCTTAAAGTGAAAGAAAGAACAGAGGTTATGCATGTATCCTTGGCCAATATCGCCGCAAAATTTGGGCATACAATGCTTTTAGAGCTCATCGGTTCGATAAAGCCAGGTGCCCTCGTTAAAGGCGGTAGCTGGGGTAACACGCCGCTGCATACGGCGGTTGAATTAAATCTTGCTGAGGTTGTAAATACACTTGTGGATGAAGTAGGGTCTTCAGAGACAATGAATGATAATGGACAAACTCCTCTCTGCTTGGCTATCTGTGAAAGGAGTATGGAAGCAATGGCGGTTTTACTGGCGAAGAAACCAGGACTAGCGTCGATTGCAGCGACCGACACAGGATGGCTTCCGCTTCATGTTGCGGCTAAAAAAAATAATGTCGAAGCAATAAAATTATTAGTGGCTAAAGGTGCTAATCCGCGTGTAGAATTTGCAGCCGGTTGGTCGCCTGTTGCGGTTGCCGCTGATCATGGACAGCTTGAAGCATTGGAAGCCTTGATTGCGATTGATCCAGCTATCGATTTAGAGAAACCGTGTAATGACGGATTAACGCCGCTCATGCTGGCAGCGATACAGGGTCATACAAAAGCAGTAAAATGGCTGATGGAGCAGAAAATTAATTACAACAAAAAAAATGTCGCTGGAAAGAGCGCCTTGCACTTGGCGGTAGAAGAAAACCGGCTTGCAGTTGTCGAAGCTTTAATTCATGGAGGCGCGGTCCTGGATGTGGAGGACAATGATGGCAATACGCCGCTGCACCTGGCTGCGGCACAGAATAAGCGAGAAATTTTCGATTTATTAATACGGCACCACGCCTCCAAGGTTAAGGTAAACAAGGCGGGAAAATCACCCATCCATAAGGATCTGATCGGAGCGGATATCGCGAAAGCTTCGATAGCACTTCATTTAATGCTGAATAAAATTGAGCAATTAAAAAGGCTCTTGACGGCTCGAGGTGATTCTCTGGATGCTTTAGAGCAGCTAAAAAAGGTTGTTTTAGCAAGCTATTCGCAGGCGGCCTTTTCGCGGTTTTATCCGCCGGTGACCCCGGAGCGAGGGCTAACCTTTGTGGCTGCGGAGAGTGACAACATGGATGCCTTACGGCTATTGTGCGCCGAAGAGAAAATTGATTTTGAAGAAAAAAACGGCGAGGGTCGAGTCCCCTTGCAAAGTGCTGTGCTTTACGGCTCAACAAAAGTGGTTGATCATTTGCTAAAAGAGGCAAAGGACCCGGCACAGGGGCTAAAACCCTCATTTTTAGCCGCGCTCTACAGCGCTGCAGAAAATGGCTATATCGATATGCTTAGAAAAATAGTTCCAGTGCTAAGCCTCGGTGTTTTAAATGGCCGCGGCGCTAACAATGAAACCGCTTTGTATGCCGCCGTCAAGAACGGCCATGCGCAAGCGGCCCAGCTGCTAATCGAGGCAGGCGTCGACGTCAATAGCGCCGCTGGCTCAGGGTGGCCACCCATCCATCTGACCTTGGAGAAAAATCATTTTGACCTATTTAAAATGCTCGTGGAAAAGGCGGATTTGACCAAGGAGGTGGGCAGTACTGGAATGACTGCTGTTGCTTTAGCCGCCGAATTTGGGCGAATTGAGTGCCTGCGCATTCTGCTTGCAAAGCAGCCAGCGGTCGACATCCGCAAGAAAAGTGCAACAGGGCTCACGCCGTTGATGCTGGCCATTAAAAATCGCCATGTTGAAGCAGCCCTCCTGCTGATTGAGGCTTTGGAGGCCAAGGATTTGAATGAAAAAAATACCGAGGAAAAAGCGGCCTTGCATTTGGCAATTGAAAATAATGATCTTGCGCTTGTTCGAGCTTTAATTACCAAAGGAGCCGCTGTGAATCTCACAGGTGGTTCCGAGGCACAAACACCGATTCAGTTGGCCAATATGCGACATCAGGTGGAGCTTGTGAAGCTTTTGCGAAGCAATGGCGCGGATCCTAGAATAGAGGATAGCGGGAGTCAATCCGCTTTGTCCCGAGGTAGCCCCCTCGGGGATGCGACTGCACGATTCGATGAGCTTAGTGCAATGGTCGATGGTTGGATGGAGGAGCTCGCAAAAGCACAACCCAGCGGGGTCTTACCCGCTGCGGTTAGTCTGGAGTTTAAGCAATTGAAGCAAGCGCTTGACAATGACTTTAATGCGGATTATGAGTTGTTCCTTAAAAGATACGGAGCGAGCGCCTACCAGTACAATGATCATTTGCTTATAGCCTTTGTTGCCGCGGCGAAAGGCTATGGAAGTATTTTGGAAGCCGCACTTCCTAAAATTAACATCCATGCGCAAAATCAAGCAGGCTTGTCACTCTCGGAGGTGGCTGATTATTATCATCATCCTGAGCTCGTTCGCATTTTACATGAGCAGGAGGAGAAGCGGGGGCAACAAGGGCCTGGCGGGGCGTCTGCTGCTGGCTTGTTTGGTGTGATACTTGTTGAAGGCGTGATTGCTGTGCCGCCATCCGCGGTTGTTCCCAAAGCGCTTGCGATCGAAGACGCTGCGTATGAGGCTCTTAAAAAGACAATTCTTCAGGAAGCGCTGCGCATTGAAAAAGAGCTAGAGGCTCAATTGGCTTTTAATCCAGCTTTGCATCGCAAGACCCTCCAATACGTTGAAATTCGCAGGAAACTAGCGGAATGTGACGCGGCGGCTAGCAAGCAGGCGGATAAATACCAATATCTAAAAGCACAATGCGAAGATAAGAATTCTCTGTTGCATCATGCTTTACATCGCCAGACCAGCATGGGCGCGGAAGGGGTTGGCAGTACCGGTAAAAATGTTTTAGAGAAAATTGCTGAACTGGATGCCCAAAGAGCCCGCCGTGACCATAAACCCAGTGCATGACATTGCAGAATAATTAAAATGTGATAAATAGACTAAAGTAACAACAAATTTAAGAGTGACTCAAAATGCCCGATTACACGCATACTCATCTTAAGCCTGGCAGGCAGTGATCTTAAGCCGGAGCAATAATTAATAAACAAGGTTGGCAATGAGAAATTACTCACACACTCATTTTGTAAATCATTTTAAAGCAATGGGCTATAGTTTACTGGGAAATGGTATTTGTGCTGGTTTGGCGCAAATGTCCATTCAAGCCTTCCTTGCGGGTAGGGAGGAGTTTGCGCGCTTTAATCAGCGGCTGGAAGTGATAGCGGCAAGCTCTCCAGCGGTGTTAAGTAGCCGTATCCGCAAGGCAAGGGCGGCGATCGCGGAGCGAAGTAGGAAAAAGCGCGTCGAGACTAAATTGAGCGAAAACGAACTTGTTATTGTGGATCTCAGCGAAGAAGAGGAGTTGCTCACTGAGATGGAGGCTTTTTTTGGCGGTGTCGAGGCCTATCAGCATCCCAGGCGGCATCGAGAACCTTTTGCGAAATTGGTTAATCAGTCGCAGGTTCATGAAATTATTCCGTTTATCGAGTCGACGGCTCTTATTGCGCATGAAGGTCTCCGAGTGGCGGACTCCTTCCCAGGCATTTATACATGGGTTGAATTGTCCGACTATTTTAATCGCTTGACTCAAATTATTCTTCATTATTGTCCGCCATGCGATATCGCAATGGGGCTCGATTGTATTAATCATCGTATCAGTCTCTTGTTTGATAGCGCGCGCGGTGTATGGTTTATGATTGATTCAAATTCATTGCCCTCAAGAGAAATCACCTGTCCGGCGCAATTAGCAGACGCTGTTATTGCGGCACTTGCAAAAAATACAGGCGAAGGAGGTGCGGCTACAAAGGCTGCCTTTAATACAACTGTTTACGCAACTGGAAAAAATGAAGCGCATGTAAAACGAATAATGGCAGAGGTAAAAAATACAACCGAATTTAAAAGCGCGCATGAGATTACTTTGAGTAAGGTGAACGAAAGAACAGAAGTGTTGAAGGTTTCCTTGGCTGATATCGCCGCAAAACTTGCTCATCTGGATGTTCTTAAGGCAATCGCTGCGACAAAGGTAGGGGCCTTAAATGAAGGCGGGTATTCTGGAAGTACGCCGATTCATACTGCGGCTGGGTTGAATATTGTAGAGGTAGTAAAAATGCTTGCGGATGAAAAGGTATCCTTCGAGGCAAAAGATAACAAAGGCCGCACTCCCTTAGCCATTGCAATTACGCATAAATGCATGGAAGTAATGACAGTCTTGCTAAATGAAGAAAAAGGGTTGATAACTGCCTCAGCAAAAGCCTCAGGATGGCTCCCCGTGCACGTAGCGGCAGGAAGAAATAATGCCGAAGCGATAAAATTATTAAAGGAAAAAGGCGCTGATCCAATGGCGGAACTTGCCGGCGGTTTTACGCCCGTTATGATTGCTGCCGCAAATGGCTGCGTTGAAGCCTTGAAAGCATTGATTGCTCTTGTTCCGAAAGCGAAGTTAGAAAAAACGAAATTTGACGGAGGTACGGCTTTAATGCTAGCTGCATGGCAAGGCCATGCTAAAATAGTAGAATGCTTAGCGGAAGAAAAAATCGACCTCAATAAAAGAAATCGCGCTGGAAATGCCGCCTTGCACTTGGCGGTGCAATACAAGCATCTTGCGGCGGCAGAAGCATTAATCTTGGGAGGCGCGACTGTGGACGTGGTGGATTTCTGGGGTAACACACCGCTCCATCTTGCCGCGAAGCAGGGCGATAAAGAAATATTTGATTTTTTGATAAAGCATGGCGCTTCAGTAGGAAAACAAAACAGAGTGGGAGCGGGGAAAACACCGTTAAGTCCAGGTTTTATAGCAGGCGATTTATTGAGTGCAGTGACCGCGCGCGATTTAATGCTTAATAAAATCGAGAGCTTAAAAAGGCGATTCAAGGGTTCAGATCAAGATCAATCCGCTTTAGAGCAGTTAGCAAAAGATGTTTTATGTTGCTATCAAAACAACATTTTGTCAAAGTCTTATTCCACAGTCTCCCCTGAAGTGGGGCTGGCCTTTGTGGCTGCGAAGAACGATAATGCGGCTGCTTTACGCTTGCTGCCCCGCGAAGAAATAATAGATTTTGAAGCAAAAAGCGCTGGGGGCTGGTTGCTAATGCATGTGGCTGTGATCAGTAATTCAAAAAAAATAATCGACGCTATGCTAAGCGAAGGAAGAGACCTGACTCTTGAAGTCAAAGAGTCAGCCTCCACGGTGGTTAATCTTGCTGCAGGCCGAGGTCTGACGAAGATACTACGAGAAATCATTTCGAAGGTACCCGTCCATTTTTTAAATAAAGCCGATATCAATAATGCAACACCGCTTTATACTGCGGTTGATCACGGACATGATCAAGCGGCAAGGTTGCTCATCAGGGCAGGAGTGGATGTCAATCTAGCGAATAATTCAGGGTACGCGCCCCTTCATCGTGCCATCGAGAGAGATCGATTTAGGGTGTTTAAAATGTTATTGAAAAAAGCGGATTTGAATCAGGAAGTAGCTGGCAAGAGAGTAACGCCCGTTGCTTTAGCGGCAATGCATGGACGCATTAAATTTCTGCGCCTTCTTATTGGAAAAGTGCCAGCGGTAGACATCCGGAAGAAAAGCCTTGTGGGGGCCACGCCGCTGATCTATGCGGTAAAATATCACCAAGCCAAGGCGGCAAAAATGTTGATTAATGCCTTGGATGCGGAAGATTTGAATGAAAAAGACAACAACGGCGAAGCCGCCTTACACATTGCAATTCAAAATAATGATATTGAGCTGGTTGAAGCCTTGCTTGCCAGGGGTGCTGATGTGAATCTCGGAAAAGAGCCTGAAGGTAAAACACCGGTGCAGTTGGCAGTCTTGAGCCATCAGGTGGAGATTGTGAGTCTTTTGCGAATACATGGCGTCGATTTTCAGAAAAGGGATGGTAGTGGTAATTCCGCTTTGTCGACTGGCAGTCCCTTCGCGGATGCGCTTGCAAGAAAAATGGCGATTTTTAGCACGATTGATGCCTGGATAGCTGAGCTCCGGTTGCCGCAGCCTGGCGGAATCTTATCGCCAGCGGTCGATTTGGAATTTACGCATCTTAAACAATTGATCGAGAAGCATTTTGATGATAATTATGAAGTGTTTTTAATGCGGTATGGCGAACAAGCCTTTGGCAAAAATGATTGCTTGCTGATCGCATTCATTGCCGCAGAGAAAGGCTATAAAAATATCTTGGAGTTATCGATTGCAAAAATTGACGTTGGCGCGAAAAATCCAGCCGGCTTAACGCTTTCTCAAGTTGCTGAAGTTAATCATCATTCTGAGCTTGTGCGTATTTTGCAAGATCACGAAGAGGGGCATGAGCATAAACAAGAGGTTGGGTTGCCTCTTGTTGGTTTATTTGCCGGGAAGACTTCGGTGCCGCTTTCCTCACTTGCGCCAAAGGAGCCGCCGCTAGCAGACTCCTGTTATGTGCAACTCAAAGAACAAATCATGGCAGAAGCGAAGCGCATTGCAACGGAATCAGAAATACAGCCACGATTTAGTTCAGCGAAGCATCGTGTGATGCTAAAATGCATTCAAATTCAGCAGAAGCTGGATGAATGCGATAAGGTCGCCACCAAAAAAACGGATAAATACCAATATCTCAAAGCGCAATGTGAAGATAAGCTCTCTCTCCTTTATCATGCTCTTCATATTCAGACGGGGGGTGGCGCTAAATCTGCGGTCAGTCCCATTAAAAATGTTTTAGATAAAATCGCGGAATTGGATGCCAGCCTAGTAGCCAGGGAGCTTAGGCCGGAATTTTAGCACAGCAAAATTTGAGCTTGATTCTATTAGGATTATTACAGATCCAGCGATCTACTATAATTAATAGATGATGAATATTCACAATAATAATCATTAAAACGAGAGAGTGGAAATGTCTAATTACAAGCATGTTCATCTCGCCAAGCATTTTAAAGCCATGGGCTATCATTTACCTGGGTCCGGTGTGTGCGCGGGGTTGGCGCAAATGTCCATTCAAGCTTTCCTCGCGGGTAAGGAGGAATTTTCGCGATTTAATCAGCGGTTGGAGCTGATAGCAACAAGCTCTCCAGAGGAGTTAAGTAGTCGCATCCGCAAGGCAAGAGAAGCGATCGCCGAGCGAAGCAGAAAGAAACGCCTCGATGCCAAATTAGGCGAAAATGAAATGGTTATTGTGGATCTAAGCGAAGAAGAGGATTTGCTCACAGAGACGGAGGCTTTTTTTGGTGGTGTTGAGGCCTATCTTCACTCTCAGCGGCATCAAGAATTGTTTGCGAAATTAGTTCCTCAGTCGCAGGTTCAAGGGGTGATTCCATTTATTGAGTCGACGGCTCTTGTTGTGCAAGGTGGTATGCGGGTGGCGGACTCCTTCCCAGGTATTTATTCCTTGGTTGAACTGCAAGACTACTTTAATCGTTTGACTCAAATCCTTCTTCATTATTGTCCCCCATGCAATATCGCAATGGGATTGAGTTGTATTAATCATCGCATTAGTATTTTGTTTGATAGAGCACGTGGTGTATGGATTATGCATGATGCAAATCAATTGCCAGCAAAAGAAACCAGCAGCCCGGCGGAACTCGCAGACGCACTTTTTGTGGCTCTGGCAAGAAATATCGGGGAAGGGAGCGCGGCCACAATCGCTGCTTTTAATACCAGTGTTTACGCAACTGGAAAAAATGAATTGCACGTTAAAAAAATAATGACGGAGGTAAAAAAATCAGCCGAATTTAACCGTGCACACAAGGTCACTTTGCGTAAAGTGAACGAAAGAACAGGGATATTGAATGTTTCCTTGGCCAACATCGCCGCAAAATTTGGGCATCAAGACGTGCTAAAGGCAATTGCTGGGGTAAAGTCGGGCGCTTTAAATGAAAGTGGACATTGTGGAGCAACGCCGCTCCATACGGCGGCCGCATTAAACCTTCCGGAGATGGTTAAAATGCTTGCGGATCAAAAGGTGTCCTTAGAAGCAAAAGATAAGGAAGGGCGCACGCCTCTTTACAGCGCAATGATGGAAAAAAGCGTGGAGGCAATGACCGCTTTACTGACGGAAGAAAAAGGCTTGGTATCTACTGCTGTCGATACCTTCGGCTGCTTGCCATTGCACTGGGCGGCAAGAAATAATGATGTCGCCACAGTAAAACTATTGATAGCAAAAGGCGCTAGCCCCCTGGCGGAAATTGTCGGAGGTTGGTCGCCTGTTGCTCTCGCCGCCAGAATGGGAAGTGTTGAGGCGTTGAAAGCATTGATTGCCATTGTTCCGAAAGAGAATTTAGAAACAACATCGGCTATTGGAACAACACCGCTAATGCTCGCTGCAATAGGAGGGCATGCTAAAATAGTAGACTGCTTTGCGGAAGAAAAAATTGATTTCAACACAAAACTCCGTGGGGGAGATAGCGCCCTGCACTTGGCGGTGAAATACAATCATCTTGCGGTGGTAGAAGCATTAATCCGCGGAGGCGCTATCGTGGATGTGGAGGATAGTGCCGGTAATACGCCATTGCATCTGGCTGCGAAGCTGAACAAGAAGGAAATATTTGATCTATTAATAAAGCATGGTGCTAATGCGGGGAAACAAAACATAGCAGGACAAACACCCTTGACTCCAGGTTTTATAGCAGGCGGTTTAGTGACGGCGGTGTCCGCTCGAGATTCAATGCTGGAAAATATTGAGAGCTTAAAAAAGCGATTTTCGGCTGTGGCTCATTATAAATCTGCTTTGGAGCAATTGACCAAAGATGTTTTAAAGAGCTATCAAAAAATATCGCTTTCAGCAGTAGCAGCGAGTCCTTTTTCCGTGTTTTATTCAACACTGTCTCCTGCGGTAGGGCTGGCTTTTGTGGCTGCAGAGAATGATAATTCAGCTGCTTTACGCCTGTTGCGCAACGAAGAAAAAATAGTCTTTGAGACAGTAAATGATGATTTCCGGTCACCGCTGCATGTGGCTGTGATGAATGATTCAAGTCGAATAATGGATGTTTTGATCAGCGATGGAGCGGACCTGACATATGAAATAAAATCATCAGGTACCTCCGCTGTATATCTTGCTGCAGAACGAGGTTTGACGGCGATGTTAAGAAAAATTGTTTCAAACGTTCCTGTCCGTTTTTTAAATAAAGCAAACCTAAGTCATGAAACACCTCTTTACGCGGCAGTGATTAATGGCCATGACCAAGCGGTGCGGGTGCTTATCGAGGCAGGCGCCGATGTCAATCAAGCAGCTAATTCAGGGTACGCACCTATTCATCTTTCCATCGAGAAAAATCATTTTAAAATATTTAAAATGTTAGTCGAAACAGCTGATTTGAATCAGGAGGTGGGCAGAACGGGTGTGACTGCTGTTGCTTTGGCCGCCTGGTATGGGCACATTGAATTTCTACGCATTCTGATTGAAAAATCGCCGCCGGTTGATATCAATACGAAATGCGGAAAGGGGCTTACACCACTGATGTATGCAGTAAAAAATCGCCAGGTCCGTGAGGCAAAAATGTTGATTGAGGTAATGGACGCGAAAGCTTTGAATGAAAAAGACAAAAGCGGCGCAGCAGCATTGCACATGGCAATTGAAAATAATGATATTGAACTGGTTCAGACCTTGCTCTCCAAGGGCGCTGACGTAAATCTTGCAAGAGAGCCTGATGGCAAAACACCCGTACAGTTGGCCGTTTGGAGGCATCAGGTGGCGATTGTGAACCTTTTGCGAAAACATGACGTGGACCTTCGCAAGGTGGATGGCAACGATAACTCTGCCCTGTCGATTGGTAGTCCGCTAGCGGACGCAACAACCAGAAAAAAGCAGGTTTATATAGCGCTTGATGCCTGGATAGATGAACTTCAGCAGGCCCAACCTGATCGAATCTTGCCTGCAGCGGTAGATTTAGAGTTTACTCGTCTTAAACAATTGATGGAGAATGATTTCGAAACGAATTATGAAGCTTTTTGTATAAGATACGACGAGGAATTATTTGGCAACAATTATTATTTGCTTATCGCATTCATTGCCGCAGAGAATGGCTATAAAAACCTCTTGGAATTATCGCTTGAAAAAATTGACGCCAATGCGAAGAATCCAGCAGGCTTAACGCTTTCTCAGGTTGCTGAAGTTAATCATCATTTAGAGCTTGTGCGTATCTTGCAAGATTATGGAGAGGGACATGAGCTAAAACGTGAGGTCGGATTGCCTCTTGCAGGTTTATTTGCAAGTCGGGTTTCGGAGTCGCCTCTCTTGGTCACTCCAAAGGATTCAGCGCTAATAGACTCCTGTTATATGCAACTTAAGGAAACGATCCTGGAAGAAGCGAAGTGCATAGAAGATGAACTAGGATCTGGGCTTCGGTTTAATCCATCGTGGCATCGCCAGATGCTAAAATCCACGGATATTAAGCAACAACTGGATGAATGTGATAAGGCTGCTAGCAAGGAGGGGGATAAATACCACTATCTAAAAGCGCAATGTGAAGATAGGCGCTCTCTCCTGCATCATGCAATAGACGCACAGACTGATATGGATATGGAATTGGCGGTCAGTCCACTTAAAAATGTTTTAGCTAAAATTGCTGAACTGGATGCCACTTTGGCGGCCCGTGATTTTAAGCCGGAATCGTAGTCGATCAAAGTTCGAAGCTGATTAATCAAGTGAACCCCGCTGCACTCACTAATAGCTTGATTTAATTCTAATAAAATACAACCAACCACCAACTATAATTAAAAGAGGATATATACAAAAAATAGCGCCATTACCGAGAGAGTGGAAATGCCCGATTACACGCATGTTCATCTCATGAATCATTTTAAAGCAATGGGCTATAGTTTGCCGGGAAGCGGTATTTGTGCTGGTTTGGCGCAAATGTCCATTCAAGCCTTCCTCGCAGGAAGTGAGGAATTTGCGAGATTTAATCAGCGACTGGAGTTGATTGCGACAAGTTCTCCTGTGGCGTTAAGGAGGCGTATTGACAAAGCAAGGGAAGCGATCGCGGAGCGAAGCAGGAAAAAACGCATCGAGGCTAAGTTGGGAGAAAAGGAAATTATTCCTGTGGATCTAAGCGAAGAGGAGGAGTTGCTCACAGAGACGGAGGCTTTCTTTGGCGGTGTTGAGGCCTATCTTTATCCCGGTCGACATCGGGATTTGTTTGCGAAATCGGTTCCTCAGCCGCGAGCTTATGAAGTTATTCCATTTATGGAGTCTACAGCTCTTGTTGCGCAAGGGAGCATGCGAGTAACAGATTCTTTTCCAGGCATATATTCATTGGATGAATTACAAGACTATTTTAAGCGCTTGACTCAAGTCATTCTTCATTATTGTCCGCCATGTGATATCGCAATGGGACTCAGTAGCATTAATCACCGCATTAGTATTTTATTTGATAGGACGCGTGGTACCTGGATTTTGAATGATGCAAATCAATTGCCATCGAAAGAAATCAGCAATCCAGCGGAACTGACAGACGCGGTTTTCATAGCGCTCGCAAAAAAAACTGGGGAAGGAAGTGCGGCTACAATCGCTGCTTTTAATACGACTGTTTACGCAACTCGGAAACAAGAAATCCATGTAAAAAAAATAATGGCCGCGGTAAAGAAATCAGCCGAATTTAGCCGTGCGCATGAGGTTACCTTGAGAAAAGTGAATGAAAGAACAGGCGTATTGAAGGTTTCCTTGGCTAATATCGCCACAAAATTTGAGCATTCAGAGGTTCTTAAAGCAATCGCTGCGGCAAAGGTAGGGGCATTAAATGAAGGCGGGCATTTTGGTGGTACGCCGCTTCATACTGCGACGGGGTTAAATATTGTAGAGATAGTAAAAATGCTTGCGGGTGAAAGTGTGTCCTTGGAGGTAAAAGATAAGAACGGGCGCACGCCGCTTGCTATGGCAATTAAGCATAGCAGCGTGGAAGCAATGACAGTCTTGCTGGATGAAGAAAAGAGCTTGGTGTCCGCTGCAGTGAACGCCGCAGGATGGTTACCATTGTACTTGGCTGTAGAAGAAAATGATGTCGAAGCAATTAAATTATTAGTTGAAAAGGGCGCTGATCCACTGGTGGAAATCGCGGGGGGATGGTCGCCCATTGCTCTTGCTGCTAGAACGGGAAGTGTTGAATCTTTGGAAGCATTAATTGCTATTGCCCCAAAAATTAATTTAGAAAAAGAGGCCGATGGCGGAACAACGCCGTTAATGTTAGCTGCAATTGGCGGGCATTCTAAAATAGTTAATTACTTGGCGGAAAAAAAAGTCGATTTGAACAAAAAACACCGTGTTGGAAACAGCGCCTTGCATTTGGCGGTGAAAAACAATCACTTTGCGGTGGTGGAGGCATTAATCCTTGGTGGGGCTACTGTGGATGTCGAGGATAATGCCGGTAATACGCCGCTGCATCTTGCTGCGAAGCAGAACCTGAAGGATATATATGATTTATTAATAAAGCATGGTGCTAAGACAAGCAAGAAAAACAGAGTAGGAAAAACACCCTTAAGTCCAGGTTTTATAGCAGATTCTTTATTGGCCGTAATCTCCGCGCGTGATTTAATGCTGAAAAAGATCGCAAGCTTAAAAGCGCGATTTCCAAGGCAAGCGGGTTACCAAGCTGCTTTAGAGCAGTTACACAAAGATGTTTTAAGAAGCTATGAAAAAATAGCTATTTCAGCGGTCTCAGCTCATCCTTCTTCAGCGTTTTATGCCTCACTGTCTCCTGAAATGGGGCTGACTTTTGTGGCTGCGGAAAATGATAATTCGGCTGCTTTATTCCTCTTGCACGCCGAAGAAAAAATAAACTTTGAAACAGAAAACGCTGATTTTCGGTCGCTGCTCCATGTGGCTGTGTACAATGATTCAAGAAAAATACTCGATGCTTTGATCAGTAAAGGGGCAGACCTGACTCATGAAGTAAAATCGTCAGGTGCCACCGTGGTTTATCTTGCTGCGGTAGCCGGTTTGACGGAGTTGCTAAGAAAAATTGTTGCAAATGTACCCGTGCGCTTTTTAAATAAAACCTCCGCCAAAAATGAATCACCTTTTTATGCCGCGGTCTACAAGGGCCATGACCAAGCGGCAAGGTTGCTTCTCGAGGCGGGCGTGGATGTCAACTGCGCGTCAAATTCAGGGTGGTCGCCCCTTCATATTTCCATCGTGCAAAATTATTCTAAAATATTTGAAATGTTAGTGGAAAAGGCGGATTTGACTCAGGAGTTAGGTGGCACGGGCGTGACGCCCGTTGCTTTAGCGGCAGAGTATGGGCGCAGTGAATTTCTACGCACCCTTATTAGCAAAGCGCCGCTGGTTGATATCAAGAAGAAAAGCAGTGAAGGACTCACGCCATTGATGTATGCGGTAAAAAATCGGCAGATCCAGGCTGCAAAACTGTTGATTGATGCTTTAGAGACGAAGGATTTGAATGAACAAGACAACAACGGTGAAGCTGCATTACACTTCGCAATTGAAAATAATGATATTGAGCTTGTTCACGCCTTGATTTCCAAGGGTGCCGATGTAAATCTCGCAAGAACGTCCGATGGTAAAACACCCATTCAGTTGGCCGTCTTGAAACATCAGGTGGAGATCGTGAAGCTTTTGCGAAGCCATCGCGCGGACCTTCAAAAGGTGGATAGCAGTGGCAACTGTGCCCTATCGATCGGGAGTCCGCTTGCAGAGGCGACGACCAGAAAAAAACAAATTTTTATAGCACTTGATGCCTGGATGGAAGAACTTCAGCAGGGACAACCGAGTCGAAGCTTCCCAGTCGCGTTGGGTTTAGAGTTTTCTCGGCTTCAACAATTAATCGAGAAAGATTTTGAAGCAAATTATGAAACTTTTGTTATAAAATACGACGAGGAACTATTTGACACCAATTCTTATTTGCTTTTTGCTTTCCTTGCCGCAGAGGGAGGCTATAAAAACATCTTGGAAACATTAGTTACAAAAATTGATGTCGGCGCACTAAATCCAGCAGGCTTAACACTTTCTCAGGTGGCTGAAGCTAACAATCATTTGGAACTTGTGCGTATCTTGCAAGGTGATCAAGCAAGTCCTGAGTTACAAGAGGAGGTTGAATTGCCTCATGTTGGCTTATTCAGCAGGAAGACATCTGTGCCGCCTCCCTCGATCACGCCAAGGGATTCAGTGACAGCAGATTCCTGCTATGCTCAACTTAAGGAAACAATCATGGAAGAGGCGCAGCGCCTTGCAACAGAGCTAGAAGCACAGCCTCGATTTATTTCATCACGGCATAGCCAGATGCTGAAATCCATTGATATCCAGACTAAACTGGATGAATGCGATAAGGCGGCTAGCAAGCAAGCGGATAAATACCACTATTTGAAAGCGCAATGTGAAGATAAGCACTCTCTCTTGTATCATGCTCTACACCTGTCGACGGCTAATGGTGCGGAATCAGCAACCAGTCCAATTAAAAATGTTTTAGATAAAATTGCTGAACTGGATGCGAGAATTGCAGCCAGTGACCTCAAGCCGGAATCGTAGGCTCGCAAAAATCCAGTACAGTGTCAACTTGATGTTGTCCCGTTTCGTTTGCTGTCATCCTGAGCGCAGCGAAGGATCTCATTTTGTTGATAAGTCCCTAATTTTATTTAGATTATAAAGCGACCAACAACCTACTATAATTAAAAGGCAATATTAAAAGACAATAAATGTGCAAAAGAGCCCTAATTAATCATAGAGTGTAGAAATGTCCGATCACAGTCACATACATCTCATGAATCATTTTAAAGCGCTGGGCTATGATTTACCGGGGGCCGGCGTCTGTGCCGGGTTGGCGCAAATGTCCATTCAAGCATTCCTCGCCGGCCGTGAGGAATTTGCTAGGTTTAATCAGCGGCTGGAACTGATAGCGACAAGCACTCCCCTGGAGTTAAGCAGCCGTATCCGCAAGGCAAGGGAAGCGATCGCTGAGCGCAGCAGGAAAAAACGCGCAGATGCTAAATTAGCTGAAAACGAAATTGTTCTTGTCGATCTAACCGAAGAGGAGGAGTTGCTTACCGAGACGGAGGCTTTTTTTGACGGTATCGAGATCTATCTTCATACCGATCTACATCGCGAATTCTTTGCGAAATTTGTTCCTGAGTCGCAGGTTGAAGAAGTTATTCCGTATATGGAGCCCACGGTTCTTGTTGCGCAAGGTGGAGTGAAGGTGATGGACTCCTTCCCAGGCATTTATTCCTCGGTTGAATTACAGGGTTATTTTAATCGATTGACTCAAATTATGCTTCATTACTGTCCCCCCTGCGATATCGCATTGGGACTCGAAAGTATTAATCATCGTATCAGTGTTTCCTTTGATAGCGCACGTGGCGTATGGATCATGAATGATGCAAATCAGTTGCCATCCAAAGAAATCGTAAATCCGATGGAATTAGCAAACGCAGTAATTATGGCGCTTGCAAAAATAACCGGGGAAGGGAGCGCGGCTACAAAGGCTGCTTTTAATACCATGGTCTATTCAACAGCAAAAAATGAATCGCATGTAAAAAAAATAATGGCTGAGGTAAAGAAATCGGCTGAATTTAACTGTGCCCATGAAGTCACCTTGAGTAAGGTGAATGAAAGAACAGATCAATTGCAGGTTTCTTTGGCCAATATTGCCGCAAAACATGGGCATGGCGATGTTCTAAAAGCAATCGCCGCTGCAAAGCAAGGCGCCTTAAATGAAGTCGGTCTTCATGGAGGCACGCCGCTTCATATCGCGGCCGATTTAAACATTGCCGAGATGGTGAAAATGCTTATTGAGGAAAATGTTTCCTTGGGGATAAAAAATAAAGACGGTCAAACTTCACTTGGCGTGGCAATTGCTCAAGAATGCACGGAAGTAATGACAGTTTTACTGGCTGCAGATAAAGGGTTGATATCCGCCGCTGTGAACGACCTAGGCTGGCCGCCATTGCATTTGGCGGCAGCTAAAAATAACGTCGAAGCAATAAAATTGCTTGTGGCAAAAGGCGCTAGTCCTTATACAGAAATTGCAGGAGGTTGGCCACCTATTTCGCTAGCCGCTCAGTATGGCCATGTCGAGGCTTTGAAGGCTTTGATAGCGATTGTTCCAAAAAGGAATTTAGAAAAAGCAAGTAACGATGGCGTGACACCGCTAATGTTAGCTGCAATGCAGGGGCACACTAAAATAGTAGAATGCTTGGCAGAAGAAAAAATTGACTTTAATCAAAAAAATTGTGCTGGAGCGACTGCCTTACACTTGGCGGTGCAAAACAATCATCTTGAGGTGGTAAAAGCATTAATCCTCGGAGGCGCTACTGTCGATGTGGAAGATAATGACGGCAATACACCGTTGCATTTGGCTGCGAAGCAGGATAGGAAGGAAATATTTGATTTTTTAATAATGCAGGGTGCTACGACAGGAGTAACGAACAGAGCGGGACATACCCCCTTAAGTCCAGGTTTTATAGCGGACCGTTTAGTGGAAGCGTTGTCAACCCGCGATTCCATGCTAGGATATATTCAGCGCTTAAAAAAGCGATTTTCGCCTAGCGATCCCTGTCAATCCGCTTTAGAGCAGTTACAAAAAGATGTTTTAAGCAGTTATCATAAAACCACTTTTTCAGCATTCTATTCACCGCTACACCCCATCGTAGGGTTGCCGTTTATAGCGGCGGAAAATGATAATTCGGCTGCTATCACCTTATTGCGTGCCGAAGAAAAAATAGATCTTGAAGTAGAAGGTGCTGGGGGGTGGTTGCTGATGCACGAGGCTGTGAACATAAATTCCACGCGACTACTTGATACTTTGAGCACCCTGGGAGCGGATCTGACGCATACAATAGCGTCGTCAGGGAGCACAGTGGCTTACCTTGCTGCGGCCCGTGGCTTGACAGACATGCTCAGAAAAATTGCTGAAAATGTGCCCCCCGATTTTTTAAACGAAGCGAATAGCAGTAAGGAAACTCCTCTTTATGCCGCGGTTGCGATGGGGCACTACCAAGCGGCAAAATTTCTCATTGAGGAAAAAGTGAATGTCAATCGAGCGTCAAATTCAGGATTGGCGCCCATTCATCTTGCTATTGAGAAAAATTATTTAAATATATTTGAAATGTTATTGGAAAGGGCTAATCTGAATAAGGAGGTGAAAAGCACTGGCGTGACGCCCATTGCTTTAGCGGCAGAGTATGGGCGGATTGACTTTCTACGCCTACTTATTGCCAAAGCGCCGCTGGTCGATATTAAGAAGAAAAGCGCAGATGGGCTTACACCGTTGATGTGCGCGGTAAAAAATCGCCATGCTAGGGCAGCAAAAATGCTGATTGACGCCTTAGTAGCGCAGGATTTGAATGAAATAGATCGCAACGGTGATGCTGTAATACACTGGGCAATTGCAAACAATGATATCGAGCTGGTTCAAGCCTTGATTTCCAAAGGCGCTGATGTGAATCTCGCAAGGGGTCTTGATGGTAAAACACCGGTGCAGCTGGCCGTGTTGGCCCATCAGGTGGAGATGGTGAATCTTTTGCGCAACAATGGCGCTGATCTTAGCAAAAAGGATGCGAGCGGTAATTCCGCCCTATCGATTGGTAGTCCCCTTGCTGAGGCGATCACACGAAAAAAGGCGCTTTTTATCGCCATTGATGCTTGGCTAGACGAGCTTCAGCAGGCGCAACCTGGCCGGATCTTGTCTCCAGCCGTTGATTTAGAGTTTACGCGTCTTAAGCAATTGATCGAGAAAGCTTTAAAAGCGAATCATGAAACTTTTTTTATGCGCTTTGACGAAGACTTATTCGGCAATAACTACTATTTGCTTATCGCCTTCCTTGCCGCAAAAGAAGGTTATGCACAAATATTGGAATTATCGCTTGCTAAAATTGATATCAACGCGAAAAATCCAGCGGGTTTGTCACTTTCTCAGGTTGCTGCAGCGTATAATCATTCCGATCTTGTTCGTATCGTGCATGATCATGAAGTAAGGCTTGAGCAAAAACGACCAGGCACTTTGCCTGTGGTTGGCCTATTTAGCAGTAAGACTCCAGTGCAAGCGTCCTTGCTCGTGCCAAAGCAGTCTGCGATAGCGGACTCCTTTCCGGGTATCTATTCATTGACTGAACTACAAGAGTATTTGAATCGCTTAACTCAAATCCTCCTTCATTATTGCCCCCCAGCCGATATTGCTATGGAACTAGCGTCGATTAATCAGCGCATCCGTATTTACTTTGATCGGGCGCGTGGCGTATGGCTTATGAATGGCGCAAATCATTTTCCAGCAAAAGATCTCGTCAATCCGGCTGAATTAGCCGGCGCTGTTTTTTCTGCGTTAGCAGAAAGTAACGAAGGAGGGGGCGTGACTACAACCGTTGCTTTTAATACAACTGTTTACACTACAGGAAAAAATGCCTTGCATGCACAAAAAATAATGGCAAAGGTAAAAAAATCAGCCGAATTTAAACGTGCGCATGAGGTCACTTTGCAAAAAGTAAACGAAAGAACAGGGATATTAAAGGTTTCTTTGGCCAATATAGCCACAAAATTTGGCCATAAAGATGTGCTGAAATCAATTTCTGCGGTAAAACCGGGCGCTCTTAATGAAGGCGGTTTTTATGGAAACACCCCGCTCCATACGGCGGCTCATGCAAATTGCCCAGAGATGGTAAAAATGCTTGCAGATGAAAAAATATCTTTAGAGACAAAAAATGATGAAGAATATAGTCCTCTCTATCTTGCAATCACTGAAAAAAACGTGGAAGCAATGGCGGCCTTGCTTGACAGCAATCCTGACCTGGTGTCCGCCGCAGTGAGTGCCGTAGGATGGTTGCCGATCCATGCTGCAGCATCAATTGGTAATTTCGCAACAATACAACGATTAGCTGCCAACGGCGCTAATCTCCTTGCGGAGTTTGAAGGGGGTTGGTCGCCCGTAGCGTTGGCCGCTAGAGCCGGATGTGTTGAGGCATTGAAAGCATTGATTGCTCTTGTTCCTGAAGTGAATTTAGAAAAAGCGAGCGACACTGGATTAACACCTTTAATGCTAGCTGCAATGGGGGGACATACACAAATAGTAGAAGTCCTGGCGGAAACAAAAATTGATTTCAATAAAAAAGGTCCAGATGGCGATACCGCCTTGCATATGGCGGCGGAAATGGATGACCTTGCGGTGATCAGTGCCTTGCTTCAGGGAGGCGCTGCGGTGAATGTGGCGAATGATGACGGTAACACGCCATTGCATCTTGCCGCGGCAGCGAACAAGAAGGAAGTATTTGATTTTTTAATCAAGCATGGCGCTGAAACAGGGATAGCCAACAAAGCGGGACAAACACCCGTAAGTCGCGGTTTTATAGCAGACACGCTCTTGGGTGCTTTGACAGTGCGCGATTTAATGCTGGAAAAAATTGAGAGCTTGAAAAAACGATTCACAGGACGAGATGACTATCAATTAGCTTTGCAGCAGCTGCAAAAAGATGTTTTAAGCAGCTATGACAAAACAACTTTTTCAGCGTTTTATTCGTCACTGTCGCCGGAGGCAAGACTGACCTTTGTGGCTGTGGAGAATGATAATGCGGCTGCTTTACGTCTGCTGCATGATGAAGAAAAAATCGATTTTGAAGAAAAAAGCGCGGAGGGCATGATGCCGATACACATGGCTGTGCGCAATAATTCAATAAAAATAATTGATACCTTGATACGTAAGGGAGCTGACTTGTCTTGTGAAATAAAATCGTTGGGTGCCACAGCGGTTTATCTTGCGGCAGAAGGTGGATTTACGACTATTCTTGAACAATTCATAATGCATGTACCCCCGGCTATACTAAATCAACCGAATGTAAGCAATGAAACACCGCTTTATGCTGCGGTCGGGAATGGTCATGCCCAAGCGGTAAGGTTGCTTATCGAGGCAAAAGTGGACGTCAATCGCCCGGCAAATTCAGGCTGGTTACCCTTGCACCTTTCCATTGCGAACAATCATTTAAATATCTTTGAAATGTTAGTGGAAAAAACGGATTTGAATCAGAAGGTAGGTCTCACTGGCGTGACGGCCGTTACTTTAGCGGCTGCGCACGGGCGCATTGAATTTTTACGAATTCTTATTGCAAAAGCGCCAGCAGTGGATATTAACATGAAAAACAATGAGGGTCACACGCCGTTGATGTATGCGCTAAGAAATCGCCAAGGCGAGACGGCGAAAATGTTGATTGACGCATTAGATGCGAAAGATTTAAATGAAAAAGACAACAACGGCGAAGCCGCTTTGCATTTTGCAATTGAAAATAATGATATTGAGCTTGTTGAAGCCTTAATTGCCAAGGGCGCAGACGTGAATCTTGGCAAAGGGCATGAGGCAATACCGCCGGTACAGTTGGCTATTTTAGGACATCAGGTGGAAATCGTGAATCTATTAAGGAAACATGGCGCGAAGCTTAGAAAAGTGGATGGGAGTGAGCGCTCTGCCTTGTCGCGCGGTAGTCCTTTTGCGGATGCGACCACACGAAAGAAACAGATTTTTACAGCGATTGATGCCTGGATAGATGAGCTGCAGCAGGCGCAACCTGACCGGCTTTTGCCCGCCGCAGTAAATGTAGAATTTGCACGCCTTAAACAATTGATCAAGAAAGATTTTCAAACAAATTATGAAGCTTTTTATATGAGATACAACGGCGAAGCATTCGGAAAAAATTATTATTTGCTTATCGCTTTTATTGCTGCTGAGAAGGGCTATGAAAAGTTATTGGCATTATCGCTTGCTAAAATTGATAGCACCGCGAAAAACCCAGCGGGCTTTTCACTCTCCGAGGTTGCTGAAATTTATAATCATTCAGCCCTTGCTCGTATTGTGCATGAGCATGAGGTAGAGCGTGAGCACAAAAAGCCAGCCGCTTTACCGAGTGTTGGCTTATTCAGCAGTAAGGCTTCGGCGCCTGCACCCTTGATTGCGCCAAAAAAATCCGTGCTCGTAGACTTTTGTTATGCGCAACTTAA
>Ga0206951_1074_pt1 | contig 26253 bp, 20 predicted proteins | sample Alteio_BWOrgHeat_38_FD_152974 | JGI IMG/M metagenome (GOLD analysis project Ga0206951, IMG submission 152974) | Enriched cells from forest soil in Barre Woods Harvard Forest LTER site, Petersham, Massachusetts, United States -... | ecosystem: Environmental > Terrestrial > Soil > Temperate forest >... | reverse complement strand
CAAGGCTATGCTTTCGCCGGGTCCTATTATGAATCCCCTGCTTGTCGCTGAAGAGAAAATTCCTGCGGAGATGGAAACGGAAGCGGCTGAAGAGAAAATTCCTGCTGCTGGAGCAAAGCGGGTTGCCTCGCAATCAAGCGCTTTATCAATTTCTTCTTCGTCGAGCGCTGTGGCTGAGCGCAAGCGAGATAGACCTCTTTCTTATATGGGTTTACCGGGAGAAGTACATGGCGTGATTGACGGTTTTTTAACTCGAAGAGATTATGGGCATCATAATCAAGTCCTTGCTCGTCTTCGTGGCCGTTTTTATCAGGATCCCAGAAATCATCCTTCTTCAGCCGCCTTGGCTCAAATCCGTTCCACCTCACCTGTGGCAGCTTCGGTAACATCACCAATGACGTATTCGATGCACCGCCAATTCCGGCAATTCCGCACAAACGCGTTGCTCGGTCCGCCGCTGATGCAGGCGGTTTGGTGTGCGGATTATGAGCAAGCAGAACAGTTGATCGCTTATGACCTTGCCTTAATGTTTGCACCCATTCAATGTACTTATAGTGATGGCTGCTCAGAATGGATTAGCCCGTTGAAATATGCTTTTAAATTGTATGACACTTACATGTGGAAAATGTTTTTTTCAAAAATAAAAAATATTCCGGAATATCAAAAAAGATTTTTAGAGCAAGCGAACGAGCAAACAATACACCTTGACTTGGAGCCTCTCTTTGCAGCATATCAGTTTTACCTCAACGCCTATCTACGTTGGTTGGACTATGTGATAGATGATGAAGAGCTGGAAGCGGAATGGTTTGCGTTAGGTAAAGTACAGAAAGCAAAGTTGCCAGTCCATATGTTGAAAGAATTTTCACGGGAAGGGCCCGCCTGGAGCCAAAGAATCGCCTTTGATGTTAATGTGCTTCCGCGTCCACCGAAGTATTGCCGAATTTATGATTGTACCTATGGAACTTGGCAAACCTTAATGTCCACTTTATCAGATCCAGGTTGGAGTGTTTCATTTGCCTTAATCAGGGGATTCTCTCCCTGCGCGGCCCGGCGGGAGGATAGCGACCAACGTCTTGGCGCGATTGTTTGGGATTTGGAGACTTTTCGTCGTCTCTTTGCAGCCAGGGTTAGCGATCTGACAAAGCAGATCGCTTTGCTGTCGACAGATTTTCTTGAAAGCCGGGATCCCCGATTTCTGAGCTCGCCTTCGCCTCCGGCAAAACGAGTCGCTCCCTAGTACAGTGTCAACTTGATTTTGTCCCGTTTCGCTTGCTGTCATCCTGAGCGTAGCGAAGGATCTTACTCCTTATGCAGCAAGGAGATCCTTCGCTGCGCTCAGGATGACAGAGACTTTACACAGGACGACAAAATCAAGTTGACGCTCTACTAGCGTGTGCACGGGGACGCAATCAGCATCTTCATCAATCCAAATGCAGCATTAAAGCCGCTTCTATCTCGGCCATCCGCTATATTAAAAATCAAGAGCCGGCTATTTTAGGCCACTTGTTCGGCTTGTGGCACCAAGAGGGGCATGACCACATAAAGACTGTGGCTGGTTTCATCCAGCGGCTCAATTAAAACGCCGTCGTCCAGATTGGAGAAGGACCAGCGGACTTTTTCAGAGTCGATGGCGGAAATGGCGTCCAGAAGATAGCCGACGTTAAATGAAACTTCGACCGGTTTGCCTTGGTATTCAACGGGAACCACCTCTTGCGCTTCTTCGCGCTCCGGATTATTGGCGCTCATTTCGAGACGGTCTTCCTTTAGTTCCCATTTGATGCTGCGGAATTTTTCATGCGACAGAATCGAGACGCGCACCAGGGCTTGACGCAGTTCCTCGCGGGTGGCGATCACGGAATGCGCGCCTTTTTGCGGAATTAATTTATGATAGTCCGGAAGCGCGGCGTGAATCAGCTTGGAAGTAAAGGTGAAGTCTGGCGTGATCACCCGCAGATAATGCTCATTGATGCAGATGTTCAGCAAAGATTGATCGTCGGCGTTTAACAGCCGCGTTAGTTCCATGACGCTTTTTCGTGGGAGCAGGATTTTTGTTTTCAGCTTTCCGATTCCCGCTTCTTCAATTTTGCTCAGTGCAAAACGGTGTCCGTCGGTCGCCATGCATTCCACGACGCCGGGTTGCAGGTCGAACACGGCGCCGTTTAAATAATGACGGACGTCCTGCTGGCCCATCGCAAAGCTGGTTTTATAGAGCAGGTAACGCAGGTCGGCTTGTTTCAGTGTGCATTGCAAAGGAAAGGATTTTTCCTCGATCGAGGGGAAATCCTGCGCCGGCAGCGTTGCTAGACTAAAGCGGCTATTTCCGGCTTGCAGCGTGAGACGATCGCCTTCTGCGGACAGGGTCATCGACGTCATTTCCGGTAGGGCGCGGCAAATATCATAGAGTTTGCGGGCGGGCGCCGTGACTGCGCCGGCTTTGCCGAGCAGCTCCAGCGGCGCGGAGCCGATCAATTCAATTTCTGAGTCGGTCGCAGTCAGTAAGAGGCGGTCTTCGGTTGCGCTCAGCAGGGTGTTGGCCAAAATAGGCCGGGTCTGTTTTTTTTCAATGACGCCGCTGATAATTTGCAGCGCCTTGAGCAAAGATTCTCGTTGCAGCGATATTTTCATAAGTCAGGCTCCTTAAGTCGTTAAGATTCTCAATAGATTGGTGTAGTCTTCTTCCATGTTGGTGGTGGTTTCACGCAGCCCATTGATGAGGCGATAGGCATGCAGCACCGTGGTATGGTCTCTGCCGCCAAAAGCGTCGCCGATTTCGGGCAGGCTGTGATTGGTGAGCTCCTTGGCCAGCGCCATGGCCACTTGGCGAGGTCTGGCGACTGAACGGCTGCGGCGCTTCGAGAGTAAGTCAGCCACCTTGATCTTGTAGTATTCCGCGACAGTGCGTTGAATGTTTTCAATGGAAATCAGCTTATCTTGCAAGGCCAAGAGATCGCGCAGCGACTCTTTCACAAAATCCACGGTGATCGCGTGTCCGGTGAAATGCGCGTTGGCGACGATGCGCTTCAAGGCGCCTTCCAATTCACGCACATTGGAACGGATGCGCTTAGCGACAAAAAAGGCTACTTCGTAGGGCAGGTCGACGCGGGTTTGTTCAGCTTTGCTCATTAAAATGGCCACGCGTGTTTCCAACTCCGGCGGCTCGACGGCGACGGTCAAGCCCCAGCCAAAGCGGGACTTGAGGCGCTCTTCAACGCCGTTGATTTCCTTGGGATAACGGTCGCAGGTTAAAATGACTTGCTGTTGCTGGCTTTCGAGCAAGGCGTTAAAGGTATGGAAAAATTCTTCCTGAGTCCGGTCTTTGCCGGCGAAAAATTGAATGTCGTCGATCAAGAGCGCATCGACAGAGCGGTAATAGCGCTTAAATTCATTCATGGCGTTGGTTTGCAGCGCTTTCACCATGTCGGCGACGAAACGCTCGGAATGCAGATAAAGCACCTTGGCATGGGGGTTGCGGCGAATGATTTCATTGCCGATGGCGTGCAATAAATGGGTTTTTCCCAGACCGACGCCGCCGTATAAAAAGAGTGGATTGTAGGCCACGGCCGGGTTTTCCGCGACCTGCTGTGAAGCGGCGCGTGCTAACTGGTTGGACTTGCCTTCGACAAAATTTTCAAAGGTGAAATGCAGGTTGAGGTTGCTTTGAAAAGGCTGTTCCGGTTTACTGACGATGATCGGGGTGGGGACGGAGTTCGAACTGGCCTTGACGGCGGGACTGGCTTTGGCGGTCTCGGAACGTTTGCTCCCAATTTCCAGAGAAACGACCGGCGGCTCTCCTTCCGAGAATTGTCGCGTTAATTCGGTAATCCGGTTTAAAAAGCGTTCAACAATCCAATCCAGCACAAAGCGATTGGGGGCAAATAAGACTAATTTGCCGTCGCCGCACTCGGCTTGCAAAGGACGAATCCAGGTATTGAATTGCTGTGATGGAAACTCATCCTGCAAATGACTAAGACATTTTTCCCAAAGCGTCGTGCTCACATGGAAATCTCCGTTAAGACTTGGCTGCCTGAGAAGGTGCTTCAGGAGAAGGTTTATGTAATCCGACAGTAACATTCGTAAAGCATAAATATTCGGTTTACCCTTCCATATCCCCCTTCCTCCACGCTGTTGGTGGAGGAAGGGGGTAGGGGAAGGAGGTGTAAATTAAAGCTATTTATTGACCTCCTCTCCCTAACCCTCTCCTCCACAAAAAGCGTGGAGGAGAGGGAATTTGGATGAGAACCGAATATATACCGTAAAGCATTTATAAGTACCGCATCGAAAATCAGATGGCAAGCAGATTTTACAAAATGACGGCAAGGGTTGGAACTGTTAAGATAATATTCAGAGGGACCAAGGAAGGTTTTTGCTCATGCACACCATGAAAAGAAGCAAGCGAAGGATGAGCGTACTAAAAAAACTCAGCACCTGCTTATTATTTGCCTTGTTTAGCGAGAATTGCTTTTCTTATAGCCAGATAAATCCTGCGAATACGACCGGTCCGGCAAGCAGCACCTCTATTCCGGTGCAAGATAGTGTTCTCACTCCGCCTACCCTAATCCAGCCGCCGACCTGTTCTTTTAACTTCGAGGACAACTATTTCGGCGCCGACTCCGCTATCAATCTTCCCACCGCGCCTTATGAAACCTATAGTGGCAATAATTTTCCGGGATATTTCGGGCAAGTCGTGCAATTGATGTTTAATAACTATAACAATACCACGCGTTCAGAGTATACGCAGGGCTATAGTTCACCCACGCCCTATACGCCGAATGTTCCCTGTGATGGGCATTATGAAGTCAGCTTTTCGATTGAGTTGCGCAATAATTCTGGAACGGCTTGTAATTACGGTGAAAATAGCATGTCCATTTGGTCGACGACCACAGATCCGGCGAGTCCTAACGCTTATGGCTGTCCGGTTAGTTATCTCGATAGCCAGGGTCATGCTCGGGGCAACCCTACGCCTTTTACAGTATCAGTCCACGCTTGTGCCACCTTTTCCCAATGGGTGCAATGCGCCTGGACGAATAATTTTAGTTCCTCCCAGGAAAGCACCTTTAACCAGTTTGAATATTACGGCGTGCAGGCCTTTCCCATCTTTATGTATACGGCCAACTGGCCTTATGTGGCGAATAGCCCAATTCAGAGCCAGTATCCCAGCATGTGTCCGGGATCCCTTCCCAATAGCTGCTCCGGCGCACCGGGACAATTTCTCAATTCTTATCAGACGGCTTTTTGTTCCTCAAAAACCTTCAATTTCAAGAATGTCGTCTATTTACACGCCGGCGCTCAAATTTTAGCGCCGGTCATGGCCAGTCAGCAGGCTTATACTCCCTGGAGTTTTGACACTGGAGGTTATGCCGAATGCTCTTTTTCCGTGGTGGGCGGTAAATTTAAGGTGGTTTATCTGGGGCCCTAATCTATACTTTAGGTAGAGGCGAACTGCGATGCCTAACCTCTCTCAAGTTTGGCGGAAACTCAGCCAGGTAGTTATCCTGGGTTTGGGGCTGTCCTGTGTATTATTTCAAGCACCAGGGTATGCCGACACGGTTTTTGACGCCGCCGGTCTCGGCCAAAACTTGCCGAATGTAAATACCCAAGCCACGGGCTCTGTCACCTCTGCTTGCAGCTATGCTGCCACGGATACCTACATGGGGCCGAATAGTTTCAGCGGTTATGGTTCCGGTCCGAATAGCACGGAAACGATTGGTTCCGGCCAAAATGGCATGGGCCCGGGCTACATCAGTATGCCGGCGCCGCCGCTGACGGACGTCAATAACAATCTCACCTTGTCTTTTCGCGGCGGCTCCTGGAGCAGTACTTCCTGGATTACCGCGACGTGGTCGAGCGGCACCCCCTCGCCTTTAAGCACGCCGGTTCCTTGCACGGGAACCTATCAAGTCTTTTTTACCCTGCAGCTGCAGCCCACTTTTTATGGCGGCAATCAAAACCCGCCGCAAGCCGCCCCGACGCTGACAATCTATCCCTGCGTGCAAACGACGGATGCCATACCGACGCTGGTCTATGGCAGTTTACTCGCCGGCGGCGCTTGCCCGTCAACGGGACCCTTTTTTACCTTTAACCCGGTATGCAATGGCGGCAATTATTGTTCGGTGATGACCTTTCCCTTTGCCACACAGGTGCATCTCAACGCCGGGCAGATTGTCGGACCGCCTTCCATTCACGCCAGCGCTCAAGTAGCGGTCACCGGCGGTGAATTTTCAGTTTACTATGTTGGACCTTAGGAAAAATGATGCGTATCTCTCGTCTGATAGCTAAGTTGGTCTTTCTTCTTTTGCCTCTGCAAGTCTATGCGTTGGATAGCGTGGTCAATAATCCCGTCACGGTAATTCCCCAAGCCGGCGGAGGTGGGGCGGTCTGTAGTTATTATTTTGTCGATACCTATGACGGCACTGTCTTGCCCGGGGGAATAGGTTCCGATCCGTTGCCCATGGGAACTGCTATTAACTTAAAATTCTATAACAAGGTTTATAATAGCAGCCTGCAAACCGCTGTGAGTATGCCGACGGCGAGTACGTCCAGTATCCCCTGTGCCGGCACGTTTCAGTTGGTATTTACGCTTGAATTACAGGCCAATACGAATGTCTCAACGGTGGCCGTGACGCCGGTAGTCAAAGATTCGCTGGGAACAGTGCTTTATCCACCGGCGACCGGCAACGCAACGACAATGCTTTATCCTCAATGCAATAATGCCGGTTACGCCAGTACGCCCTATTGCACAGTGGGCTGGGTGACGGGTTCGGTGCAGGTTTCCTTGCCGTTAAACGATCAGGTGCTGGCTCCCACCTTGACGACGGATTCGAGCGTCACCGTGGTTGGCGGGCAATTTGAGATTTTTTATCTCCATCCCTAGCGTCTTATTCGCCCGGCGGTATTCTCATGCGAAAACCAATGAGCAGGGCAACCACACCAAGGCCGAGATGCAGGATGTTGTCGGCCATGTTGATTTGCATCGCCATGAATGGATCGGAAAAGATCATGCCGAGGATGCCTAGCAAGGCGTAAATGCCGCCGAAAATCTTGAAGTAAAGTTTCGCCCACCAGCCGCTGGTCGCGGCCGCCGCTAAACCGATTAAACCGCTGCCGAGATGCACTTTGTTATGCATGGGGTCGATTTGAAACAAGCCGAACAGCAGGCCGTTGTTATCAAAGAAGATGGGAAGATGCCAGGCGAGTCCCGCAGCCAGAAAGGCAATACCAAAGATTAAAGCGGCAATTCTGATATTCATACGCAGCGCTCCGTTGCTAAGTCACCTGATTATAGCGGAAAATTTAGGACAGTGGCTAGTACAGCGTTCGATGTCCTCCTGCGTGTAAGGTTGGCGGGAACTGCTGGGTAGTGCCTGCGCTTTTATGCTATTGTGCTTTATCCAAACTGGAAGACAGCAAAAGTGGGAGGCTTATTTTGACCAAGCAAACGACTTCAAAACCCCTTATCCTGGTAGACGGCTCCTCGTATTTATACCGTGCTTTCCACGCCCTCCCCGCCCTGGCCAATTCCAAGGGTTTTCCCACTGGCGCCATCTACGGTGTGGTGAACATGCTGCGCAAACTACTGGCCGATTATCAACCAGACTGTCTGGTCGTGGTTTTCGACGCTAAAGGCAAAACCTTTCGCGACGACCTCTTTCCAGCCTATAAAGCGCATCGTCCGGAAACGCCGGATGAGCTGGTTCGGCAAATTGAACCCCTGCATGCGTTGATCAGGGCCATGGGTTTGCCTCTCTTAATGATCGAAGGCGTCGAAGCCGACGACGTGATAGGAACCCTGGCTAACCAAGCCGCGCAGCAAGCGCGAGCCGTTTTAATTTCGACCGGCGATAAAGATCTCGCACAATTGGTCAATGAATACATCACCCTGGTCAATACCATGACCAATACGGTTTTAAATCCCGCGACCGTGGAAACGAAGTTTGGCGTCCCGCCGGAAAAAATAATCGACTATCTCGCGTTGATCGGCGATACCAGCGACAATGTTCCCGGCGTGCCCCAGGTCGGTCCCAAAACGGCGGCCAAATGGCTCAAGGCGTATGGCTCTCTGGACAATATTGTTGCCAGGGCAGATGCGATTTCTGGCAAGGTCGGTGAATCGCTGCGTGCTTCGCTCAGCCAACTGCCGTTAGCCAAAACCTTGGTGACGATTAAAACGGACGTGCCTCTGTCCCTCGATCCGCAAGAACTGCACGTGAAAGAGCCGGACAAGGAAGCCCTGCGCCGTTTATTTCAAGATCTGGAATTCAAGAGTTGGCTGGCGGCTTTATTGGAAGCCGGCTCGGGCACGCTCAAGGGTGCTCCGCAAGGCGTCACCGGAGAAAAAGAAAAATACGCCGCCTATGAAATCCTGGTTACGGAAGAGCAGTTGAACCAGTGGTGCGCGCGTCTGTCCCAGGCCAAGCTCTTTGCGTTTGACACGGAAACCACCAGTTTGGACACTATTTCTGCGCAGCTGGTCGGCGTGTCTTTTGCCGCCGTGCCCGGCCAGGCAGCGTATGTGCCTTTTGGCCACGATTATCCAGGAGCACCGGTGCAGCTGAAAAAAGCACAGGTGCTGCAAGCGTTGAAGCCGCTGTTGGAAGATGCGCACTTACTGAAAGTGGGCCACAACGTGAAATATGATCTGGAAGTGCTGGCCGGCGCCGGCATCACCTTGCGCGGCGGCGACTACGACACCATGCTGGAATCTTATATTTTAGACAGTGCCAGCCCCAATCACAACATGGACAGCCTAGCCCTCAAATATTTGGGCTGGCGCACCATTCGCTATGAAGACGTCGCCGGCAAGGGCGCGAAGCAAATTACTTTCAATCAGGTTCCAGTCGAAACAGCCGGCACCTATGCCGCCGAAGACGCCGATGTGACCTTGCAGCTGCATCACAGTTTGCATCCGCGGCTTGAAAAAGAAAAAGGCCTAAACTTTATTTTTGAAAAAATTGAAATGCCTTTGGTCACGGTTTTGGCGCGCATGGAAAGAAACGGTGTTTTAATCGACGCCGAAAAATTGCGCCAGCAAAGCAAGGAATTGGAAAAACGCCTGCAAGAATTGGAAGACCAGGCCGTCGAGATGGCCGGCAAGTCTTTTAATATCAACTCGCCCAAACAGTTGCAGCAGGTGTTGTTTGAAGACTTGAAAATTCCCGTGATGCAAAAAACGCCGACCGGCCAGCCCTCCACGGCAGAACCGGTTTTGCAGGAGTTGGCCCATGACTATCCCTTACCCAAGGTCATCATTGAATATCGCGGCATCAGCAAGCTGATTTCCACCTATACCAATAAATTGCCGGAGCAAATCAATCCGCTGACGGGCAGAATTCACACTTCCTATAATCAAACCGGGGCCGCGACTGGGCGACTGTCTTCCTCGGATCCCAATTTGCAAAACATCCCAGTGCGCACCCTAGAAGGGCGACGCATCCGTCAGGCTTTCATTGCGCCGCCGGGCTATAAAATTATCAGCGCCGACTATTCGCAGATTGAATTACGTCTCATGGCGCATATTTCCACGGATCCGAATCTGGTCGCAGCCTTTGTTGAAGGCCGCGACGTACATCAGGCCACGGCCGCGGAAATTTTGGGTTTGCCGCTCGAGCAGGTGAGCGCCAATCAGCGGCGCGATGCGAAAGCGATCAATTTCGGCCTGATCTACGGCATGTCGGCCTTCGGCCTCGCGCGGCAACTCAAGATCGACCGCCAGGCGGCGCAGCTCTACATTGACCGCTACTTTGCGCGCTATCCGCAAGTTAAAGCGTATATGGACGATACACGCCGCAAAGCCCGCGAGCAGGGCTACGTCGAAACGTGGTGGGGCAGAAGACTGTATTTACCGGATATCAACTCCAGCCAGGCCATACGTCAAAAAGCCGCTGAACGCGCCGCTATCAACGCACCTCTGCAAGGCAGCGCCGCCGACATTATCAAAATGGCGATGCTTCATCTCGATGCATGGCTGCTGAAAAACAACGTGGACGCGAAAATGATTATGCAAGTCCACGACGAATTGGTGCTGGAAGTCGCCGAGCCGGATGTTGAACGTGTCATGGACGCAGTCAAGGAGAGCATGTCTACCGTTGTCTCCCTCAAGGTTCCCCTGACCGTCTCCATTGGCTACGGTGACAACTGGGACGCGGCGCAGGAGACTGGGGATTAGCTAGCACTCAGCTTCAATTGGGCGAGCCACGAAACAAGCGAGCGGATTTCAACGCCGTCCGGGTAGGTTTTTTCCCCGGGTTAATTCCTTCTATTCATTTTGTGCAACTCGTCAAAAATGATTAAGCGTTTTTGCCTATCCCAGCTTTGCTCTTTTAAAGCGAGACGATCTGCTGCGGCGTCGTAATTAAAATAGTCAAAGGAATCATAAGGTTGCTTGGCCTTGTTTTGCCACACTGACGAGCGCCAGTCAGCAATATAATAAACGGTTGTTAGCTCGGCTTTAGGTGTCACAGCTAAGGCCGTTAAAAAAATCACCCGCAAGCCATTGACCCCATTTAAATAGATCATTAATTAGACAAATAGATTGTATTAGACTAAAATTAAATAGTAAGGATTGTTAATAAACAAAGGTACCTGTTTATATGGCGAGCCTAAGAAAGTGGTTCAGTGAGGTCAAGAAAACAGAAGATATCAGCACCTTAGTGCAGCGTGCCACCTATTATTCGGTCTATTTTATTGAATATCATCCAATTTATATGATGGGGTCACGGGCATCAAACTATAGCGCACTGACCTTATTTGATCATTGTTACAACCTGTACCAACTATTACCCATCTATGAGTTGATAGAAAAGAGAATTCAAAACGCAATCGAAGCGGGAAAAATAGCGCCGTGCCCAGAACAATTAAAAGCCTGCTTTGAAATAAGCAAAGGCATGAGAAAAGACCTCGAATATTTTAGCTCAGCGATTGAGTCGGAAAAATTATCGCTCTGTCCCGCCGCCAAAAAATATTTTGATTTTTTAAGTCAGGTCGAGTGTTCTAACCGATTATTTGGACATTATTTAATGTTGCTGGGAATGAACTTTTATGGCGGAACCTTTGCTATCAAACCGAGCTTGAGAGTCATTTGTGATACGGCCGGGGTAAGCCCGCCCCATGGGAAAGACGGTCTGTCGGCTTTCCCCTTGAGATGCATTCCCACGCGCTCCTCTGCTGAAAAAGCGACGAATCGGCAGGTGAAGCTATGGATTGATCATTCGCATCCGGATCTAGATGCCCTCGTTCAAGGCGGTTATCGACATGCAGCTTATTATTTGAAAATGATCTGCGACGCCGTGCTGAATCAATCGGTAAACAAGCAGGCATTACTTAAACTGGATAAAAACTTCCTAGAAGGGATTGGTTATAGAAGGAGCGCTCCAGAAGATGATCTCATTGTACGATTAGAGGCCGCCGCTTTGCATGGCAAGCATAAAGCTAAATTTAAGGAAAAGGGCTACCATTATATTTTAGGTATGGATGATGAGCAGATCTCGCAAAATCCTGCAATACTGGCCCTCATTGCGATGAAAAAAACGGGGGTACTGCGTATCCATATGCAGCGACCTGAAATAGAAGCCAAAGAAAAATCGCCGGCCACGCTTAGAGTGGCTTGGCATGAGAGTTCTTTATTTGGCGTTAAGGAAAGACAGCACCATATTGACTTTGACATACTCAAGGACTTGATGGACACACCCGCCTCTTTAGATAGTCTAGTGTTGCAAATGGCAGACAGCTTGCCGTCGCTTCAGTCAGGCATCGGCAAACAGGATACTGTGAAATTATTAATTTGTATCCTGGCTCTCGTATTTTGCTTCTATAATATAAACCAGAGGAGTGAGGAGTTTCTAGGCAGGGGATTGTAGGTGCCGCTGATCGAATTAATAGAAGATTGGCATATAATATATGAATAACAGAGGGAGATAAAATCATGAGCATGAGACGGGTAGACTCACCGGAGTCAAAGAGTTCGATGGAATACCAAGATGATAAGGAAACCAAGGAAACCAAGGAAGCAAAAACACAATCCCAACTCATGCTTGCGATTTTGGAAGGAAATCTCATCGCCGCAGAAAAACAGATTCAAGAGGATAAAACGGCCTTGTTGGTAAAGAGCTCGGTACGGCATTACTCTCAACGTGATATCGAGGCCACTCCTTTACAATTAGCCTTAGCGATGCAGGATGTGGATCTGGCGATCATTATCATAAAATATTTATATGAAATCGATCCTCAACAGATCATTCAACAAATAACGGAACAATTTCCGCACGGATGGCAATTCGATGAAGAAAAGCAACTACAGGAGGATATGCTCGCCTTGCGGCGTGCTGTTCAGGGAATTGAGCGGGACGGTCACGAAATGGCGGCCATTGCACAGTTTAAGCAATATATAGACGATAAAGCAAAAAATCCGCTTAAAAGCGGCAAGTTTTTTGATTTCCGGGCGTTGCTTTATGCTTTTAAATTAAGAAACGAGTATTTTGATCGCTTCGGAGGAAAAGATAGTTATAAAAACATCTTATATTGGACGCAAGTTGTGGGGTACCTCGAGCGCCTTTTGCCGCCATTCTATGCTTTTGCCTTGTGTGACAGAATTGATCTGCTGGTTCTCAACAAGCTGGAGGTCCATCGGGACGCGAGTTTGCGCTATTCGCCGGAGACTTCATTTTTTCCTGCTAAGGTCAGCGTATCTCGAAGTGGCCTCGGTTATGATTATGCAATAGAAGGGGGGCGAATCAGCAGATCCCATCGCTTTGATGTCGAAAAGTTTGAAAAGCTGATTAATTATTTCAGGCAATTTAATGAATCAAACGAAAAACAGTTCTTAGAATTAATCCATGATCATGGAAAGCATTGGCTGTCTCAGTGCAACATTTTATAGCTTATGGAGCCTAAAATCCATTTTAACCATCCCGCTAAATCACGGATTTCCTGATTTTTATCCTGGCTCTCGTATTTTGCTTCTATAAGCCACTCAGGCTTGCGCGGGGCCTAAAATCCGTTTTAACCATCCCGCTAAATCACGGATTTCCTGGTCGCAGACTGAATGCGTCATGTGATACGTTTTCCAGGCCACTGTATAGCCGGCTTTTTTCAAGGTTTCATAAGCCGCCTGCCCGTAAATGCAAGGCACCATCTCGTCGCTCAGGCCATGGCCAATAAAAATAGGCGTTTGCTGTGGATGGAACAGCAGTTTTCGCGGCGGTAAATAACCGGAGAGAGCGATGACGCCGCCCAATTCCGCCGGTTCGGAAAGCAGCGTATTGAGAACGATTACGGCGCCTTGGGAAAAACCCGCTAGAATAATTTGCCGTGGAGAAAAGCCTTTGACCTGTTCCGCCTGGATCAAGGCTTTTACTTGTTCTACCGAAATGGCAATGCCTTCATGATCAATTTCCGCATTTTTATCGAAAGATGAAACATCGTACCAAGCCGGCATGACAAAGCCCATGTTGATGGTCACGGGCCGGTGCGGCGCGTGCGGAAACACAAAGCGTAAAGGCAGTTGCGTCAATTGCTGCAGCTCTTCGGCGACGGGCACAAAGTCGTCGCCGCTGGCGCCTAGGCCATGCAGCCAGATCAGACTGGCCGCGGCTGGTTGGTTGGGATTGATTTCAATCGCGTCCAACAAGGGTTCGTTTTTGGTTTTGCTCATCGTGTGTCCTCGCGTTTAGGGTGATTAGGAGGGGGTTGGTGCCGCTAAGCCGCTTTCAAGCTCGCACTCAACGGGTTGAAGGCCACAAGCACTTCTTCAGGTTGCACGATTCTGCACCGCAGATTGGAACAATATACTCGCCGCTAACGCGGTAGTCCACTGCAACGACGCCCGGTTGTTCAGTGGGAGCGATTCGATGAATATGCACTTTTTTGCCAAAGAGAGTGAAGCGATCGCTGACCTTTTTTTCTTTGCTAAGGGCAAAAGTTCTTTGCTAAGGACAAAAGCAGGGTTCGGCATCATTGCCGTCATCTAAAATCTGAAATGACACCGAGTGCGTTGTCAATTTGATTGTGTCCCGTTTCACTTGCTGTCATCCTGAGCGCAGCGAAGGATCTCACTCCCTCTGCAGCAAGGAGATCCTTCGCTGCGCTCAGGATGACAGAGACTTTACTCAGGGTGACAAAATCAAATTAACAACGTACTAGAGAAAAAGTTGGAGGACAAGGGTTGAAAAAAAACATTCCTTTATCATCTAATTTGATATTTTTATCATCACTTCAGCCAAGGTCCCTTGAATAATAGCCCAAATCCTCGCGCTAATTTTCTTAAAGATTTGGACTATAATGTAAAGAGTGAGTCCTTATTCCTATTGAGATGACCTATGGCCTCCAATCCCGATGAAGTGAGTGAACCAAGCCAGCAGGAACGCAGCGTCGACAACCGGGCGGCTTTGCAGCTCTATGCCGCTGCGACTCATACTCAGGTGGTGCAGGGTATGACCGAGCTGGACGTGAAGGACAAGGCCCTGGAGGAAATGAGGGATTGGTGCTTGGGCGAGCAGGACATCGTTGTTCTCAAAAGCGGCACCATTCTTTCTGCCGATCCAACCTCGCGTAAAATCCAAAACTGCAAATCCCTGATGCTCACTAAGGGCGTTTATCCCGGACAAGTGTTTGCCGCGACCAGCAGCTTGATCGCGCTGCTCCTCGCGACCAGCGAAGAAGAGGACGAAGCAGACAAGCATATCGGTGAAACCAGCGTCACCTTTTCGGATCAGCAGAAGCACCTGCGTGAACTGGTGAATGAAGCTGCCCGACGCAATGTCAGCGATATCCATATTCAAGTTCGGCAAACCTACACCAAGGTCCGCATGCGTCAGCATGGTGAACTGCATGTCTATGCCGAATGGTCGGAAAAAATGGGCCGTGAAATCGCTTCGGTCGCCTTCAATAAGGAAACCGACCACGCGACTTCCCATTTTAATCCCCTGGTGCCGCAAGACGCTTCCATGCCGCTTAAAATTATGGGCAAAGACATCCGTCTGCGTTTGGCCAGCGTTCCAGCTCACGGCGGCTTTGACATGGTCATGCGTATTTTGGCGACGGGTGAAGATCGCCGTCCCACGCTGGAAGAACTCGGTTACACCGCCAACCAGGTCGACATTATCAAAAACGCAATGGCCCTTCCCTTCGGCGCGATTATCGTGGCCGGACCGACGGGTTCCGGAAAAACCACGACCCTGGCTTCTTGTATGGACATGGTCGAAGAAACGGAAAAACTCTATTCCATCGAAGATCCAGTGGAAAAAGTCATTGAACAAGCCACGCAGGTCCCGGTTAACACCGAAAAGGCCGACCGCAGCTTCGCTGCCATGGGTCGTGCCGCCCTGCGTATGGACCCTGATGTCATCATCCTCGGCGAAATGCGCGACGAGGAAACCGCGCGCATCATGGTTTCCGCTTCTATTACCGGGCACTTGGTTTTAAGCACGCTGCACACCAATCGCGCGACCGCGATTATCACCCGGCTGATGGACATGAAGGTATCCCCCAACTTGTTGAGCGACAGCTCCGTCTTGCGTTGCCTTTGCTGCCAACGGCTCGCCGTCAAAATTTGCCAGAATTGCTGTGTTCCCGTGCGAAAATCTGCCGATCATCAGGCGCAACTCGCCGCTTGGGAGGAAGTTCTGGGCACCGAAATTATCGACAAGGCCCGCGCCCGCGGCCCCGGCTGCTCCAAATGCCATAACTCCGGCATTGCCGGCCGCATTGTGGTCGCCGAAGTGATTTACGTGGACGAAGAAGGCCGAAAATTTATCATGAAAGGGGACACCATCAGCTGGGAAGCCTATCTCAAAAGCAATGGCTGGCAAAATTTTTACGACCGTGCCGTCGACCTGATTGCCAAAGGCGTCATTGATCCCTTTGACGCTGAAAAAGTGGTCGGCCCCATCAATCCGTCTACGCAAGCTAAAAATTACATCTACAAGTAACCCCCCTCTTCCGCTATGATATACCCATAGGCAAAGGATGCTGCATGGCCGGAAAAAATTTAGGCACCAAGATAGCGGACAAGATCAAAAGACTGCGCTTTGGCACCAAAGCCCAATTAGTCTTCCTGGAAGATTTTGCTCACCTGGTCGAGGACGGTATCCCGCCCAACAAGGCCATTGAAATGTTGGCTAAGGCCGCCAAAGGTGTTTCAAAGGAAGTCGCTGCTTCCATCGCCGCGACCATCTCCACCGGCCGCCCTCTGGCCGAGGGCATGCGCGACTGGTTTGCCTTCAACGTCGTCGAAATCATCCGCATCGGCGAGGAAGGCGGTGCCTTGGGAGAAACGATCCAGTCTGCTATTAATATGATGAGCTCTCGTTCTTCCACGGTGGGTGCTTTGATCAGTGCCGTCGTCTACCCGGCGACGGTTTGTCTCATTGCCTGCCTGGTCATCATCTATTTAAACAATAGCGTTTTCACGCAATTTATCACCATCAAACCGATGGATGCCTGGCCTGACGCCGGCAAGCGCCTGGTTTACATCGCTCGTTTTATCGAGAGTTGGTGGTGGACCGTGCTGATCGCGGTGATCGCTTTGGTCTTCATGATGCAAATGATCATGAAAAATTACATCGGCATTCTACGGCCCACCCTCGATCAATTTTTCCCCTTTAATATGTACCGTCGGTTTGTCGCCGCGTATGTGCTGGAAACGCTGGGCCTTTTGGTCGCAAATGGCGTTGTGTTTAAATCCGCGCTTGGCATCATGCAGCATAAGGTCACGCCTTATTTGGGGATGCATCTGCAGCATATGGAGCGCTTGATGGGCAAAGGCAAGGGAAACATTGCCGATGTTCTGGACACGGGCTTGATTAATGAAGAGGATTTAATGCGCCTGCGCATTTTGGCCGAAGTCAAAGGCTTTGAGCACGGCTTGATTCGCTTGGGGGTGCGCGGCTCCGAGCAGGGCATGAAAACGCTGAAGACGATGGCCAAAATCATCGCCGGCATTCTGATGGTCATTGGCACCTGCCTGATTATGGTCGCGATTAACGGCGTATATCAAACCGGTATGTCGATGGGATCCCAGTGAAAAAGACTGACCCGAATGCAGCCCAAGGCGGCGTTACGTTGCTGGAATTGATGCTTGTTTTAAGCATTTCCGGACTGGTTTTTGTGATGGGCATCAAAATGTACCAAGCTTTTCAAAACACGCTGCAGCTTCAGGAGTTGAGTTATAACGTGGATGAATTATTTGAAGCCGCAGGCAACTATTATAGGGCCAACTGCGCCGCCGGTGGTTTTTCGCCGAATCCACCGTCCTTTCTTTCGCAATTTCCGGTAAACACCGCCCAGACGAGCTATCCGCCGACGGCTTCTTATCCGGTGTCTATCGTCGCCAATTTACTGGCCACGGGCTATTTAAATTCGCAAAACTGGCCGCCCGCCAATCCGGTCGTGGACCCCTCTGGCGGCGAATCTGGTTACCTCGTGCAATTAAATCCGATTGTTTCCACGGTTTCCATCCCCGTGAACGCCTGCGTGGTGCTGACTCCGGGCACCGCTTGTCTGCCGATCACTAGCGGAAATCTGACTTCGCCGAACAATGCTTACGCTGCCGTCCCAGGCACCACCATTCCATCAACGCAGGCACAGGTCGTCAGCTGGGTCGTGCAAGTGGCTGTCAAAGTACAGCCGCAAAGCAAGATCGCGGCTTACGCAGCCGCTACGGGCGCGGACTGCCTGTCCGATAGCGCTTCGCCGGGCACGGTCGATCCATGTTCTCTTGGAAATGGCAGTCATCGTTATCTGGTTTGGTCGCGCCTTCCAAGCGCCGCGCTGAAAAAAACCACGGTATTTTCGTACTCCATGCAACTCTTAAAGCAATATAATCTGATGTATTCCCATGACCAATATTATGAGATGAATGCAGGGTATAGCGCGACGACCAATCCCGCGCAGGCGCCGGTTTATTACTTATGTGGTGGGTGAAGCGATGACATTGAGCAGACAAAAAGGGTTTACGCTTTTAGAAACCATGCTGGTTCTCGGTATCGTTGGCGGCATTATGGTGCTGGCCGTTAATTACGGTACTCGCCAGGCCGCCCAAGAACGCCGCGATAAAACGGCACTCCAGATGCAGCAGATCCTCAATGCGGCGCTGGCCTACTATACCGCGTATGGCAGTTGGCCGGTTCCCAGCGGCACCTGCACCTTTGCCAGCAACAGTGTCAGCAATGCAAGCGTGCCGGCTGATTTATCCACCTTGTCGCAGGCGGGCTATCTGCCAAGCACGGTGAGCAATAATGCCTTTGGGTTTCCCTACAGCATTAATTGTGACAGCGTGACCGGCGGTGTTTTTTACGTCATCACGCAGCTGAGTTCAGTGGCGAACGCATTGGTCATTTCTGGCGAAATGCCGATCGCCTATCTCTCCGATCAGTACGGTAATGCAACTCCCAGTGGCGCTTACGTGACGGCCCAGGTGACTACGCCGGGACAAAATCTCAATAACGCGCGTTCGATGAATTTCGCCGGAGTCTATCACCATGGCGCCTGCGTGCCGGTGCCGGTCTGTCCCGGCTATAACGCGGCCGCCAGCCCGCCGGCTTGCAACTCGGGCACCAATTGCATGATTCCCCAGGTCATGGTGGCGCCGGCCTCCGTGAGCGGCGTCAGCGATTCCAATAGTACGAATGCCTATCCCATTAGCAGCTTCACAGCCTATGCCCTGGGCCCTGATACTGCGGACAATGTCATGGGGTGCCCGGCCGTTGTGCCGCCGGCGACCACACCGACCTCCACGGTCACGCCTTGCACCTGGGGGAATAATGGTATCCCCAATGGTTCACAAGCCTCGCCCTCCGGACTGTATTGGCGTGTTTGTCTGCAAGTTGTCACGGGAAAAGGGATTGTTTCTTCCACCAACACGGGGACGGGCGCGGCAGCCTGGGGGCAATATGTTTCCCTGATCGCGATGACGCGCTGCACACCGCCGAATGAACCTTATGGCTCAGACTTTACAGTTTTTACACAATAATCGGGATGCCCCTATATCCGCTTCTCCCTTCCATACTCCCCTTCCTCCACGCTTTTCGTGGAGGGGGGGTTAGGGGAAGGAGGTAAAAATCAAAGTGAAAATCATAAATCATAAATTAAAGCTCAAAGCTCAAAGCTCAAAGCTCAAAAATCAAAACTATTTATTTACCTCCTCTCCCTAACCCTCTCCTCCACATAGAGCGTGGAGGAGAGGGGATATGGAAGGGAGGAGCGAATATATACGAAAATCCCCTTACACATTTTTTATAAATCGCTTATACTTGATTTTGAATTTACATGAGATCATGGGCTTAACTATGCATTTCATCGGGATGAAAATGAAGTGCCTTCTACGCTGGATGGTGATTCTTTGCAGTGTTGCTCCTGCTATTTCTTTCGCAGAATGGGAAATGGCCAATCCACAGGCGGCTGCGCCCAGCGACAGCTTTTTCCAAGCGGGAACGCAGCAAAATAATGCTTTTGCGCCGGCTGGCGGAGACGCTTACCCCAATCAATTTGCCAATCTGGGCACCCCTGCTCCGGTTTATGCCATTAGCATCAGTGGTTCGCTAAAGCAGAATCTGGAACGCATTTTTGGCCGCTATCATTGGAAAGTCATATGGAAGGCGCCTTATGACTATAATTTTGATGGCCGTGTGACCGGCGCCAGTGTTCCGGATGTGTTAGAAAAACTGCTCAAACCTTTTCCACTCCAAGCAATTATGTATATGTCTAACCGAACCATGGTCATCGTGCCGAGGCAAAGACAACATGAATAAAATAGGTTCAGGTTTCGTTCGCGTTTTCTGCTTTTTTTTTATGGCCTTTTTGCTGGGCTGTAATTCCACGACGTATAATCAAACGGAAGGCAATATCGCGGATGCCAAACAAAGCGAGGTTGCCGCTCGCGCCCACATGGATACCTTGACCAAACCCGCCGCGCCGTTGGTGATTAAAGATGGCCTGTATGTGGATACCACGCCGGTCAGTCTGGAAAGGCAGCCGGACTGGCTCAAGAATCCGATTGTAATTAAAGGCGATCAACTGCCCTTCTCTTATTATACCCGCGTGATCGCCAGTGCCGCGGACAACACTGTTTTGAACAAATATCAGTCTGGCCTGGATGCCAGCGGCTTGGTTAGCATCAACTACACTGGCACCGTTAAAGGCGCCTTGGATATTTTAGCCGCGAGAACAGGCTTTGTTTACAATGTTCAACGCGGTAATACCATTTATTGGCAGGCCTACATTACGCGCACCTTTAGCATCGCCTTCATGCCCGGTTCTTCCGATTACGTGATGGGCCAACCTTCTGGCACCAATACGGCTACCAGCACCTCCGGCGGGTCCACGGATGCCGCATCCGCGGAATATAGCGCTTTGACCGGCAAAGCCCTGTCTGTTTGGGCTGACGTTGAAAGCACGATTAAACAATTGCTTTCCTCGGACGGAAAGGTCTTTGTTTCTCAATCCTCTACCTCTGTAACCGTCCGAGATAAACCGACGAATGTCGAGCTTGTGGGCCAATATGTACGCAATCTAAATAAGAGCTTATCGCAGCAGGTTTTCGTTAAGATCGAAGTTTTGGATGTCTCGCTGGAAAATGATTATAACTTTGGCATCAATTGGCAGGCCGTGGAGAGCGCCTTTGCGCATAGCAACTGGCTCTTTAATGCCAACTATGGCAGCCCACTGAGCATCACACCGCTCACGGGCGGCACCACCTTGCCCAATGGCGGTTTGGGCCCGAATGCGGCTACGGCTATTTTGGCGAATGCCGGGGAAACTTCGCTCTTGTCCGCTATTATCAATGCGCTGAACCAACAAGCCAAAGTTTCCATCGTGGCTCAACCGCGAATTGTTTGTATGAATAACCAGGTTTCAGCGATACGCATTATTAATACCCAGCAATACATCCAGAGTGTGTCCAATACTTCGGTGCCTGCCACCAGCTCTTCTTCCGGCAGCCAGACCGTCAATAATGTGAGCACCATTACCTCACAGATCACGCCAGCGACGCTGGTTACTGGCCTCACGCTCTATGTGCTACCCAAGATTTTGGGAGACAAGGTCTACATTCAAATCAATGTGGATATGTCGCAAAACTCCAGCATCACCCAGCTCTGCGCGCAAGCCGGAACCTCGTCCACGAATTGTGCTCAAAGCTCCTACGTGATTCAATCGCCGCATGTCACAGAAAAAATATTTAACCAGCGCTCTGTTCTGACTTCCGGAGAGACGCTGGTTTTGTCTGGCTTGAAACAAGTCACCAATAATACCGGTGCCATGCAGTTATTTAACCTTCAGGAGTTGGGCGGCAAGGCTTCCACGCAAACCAATAATGATACGGTTATTTTAGTCACGCCCTACATTCTGCATCCACTCGGAACTGGCTAATGGCATATCTCACACGGGAAGATGGTGAGCGCTTTGTTATTCCCTCGTATCGTGATGTGATTTCGAAGCGTAAGGCCCAGCTGAAAGACGATCTACTTGAACTCAGCTCCCGCTACGGGGAGTTTATTACTTTTCACCGGCGCGGCATGGCGCAGTTTGAAATCGCTTTTTCTCGCGACGCCGGCTATCTTTTTGGCGAATGCGTTTGGCATTATTTCAAGCGCCCTGCCGATCTCATTTATTGCGAGATAATTCCTGAAACCACGGAAGCCTATTTTGTCCTTGTGAAGGACGGCAGCGTTTATCTGGACGGTAGCTTTCCTCTCGAAAACATCGCGGAAGAAGTGCTGGTTTTTACCACGCAACAAAATAATTTTGAAATCTTTGTTTATGGCGATGTGCCCCTCAGTGAGCACCCTCAGGAGGGAAAACTTTCTTTTGATCCCCAGTCCGTGAAGTCTTTCACCGTTCTGACCGAGCCTCTGTTCCAGCATTTACCGGTGGTCAAGGCCTATCAGCTGCAGCTGGTTGATGTGGTTTTGCGCCAGCAGGGTATCGGCGTTTTTCCGGTTAAATATATTCTAGCGGTAGTGGTCGCTCTGGGTTTGGTCTGGATGGGTTTTACCTATCTGAACTTGCATAAAATGCGAATGCCGGTTGCTGAGATGCCGCGACCTCCCAATCCCTTTATGGAGTTCAATAACACGTTAATGACGGTGGCACCTGACGTTGAACTTGAGCTGGTGGTGCTGACGGTCGATCTACTAACAACCATGCCTGGATGGATTCCAACCGATATCACCTATAGTGGCGGAAAAGTAACCGTCAATGTTAAATCTCTGGGTACCAATGTTGAATATTTATATGACTGGGCTGACCATAACAATGCCTCCATTGTGATTATGCCCGGCGGCTTTTCTTTAACTATGGTCCTGCCTCTTCCAGCGAAGCGTGGCTTGCCCGATAAAATTTATCCTCTGGATCGTGTTATCATGAGCCTGATAGACCGCATTGCTGTTTTCATGCCCGGAAATGTAGTTAAAGTAGGGGCTTTTAAAACAAAAAGAGTTTTTAAAGAATCGGATTTGCACATTGACTTGGTAGAAGCTTCGCCGGACCTGGTCTTTATGATTGCGGAGCAACTAAAAGATTTGCCCTTGGTCTTGACAAACCTGACGCTGAAAATAAATCATGGTCTAACGGGCACAATTGTTTTACAAGCATTGGGAAATTAAGCTATGGCAGAAAAACAAAGTTTTGCAGCACTGCCCCCAGGGCAAAAGGTCATCAGCGTCGTTATTCTGATGGTGATTGTTTTTTCCATCTGGGAAGTCATCGGTATGTTTCGCGGCGGAAAAAATGCTTCAGCGACCATTGCGCCTGCCCAGCCGGCTGTTACGGCTACTGCTCCTGCGCAGAAGACGCCTCTTAAACCCGATCTGCCCAAGTCTATGCCGCCGGTGGTTCAACAAGTCGCCGGACCGGCATCCGTCGCTGCAGTGCCGCGGCAGCCTGCAAGTCCTCACCTGACATCACAGCAATCCCATCCCGAGGTGGAGTCAACGCCTCCCTCTTCCATCGTTCTGGTGCAGCAGGAGCAGGTGCAGAGCAAGTATGTCACCGCCCTTAATGAATTACAGATGTTGAAAATTCAAAAGGAAATAGCCGAGACCAGTCAGGCAATTGTGGCGGCTAAACTCGCGACGGCGACGGCGGAAAAATCGATTAGTGATTTACTCTCGGAAGCCGAGGTTACTTCTGTAAATAAACCGGGTGGTACGAACATTGGGCCCTCCTCCACCACGATCATGTCGCCGCCACCGGGACCTCCAGGAGAAATGCCTGGCACTTACTCAGTTCAATCGGTGACGATGGAGCAGGATCAATGGCATGCGGTCGTGAAATTCAAAGATAAACTCTATGATGTGAGTGTCGGCGATATGTTGCCGCCGGATAAATCGCTGGTGAAAGCCATTGATCAAAGAGGCGTTACGCTTGATACCGGTGGCATGGAACAACGAATTCCGTTGACTGTGACGGACAATACGGCGCCATCGACTGAAACCGATGGTCACGGTGGAACGGCGCATAGTCCCTCTTCAGGTCAATAAGACCTTACGCGATAAGGAGATCCAAGCGGGGATAATCACGAATCTCCCCTCTTGAGGCAAGCATAAGCTTTGCTTATGCACCGCAATAAATAATTGGCTAGGCGTTATTGAATCAATCCGATTTACTGCAGGACCCCCTCCCCTCCACGTTTTTTGTGGAGGGGAGGGTTGGGGAGGGGAGGTGAAAATGCGCCGAAGCTTAACGCATAGGGATTGTTCTTTACCTCCTATCCCTAACCCTTTCCTCCACAAAAAACGTGGAGGAAAGGGGACGTTAGCGTTAAATCCGATTGATTCAACAACGCCAATTGGGTGAATAATCCCCGCGTTAGCGGGAACAACCAGGAGCGCTTGGTCTCAATGGCCTTTGAAAAACGTTCTAGCCTGCTTTCCGTGCTGATTTGTTTAACCCTTCTCAGTATTGCCGCTCAGCTTTCTCTTTTTGTCATTCATAATCATACGACTGATGTGCTGGATGCTTTTGTTGGTAGTTCAATCCCAGCTAATTTTTTTCATCATGCTATTCTCCTGCCTGTGATCGAATTTTTTAGTCTGCAAGTCGCGGCATATCTTTTATTTATCGCCTTCATTTGGTTTATCACGATGGCTTGCAGTGAGGTGCTATCGCTGCCGGCTTACGGCTTAGGAATCTTTTTCTGGCTATGCGCTAGCCTGGTTGTTTTTGGGCTCAATGCTCAATTTTTCCCGGACTCCTTTTTTGCCGTGGGGCTTCCCTCTTTGCTTGCGACCAAGGCAGTCCTATTGCTCACGTTGCTGATTTTAGGCTTGGCCACAGCTTTGGCATATTATCAACTTATTCGTCGGCGGCGATATCGGCGCTTAGGGCTGATATTTTTCAGTCTCGTCGGGTTGACTTTGCTTGCCAGCTTGGTGAATGACTTCAGCGCTCAAACGCGTTACCACGTCACGGGTACTCCTGCCAAACCCAACATTATTTTAATCGGCCTCGATTCCTTGCGCCCGGATTATACAGGCTACTTTGGAAGCGCGCTGAATCATACGCCGCACATCGATCAATTTCTGCGAAAAGCCGTGACGTTCAAGGAGGTCTATACGCCCTTAGCCAGAACCTTTCCGGCATGGGTTAGCATTTTGACCGGCAAACACCCTAAAAACAGTCATGCGCGTATTAATCTCGGCTACGCAGCGCCAGTTGTGACGAATGATACTTTAGCCAGGCAATTGAAGGCTGCAAACTACGCAACCATTTATGCCACGGATGAGAAACGCTTTAGCAATATTACCGAAGACTATGGTTTTGATCAGTTGATTGGGCCCAGCATGGGCTTGAATGATTTTATACTCGGCGGCTTGAGTGATTTTCCCTTGACCAATCTGCTGGTTAATTTGCCGATCGGGCGTTTTCTCTTCCCCTACAATTATGCCAACCGCGCCGCGGCGATTACCTATGAGCCGGACCGTTTTTTGCAGTTAGTCAAAGCCGGCTTGCAGCGTCGAGAGGATAAGCCGCTTTTTCTGGCTTTGCATTTTTGCGTCACGCATTGGCCTTTTACTTGGGCGAATGATCGGCAGCCGGTGCATTTAATGATGAATGAGCGTTATCGCAGCTCGGTTGCCAAGGTGGATCAGCAATTAGGAGACTTGCTGCAAATTCTCAAGGAAAATGGCTTATTGGGAAACAGCATTGTGGTTTTGTTATCCGATCACGGCACTAGTTTTGGTTTGCCGGGAGATCGTTTACTGGATCAGCGGCATTATCACGGTGATCCGGCGCGACTGAAATGGGTGACCGTCAATCAGTTGAGCCAGCCCGACGGCGACAGTCTTGATTTGGAAAAGAGCTACAGTTTGAACACGGCCTATGGCCAGGGAACGGATGTTCTCAGCTTGAAACAATATCAAGTCTTGCTGGCCTTTCAGTATCTTGTTTCAGCGGTTCCCGCTAATGCGGGGATAGACCACCTTGTTTCTATGGAGCGCACAAGCAAAGCTTATGCTCGTATTCAGCAGGGTGAATCGCGATTCTCCCCTCTGAGAACTCCCCATCGCGAAAAATTAACGGGAACTGCTGATTTTGCATCCTCCGCGCGTAATTCGATTGCGTCTCTTTTTCCGGCTCATGCCGTGCAGGAACGCGGTTCTTTACTGGATATCGCGCCTACCCTCCTAGCTTTGCTGCATTTGCCACCGATGAAACAAATGGATGGTCTTTCTCTTGTGCCCTTTCTTTTTAAGGCCGGGAAAGCAGCGCTGCCCGCGCGCCCGCTGTATTTGGAAACTGGCTACAGTGTGTCTGAGCTTGAAACCAATAAGATTGAAGTGGAGAAGGTGATCAGCCGCACCATTCATCTTTACCAGGTGAACCCAGAGAATGGCTATTTATACATTAAGCCCAGCGCAGACGCCGCAGTTCTGGAAAATAAGCAGCGCGCTATTCTATTCGGCCCCTGGCTGCTGGCGCGCTATCCAGCCCTGCAGCGCACACGTTTAATCCGCTCACGAGGGAGCCTGGATTTTAAAACGGAAGTGCAACCGGCTTATTACTTGCTGGCGAATATTCAAACCGGTGAATGGACGATGGAACTGGATACGACTTTTGCTAAAAAAGCCCCGGTTGCTGAACTTAGAAAAAAGCTTAAAGCGTTTTATGGAGGTGAACTGCTTCTCCTCGATATCAACAACTCATTATCCCCTTCCCTCCACGCTGTTGGTGGAGGGAAGGGTAAGGGAAGGGAGGTATAAAGCACTTTAAATCCAAGAAATACTTCCTAATCCGTGTATGTGCCTGATGGGCGTGGATTCT
>Ga0206951_1073_pt1 | contig 26606 bp, 29 predicted proteins | sample Alteio_BWOrgHeat_38_FD_152974 | JGI IMG/M metagenome (GOLD analysis project Ga0206951, IMG submission 152974) | Enriched cells from forest soil in Barre Woods Harvard Forest LTER site, Petersham, Massachusetts, United States -... | ecosystem: Environmental > Terrestrial > Soil > Temperate forest >... | reverse complement strand
AGGTGATCGAGGATGCGGGGTTTGGGCAGTATTTCGTTCACAGAACCGGGCATGGCTTGGGGATGAACGTGCACGAAGAGCCTTACATCATCGGCGGAAGCGAGGTGGTTTTGGAGCCGGGGAACTGTTATAGCATCGAGCCGGGAATTTATCTTGCCGGAGAACTAGGCGTTCGGGTTGAGAACATCGTGGTAGCGACCACAGAAGGCCACGAGAGTATGAATCGAGAGCCGAGTCCGGTTTTGATCGTGGTTGGGGTATAGGGTCTCGGGGATCGGGGATGGGGTTTCCGGAATTTGGTTTCGGGGCCGGTTATTTGGGTTCTGGGTCCAGGATTCGGCGCCGCACATTTGGTCGGTTGGATTTTGGTCGGAGGGGACGGATTCTGGCTTCAGGGTTCTGGGACCTGGGTCCAGGGTCGGAATTTGGAGTTGGAGTTTGAAGGATGGGGTTCCGGATTGGCTTTTTTCGGTCGGAGATGCAGATCCTTTGGTTTGCCGGGTCGCGAATTGGTTGGCGATTTCCAAGTTCCGGATTTCCCCCCTGCCCCTCCCCATTTTCGCTTTTGCCGCTAGTCTTGTATTTGGACAGACAAGGCGCAAAAACAGGGAGGGCGACCAGCGCAACTCTGTCCCCTTTTGCCTGTCCCGTGCCCCTTAAGAATGATCGATCGAGAATGGGTCGTGGCCCTCTTCTCTTGCTCTTTTGAATCGGTCGATGACGCCTAGGGCGTCTCGTGCGGCGTCTTGCTCGGCTTCTTTTTTGCTTCGGCCTTCACCTTCGCCGATGGGCTCGTTGTCGAAGACGACCTGGACTTGGAACCGTTTCTCGTGGGCTACTCCAGTCTCTCGGACGACGCGGTAGACCGGCGATTGTCGCCAGAAGCTTTGGGCGACTTCCTGTAATTTCGACTTGTAGTCGTTGGGACTGACGTCGCCGCCACTGATCCGCAATAAGTATGGTTGAAGCTGTTCCAACACGAACCAGCGAGCCACTTCAAGGCCAGACTCGAGGTATACGCTGCCGATTACCGCTTCCAGAACGTCGGCCATGATCGAAGGGCGCTGGCGTCCGCCAGTCGCTTCCTCGCTCGGGCCGACTTCGATGAATTCGTCCAGCCCGAGTTTCTTGGCTACTTCTGCTAGCGGCGCCTCTTGGACGACGCTGGACTTCGCCTTCGAGAGCATTCCTTGGTCCCAGGTCGGGTGGTGTTCGTACAGGTATTGCGCGATAACGAGGCCCAGAACTGAGTCGCCAAAGAACTCCAGACGCTCATAGCTGTCTGCTACTGGGTTTGACGCGGCGCTACGATGCCGCATGGCGAGCCTAAACAGCTCCTCGTTACGCAGCGGAATCGGTCTTGGGATCATGCAACGCGCTTGCCAAGTGCTTCCGCTATTCGCGCAACTCCTTTCTCAATGTCCTCTCGACTGATCGCATAGCTCAAACGAATGTGCCCCGCGCCCTCGAAAACTGAGCCCGGAACGACGGCGACGTTGGCCGTATCCAGTAAGTACGTTGCAAGATCGGCATCCGATTTCATGTCTTTTCCGAGATACGCGGAAATGTCGGGAAGCGCATAGAAAGCGCCCTTTGGCTTCATGATTTTAACGCCCGGAATTTCGGTCAACAGACGATAGATTAGATCTCGCCGCACTTCGAATTCCGCACGCATCGTTTCGATCGTGCTTGGATCCAGACCCATCGCTACGACTGCACCCTTTTGGGCGAAGGACGTCGGGTTGCTCGTCACTTGATCCTGAAAATTGCTCATTGCCTTGGCGACCGGTAGAGGGGCCGCCGCGTATCCAATCCGCCAACCGGTCATCGCGTAACTCTTCGAGCAGCCGTTAATCGTAATGGTGCGCTCGAAGATTTCATTTCCCAGCGAGGCCATCGGCGTGTGCTTCAGCCCATCGTAGATCAGGTGCTCATAGATTTCATCTGCGATCACCCAGAGACCATGCCGAAGCGCCAACATAGCGATCTCTTTAAGTGTCTCCCGGGGCAAAACTGCGCCGGATGGGTTGCTTGGGCTGTTGACCATAATCGCCTTGGTCTTCGGCGAGATCGCTTCTCGGAGTTTGTCGTACTCAGGAATAAAGCTGTTCTCAGAACGGGTGTGAACGACGACCGGAACACCGCCGGCTAGCCGAATTTGGTCCGCGTAGGTCATCCAATACGGCGCGATTAGGATCACCTCGTCGCCTGGGTCGATCAAAACCTGCATGGTGTTATAGACCGAATGCTTTGCTCCGCAACTCACGATGATCTGCTCTGGTTGGTAGCGAAGTCCGTTTTCGCGTTCCAGTTTCTCGGCGATGGCAGCGCGGAGTTGCGGGGTACCTGCACTTGGCGTGTATTTCGTATAGCCTTGATTGATGGCTTCAATGGCCGCATCGCAGATCGGCCGAGGCGTGTTGAAATCGGGCTCGCCGGCGCCGAAAGACACGACGTCGATCCCCGCCGCCTTCATCGCATTCGCCTTCGAGCTAATCGCTAGGGTTGGGGAGGGCTGAAGAAGGCCCGCTCTGGCAGACAGGCATAGCGTATTCACCGAACACAAGTATACCGAGGCGCTATAATCGCCCCGTGGGCATCTCGAATCGTAATCGTCGAGGGCCTGTATTTATCCTCTACTTACTTGCTGCAATCGCCGTTTTGGCCCTTTTGATCCACATCATGGTGGGGGGCTCGGAGAATTATTACCCTTGGGAGGTCGTAGCGGAGATTTTCCGAGGACACCTCCCCACAGAGCACGCCACGAGGATTAATAACGTCGTCTGGTCGATCCGGTTGCCGCGCGCCGTGGAATGTATCTTAGTGGGGGGAATTCTCGGTTTAGTGGGATCGGCGTTTCAGGCACAACTACGAAACCCTTTGGCCGAGCCATACATTGTGGGTGTGAGTTCTGGAGCGGCAATCGGCGGGGCTGTCGCAATGCTTCTTGGAATTGACGCCTGGCTCGGTGGTTTAGGGGCAGCGGGTTGCGGATTTGTAACCGGGATGATCTCGCTTGCGATCGTATACGGGCTTGCGAGCCGCCGAGGGGTGGTGGAGGTTACGACGCTGCTGTTGGCAGGTGTCGTGGTTGGCTCGTTGATGTCGTCGTTGCTATCGCTGTGCCTGCTCCTTGCCGGACAAGACACCAATAAGGTGCTCCAGTGGCTTCTCGGGAACATGGGCACCGCAAATATGGAGAAGAACGGTCTTATGATGGTCGTCTTGGTTTCCGGCGCGATCGTTTTGATCCGTCAAACCAGGTTGCTCAATGCATTTGCGATGGGCGAAGATGCGGCGCTCCGGATGGGCGTAGATGTAGGGCGCCTCCGTGCGGTCGTGCTCATTGTTGGAACCGCCATGACGGCAACCGCAGTTGGAGCGGTCGGCATTATAGGGTTTCTTGGTCTGGTTGCACCCCACATTTCGCGCCGCCTTTTGGGCGTAGATTGGCGGTTTTCGCTGATCGGATCCGGCTTGATCGGTTCAACTTTGCTGATCTTTGCGGACCTCCTCGGCCAGCGAGTCGGGTCGATATTCGGTTCGGTCGTGGGCGATATACCAGTAGGCATCGTAACCGCCATTATTGGCGCTCCATCGTTGTTGATCTTGATTCGAAAGCGGGGATAGTTGCTCGGGTCTGGGGGTGTGATCGATTTAAGGATTTCGGCAGCCTCCAAACCCAGATCCCACTCCTCCGTGCCTGCCCCGGCTTGTCGGGGAGAGGGGTCGGTGAGCTTACGAACCGGGGGAGAGTCCGAATACGGAAAAGCCCTTAAGTTGATGAAATGAGGGGACAGGGTCTTCGGTTGGAAAATAGTTTCGCACTCTAATTACTTAGTGAAACTGGTACCGCCGAAATGGTTTCGCCGCAAGCGCCAGACGTAGCAACATCGCTACTCTCCGAATCGTCCATCCTTAGACATGTCTCACCTTGAATATCGCAAATTGTCTGAAGCCGACGTAGAAGCGGAAATTGCCCTTGTGGAGGGCTGGGCGATCGAAGACGACAAGCTGACGAAGCGTTTTTCGTTTAAAACCTATAAGGACGGCCTCGTCTTTGCCCTTGCGGTTGGGCAAGTGGCGGATAACCTGAATCATCATCCGGATTTGGAAGTCGGGTACGCAAAGGTTCGCGTTGCAGTCAACACCCACGACGTCGGCGGTATCTCCCCCTACGATTTCGAATTGGCCCGCCGGATCGATGCGCTATTGAAATAGGAGGCATTTCAAGCAAACATCGCTTCGCCCTCCGACCATACCCCCAGCCACTAACCCCCAGACCCAAACTCCTACTCGTCTACCAAATACTCGGCAATGATTTGGGCCGTGTCGTTCAGCGCATCCATGTGTGTCCGCTCGTAGCCGTGGCTGGTGTCGACGCCCGGTCCAATGAGGGCTACTTCTGCTTGGCCACCGGCTCGCCAGTAAGCGCTGCCATCACTGCTGTAATACGGGTAGATGTCCGGTTTCAGATCGATGCCGACTCGATTTGACAGCGACCGAAGCTTGTCGGTCATGTTTTTGCTGTAAGGTCCACTAGAGTCCTTAACGCAAATCGAGCAGTGGAATTCGTCGCCCGAAAGGCCATCTCCGATGCAGGCCATATCCAAAATGAGCAGCTCGTGCAGATCTGAAGGGAGACCATCCACGCCTCCATGGCCAACCTCCTCAAAATTGCTGACGAGGAAAGCCAAGGGCTGGGCGGGCGTTGCCCCCGAATCCACGATGGCCTTTAATGCCGCCAAAGCGCATGCCACGCACGCTTTGTCATCGAGGAATCGAGATCGAATAAATCCGGCATCGCTCACTTCAACCCGGGGGTCGAAATAAACGAAATCCCCTATGTCGATGCCGAGCAGGCGAGTTTCTTCAGCGCGTGTGGTCCTTTCATCGAGCCGGACTTCGAGCGTGTCCGCATTCCGAGGTGCTGTCTGCGCTTCCTTGTTCACGTGGGCTGCGCCATTTGTAAGCACTAGCGAACCTTTTATCTGTTGGCCAGACCGCGTCGCGATCGATAGCCCCTCGCTCTCGACGGTCGGCCACATGAGGCCATTCAGAGCAGCCAGCTTGAGTCTTCCGTTCGGTTTGATTTCCCGAACGATTGCACCCAAAGTGTCGACGTGAGCACTTAAGCCTCGAGGTTTGTCGTAGCGCAAACCCTCCATCTCAGCGACCAACGCGCCCTTGATCGTGCGGCGGGTCTTGATTCCCATGCTCTCCAGTTCGCCTTGAACGAAACTGACGGCATAGTCGGCATCCCCAGTTGGGCTTGGCGTCTTGAGCAAGTCCACCAGCGTCTGTATCAAATAGTCGGTCGAAATCTCGAATCGAGCCAAGAGTGTCCTCCGCAAATGTGCTGCGAAGGTTTACCCGGAATCGGGTCGCTTGTGAGAGCAAGTTCGGGTAGGAACCAAGTTCCGACGATAATTATCGGGATTCTCCGCCCGATGAACCGAGAAGTTGTTAACTTTCTGTCATTTTGTACCGACTTGAGTGACGCGACTTCGAAAGCTGTCGAGTTGTATCGTGGGTCATCCGAGTGGAGGGCTCACCATGAATTGGCCGCTTAGCCGTAATATGTAGTTGACCTTTCTTGAGAGAGGGCAGCGCGGCAACTCAAATGATTGAGGGCCGCAGAATTGGGGCAAAGAAGACCTATGGCAGATTCCGATGCGAGCGTTGACCCCACGGGGAAAAGTGGTCGCCAACATTTTGGATTTGGACCGTTTTCAACCGCGTTAGTCACGCTGTTGGCGGTTTTGGCGGGCGCCGTTCTCGTGAATCTTGCTCAGAAGTTGTTCACTCCACATGATAGCCATTCGTCTGAGAATTGGTTGACGGTCGGATTTTGTGCCTTCGCCGCGGCGATCGTTTCGTGGTTTGCTGCTCAGAAGGGGGATCGATTAGCGAAGAGCGCAATTGCCGAGATCTCCGAGCGAGAACGCCTTCAAAGCGAATTACGACACATCCTTTCCTCGGTGCGTTGCCTACTGTGGCATGCAAATGTCGTTCAGGATAACGGCGACTTTCTTTGGGAGACTCATGTTTCGCACGAGGAAGCGGCTAAAAAGATCCTGCCGATCGAGGTGCCACCAGGTCAGCCGTTTGCGGACGCTTGGTATCGTTGCAAGATTCAAGAAGATAGCATTCGCTGCGATGCAAATGCGATCAACGCGTTTCGGACAGGCTCGCCGGGCTACAGGAATGAGTATCGATGCGTCCTCGATTCGGGCGAGGTCAAGTGGTTCTATGAGGATGTTCAGATCGAACATCTTGGGAATCGAAAGTACTACGTGATCGGAGCGTGCGTCGACATCACTGCCCTGAAAACCGCCGAAGAGAAGCTGGACGAAGAGCGTGTGATGCTTCGTACGCTTATCGACAACCTGCCGGACATGGTTTTCGTAAAGGACACACAAAGTCGATTTGTACTTGAGAATGCGGCTCACCTCAAGCATTTAGGGGCACTCACGCAGGATGAGAACTTGGGAAAAACGGATTTCGACCTGTTCCCACGCGAAATCGCTCAACCTTTCTTTGACGACGAGCAGGAAATTCTCAGAACCGGAAAACCGCTCCTGAATCGGATCGAAGCCTCGCAGGATCGCGATGGAAATACCCAGTGGTTTTGGACCACCAAGGTGCCTCTTCGTGATTCTCAGGGTCGCATTACCGGTATTGTCGGCGTCAATAGGGACGTTACGGCCCAAAAGAAAGAGCAAGAAGAACTTAATCAGGCAATGCGCCAGATCGAAGATGCAAAACGAATTGCAGAACACCATGCCGAGTTGCTTGAAATACAGAAAGTCGAGCTGGCGGAGGCGCGCGATTTAGCGCTCGCTTCGACACACGCAAAATCGGAGTTCTTGGCGAATATGAGCCACGAAATCCGAACTCCGATGAACGGAATTTTGGGCATCACCGAGTTGCTGCTAAGTACCAAACTGACAAACGAGCAGCATGACTTTGCCTCCACGATCCGCACCAGTTCTGACGCGTTGCTCACCGTCATCAACGACATTTTGGACTTCAGCCGAATCGAAGCAGGAAAAATGCAGGTTGAGGTTACGGACTTCAATCTCCGAACCGTTATGGAGGAAGTCACTGATCTCGTCGCCAGCAACGCTTATCGCAAGCGATTGGAAGTTGCCTGTCTCCTACCTGGCGAAGTTCCAGAAAGAGTTCAGGGGGATCCGGCCCGACTGCGTCAAGTTTTGACAAACCTGATGGGGAACGCAGTCAAGTTCACAGACAAGGGTGAGGTTCGGCTAGAAGCGGCTTTACTTCAAGAAACGGATGCCGACGCGACAATCCGAATTTCGGTTATCGACACGGGCATCGGGGTTCCTAAAGCTGCCCAAGCAAAGATTTTCGAAAGCTTTACTCAGGCGGACGGGAGCACCACCAGAAAATACGGGGGCACGGGACTAGGACTGACGATTTGCCGCAGTCTCACTGAGCTCATGGGCGGGCACGTTGCCATGACGAGCGAGGAGGGGAAAGGTAGTGCGTTCTACATTGAACTGAAGCTTCCAAAGCAAACTGGAGTCGAACAAAATGAGCCGCATCTTGCTCCAGAGTTGATGTCCAACCTTCGTGTGCTGATTGTCGACGACAATGCAACGAATCGAAGGGTTTTACACGAGCAGCTCGCCTCTTGGGGATGCAAGCCGGAGGACGCTACTTCGGGGATGGAGGGCCTGGAGATGCTATGTTCGGCCGCTGAGACGGATAACCCGTTCCGAGTCGCCATCCTCGATATGCAAATGCCCGATATGGATGGGGAAGAAACGGCGACTCGGATCGTTGCGAATGAAAAGTTAAGCTCGATTCCACTAATCTTATACACATCGATCGGCGAGTATGGCACAGCCGAGCAAATGCGATTGAAGGGATTTGTTGCCGTACTCACCAAACCGGCACGACAATCTCAACTTTTCAACGTGATGCTCTCCGTACTAGGAGATCAAAAATTCCACAACGGGTTCGCGGGATCTGTGGCTGCTGAGCCCAGAAAGCCTCTAGGATTGAGAGTTTTGTTGGCAGAGGACAATGAGATTAACCAAATGGTCGCTCAGATGATGTTAGATCGCTTTGGTTGCGAGACCAGGATGGTCGAAACAGGCAAGTTAGCTGTTGAAGCCATATACGAATCTCGGTTCGACGTTGTCCTTATGGATGTGCATATGCCAGACATGGATGGATACCAGGCGACTGAAGAGATTCGCCGATTCGAGTCGACGAGTGGATGGAAAACTCCCATCATCGCGATGACCGCAAAGGCAATGCCTGGCGATCGCGAGGTTGGTTTGGCAGCCGGTATGGACGATTACATCATCAAGCCCGTACGCCCAGACGAGCTCTACGAAGTCCTAAAACGATGGGGAGTTCCAGAGGGAACAGGGGACGCGCACAAGGGGACAGGGGACAGGCGCGCTTCGCTTTAGGGGACCGGCTGCCCGAGATGACAGGCGAAGACGGCGGAAGAAGAGAAGAAGGCGTAAGAGGCGAGGAAGGCAATGCCCTCCTCGCCTTCAAATGTATCGCTTCTTGAAAACAATCAGCATCCAGAAGGCGCGTACTTTTGCGCAGCGAAAAGGGCGGCGCCTCGGGCTCCGGCTTTGTCGCCATCGGGGGCGGTCGTGATTTCTAGGTCGGCTTGTTCGAGACGCAGCGGAACTGAGTTCCGAATGTTCGATAGGTACCAGTCGCGGAAGTCCTCTGTCGCCTCGATGACGCCCCCTCCAATAAATATCGCGTCTGGATCGAAGACGTTCACCATCTGATCGATGTGGGCGGCAAGCGCAAATGTTTGGGCTCGGAATATGGCGCGGCTCATTTCGTCCCCTTGCTCGGCCAAACCTCTGACCTTCTTAGCCGCCTCTTTCACTGGAAGAGAAGCAAGCGGATGTGTAGGAAATTGCTTGAGGAAGTAGGGCAACAGATTCAATTCGATGCCCGTTAAACTCGCAATCGATTCTAAGTCGCTTTCTTTGCCGCAATTGCAGCGCGCCGGAATAGAACCTTCCGGATACCAGCTCCCGGGCAGAGTTACATGCCCTAGCTCGGCGGCAAATCCAACTTTGCCGATCAGGACTCGTCCATTCGCCACAACTCCTCCACCGAGCCCCGTCCCGACAATCAGCGACACAGAAGTCTTGGACGGATCGTCGCCGAACCGCACCCAGTGAGCATAAAGCGCAGCCGCATTCCCGTCGTTCAGGAAGCTGACTGGCAAACCGAGAGATTTTTCGAGTGCGCCCCTGAGATCAAAGTTCCAATAGGCCTCACCCGCAAAATTCGTCGCGCCTTTTGAGCAAAGTACGCCGTCCGCGCTGATCGGACCGGGAGTATCTAATCCGACGGCGGTTATTTCCGACTTGCTCCAACCGGTCCGGTCGAGAGCCATTTCAAATCCGGCGCGCAACTGTCCAATGCAAGTCTCCGGGCCCTCAGTCACCAAACTTGGCAGTTCGGCCATCCCTTCGATAAGAAAGGCAGATCCATCGAAGGCCGTTACGTTGATGGAGTTTCCCCCGAGATCTAATCCGACATACCTAGCCATGAGCGACCTATCTCCTATCCGTCCAATTTCAATCTACCCCGGTAAAGATTTCTTTTCAGGATCTGGAAGTCGCGAGATTCCAGCTGGATAGAACAGGATTCCGTGAATTCGACGCAACCGCATGATCTCGGTGAATAGTTTGTGCCTCATTTCCAGCTCTTCGATTTGTGAGCCGACTTCGAAGTTGCATTGAACGAGCACCGTCATCGCGGTGTCGTCCATATCGGAGAGGTCTACGATAATCTTTTCACTTTGAACTCCCTCAAACTCGGCCAGAAATCCCCGAATATCGCTGCATAGAGAGTTCACCGCGGAAGAAGCCGAATCGTATGGAATTCGAACGTTGATTTTTTGTCGACGATATCGACGCGCACTTATATTTTCTACGGCTGCTCGAATGAGGTTGGCATTCGGCAGATTGATCACCGTGTCTTCGAACGTACGAATCCTGGTCGACCGGAGGTTGATCTCTTCCACGATGCCCTCGATCTTATCGACTTTTACCCAATCGCCGATTTGGAAGGGCATGTCGAACAGAATTGTCAGGGAACCAAAAATGTTCTCAACGGAGTCTTTTGCGGCTAGCGCAACGACGATTCCGCCGATGCCAAGGCTAGCGATAACCGCCGCGACGTTTACATTGAACAGGGAGCTGAGCGCCACGAAGAAACCGATCGTGACGATCACTAGCCGGACGAACTTCCGCGTCATCGGAACAAGCAGCCGTTCCGCCCTATCCGAAACTCCTGCCGCGCGAGAAGCCATGCTGTCGCAAACCGCGTCCCACATTGCGTACGCCAACATCGAAAACGCGAAAATCGTCATGCCTTCCAGCACGATCAAGGCCCCACGTTCCATTTTTCGGGGAAGTGATAGCGGTCCCAGCAGCGGAAAGCAAACAAGTACACCCGTGATGAGGCCGGCCGCGCGTCTGGAGGCGATGTGCGTTTCCTGGGATATTTCTCCGGGAAGGAGCTTGTCTCGAACCCTCATGGCACGGACGGCTAGCCGGTTTCCGACGACCATTGCTACGCGCGAAATTGCAATGAGAAGTACCAAGCCGATCCACTGCCAAAGGTGAACCCCCAGAAAGAGGTTGTGAAACGGCTTAGGTAAATCTATGACCCATTGAGGAGTTTCAAGGGTGGGGAGAAAATCATTCATTGGGCCACCTTGGATCGCCTGGACACCTTTCTACCAATGAAAACCACCGCCGGAGCAAGGAAAACGGCGGGTAGGTAGTTGGCAGTGTGAAGGTCTTTTATCTCAAGCAGTCCTAGCCCGGTTGCAAACAATATTGCGCCGCCGGTGGCGGTCGTTTCGGCGAGCAATTCTTCGTCTTCAGCGATGGGCCGCAACGATTTAGCGGCAAGCGTTAGCGCGCCCTGATAGAGGAGCAACAGCAATGCAGTAACGATCACACCCGCGCCCGATGCGGCAGCCAAAAAAACCGCCGCCACTCCATCCATTGTCGATTTAAGGCTAAGAAGCTCGATCTTATGCTCCAGTGCATCCTGCATACAGCCGAGCAACGTCATCGGCCCGATGCAGAACAACACAAACGAAGTCACAAGACCATCGACAAATCGAGGCGAGCCAGTTTGACCTAGTGTTTGTTTAAACCACTCGGCAATTTCGCCGATCCCTGCGTGGAGCCCAAGCGCAAGTCCGATGATTCCTCCGCCCGCGACCGCAAGAGCAGCGATAAGCGGATTCCGGCTCTGCAAGAACATCCTCATCCCCAGCCCGCAAGTTACAAGGCCCAGCCCGTGCAATGCAACCGTCTGGTAGCTGCCCGGGATCTGTTTTCCGATTAACCATCCAACTGTCGCTCCAACTGCTACCGTCGCAGTATTGAGCAAGGTCCCGCGCATTCGCACGTTGTACCGTATTGGCAGCGCCTAAGGCCGCGACTGGATATCTTCTAATGCCTCTAAGAGTTCGTTCGGCGCACCGACTGCGTGGTCTTTGTCCATCCGGATTGCTTCGTAGACCAATGCGGCGATTGCTGCCCCGATCGGTGGAGCAATCAAATAAAGCCAATAGTTTGAAAGTGCTGATCCGCCCGCAAACAGTGCAGGCCCTAAGGACCGCGCCGGGTTCATCGACCCTCCGGTGATTGGGCCGCCGATGAGCACTCCGACGACGACCGTGAGGCCGATGGCCAGCGCAGGCACCGCGCTTGAGACTCGGCGGTCCGTCGCCACCGCGATAATCACGAGCATAAGCAGAAACGAAATCAGCACCTCAGTTCCGACGTTTCGAAGAAAAAAAGCAGGGTTTGAAGGAACGTGGGTTCCGGCGCCCGACCCGAACAATAACGTCACCGCTCCAGCCGCTACAATCGCGCCTAAGAACTGTGAAGCCCAATAAGGGAACGTGTATTTCCACGGAAACCTGCGGGCTACCGCGAACCCTAGGGTCACTGCCGGATTAAAATGCGCTGCGGAGATCGGGCCTAAAGCGTAGATCATTGCCAGCACTGACAACCCCGAAATTAAGGCCGCCGAAAGTAACGAGGGATCTCCCGAAGGACTACGCGCCGAAGCCGAAAGAGCGACTGGAGCAAAAACAATAACGAATGTGCCAAGGAATTCGGCTGCGTAGCGTTTGGTCATGCGGTCATTCATGGGTGTTGATATCAAGGGAAGCACAATCACATCAGCAGCACTCATCCGTCTTTGGCGAATCTTCGCCAAGGTACGCGGCAAGCCGTGTTAGCGCCATACGATTGACACCACAGATCATGTACTTGCCTCGACGTTCGACAGCGATAAGTCCAGCTTCCTTAAGTTCGTTAATGTGGAAGGAGATCGTAGAATTGATCTTTTCCTTTCCGGTGATGTGGCAACAGACCTCTCCGACAGAAGGGCCGTCGAGTGGATGCACGTCGCCTTCTTCTCCAACTGCTACCGGACAACACCTCTCGCGCAGGAAGTCGAGAATTTGCACTCGAGTCTTGTCGCCCAACGCCTTGAACATCACTGCTCGCTCGTTTGTGATATTCACAACAAGAAGAATACCGGGTTCATTTCGTCATTCTTAGGAATATCGGACTAACTTATGTTAAGATTACAAGAACAGAATGCGCAACCGCTTGCGATCCACGTTTTGATTGTATCCCATATTTCGAGAGACATAGAAATGAAAAGTGATTCTGAAATGGGTAGAACGTGTTTTGAGCGAATGAGTAAGCCACAATGGATCATGCTTCGCCGAGAAAGCCTTCTGATTGCTAGATGCCAAATATTGGCAAAGGGCATCATTGGCAAATGAAAACGATCCTTTTCGTTTGCGTTCATAACGCGGGTAGGTCGCAGATGGCGGAAGCACTGACGAACCGTCAGGCTCAAGCCCTTGGCCTAGACGTTCGTGCTCTCTCGGCCGGAACAGTCGGAGGTAAGTCGCTCAATCCGATAGCCGTCGAGGTGATGGAGGAGATTGGCGTATCGATGGCTGGCCAAGAACCCAAATTGCTCACGCAGCAAATGGCAGATCAGGCGGACCTCATCATATCTATGGGGTGCGGTGTTGATGCTCAATCGTGTCCAGCACGATTTCTGCTTACCGAAGACTGGGAACTCGACGATCCAGCCGCACAATCGATCGAGCAGGTGCGCGAGATTCGCGATGAAATCGGTCAACGAGTGGACCAGTTGCTTTCGAGGCTGACCTCGAATCGGTGATGAAGAGTAATCCCGAATGGCGGACCACTCGAATTCAGGGATTAAATCCCGACGAGTTTTGTGTCTTGTTGTCGCCACTCCTCGATGACTCAATAGCCCACGGCTTCAACATGCTGCTACGACTTGTAAGCGAGTACCGATCTGAAACGAATCGCTTTGATCAGGCTGGTGAGGCCTTGTTTGGAATTCTTAGCCGGGAAAACAAGCTTCTCGCGGTCGGTGGATTAAATCGCAATCCGTACACCGACGAACCCAGCACTGGTCGAGTTCGAAGGGTTTATGTTCATAGTGCTTTTCGACGCCTGGGACTAGGCGCCGCGATTACGAATGCGGTGATGGTGGAAGCAAAAGCGTTGGGGTACCCAGCGCTCGTGTTACGAGCCCCAGAATCGGCATTCGAGTTTTACGAATCGCAAGGTTTTGAACGAGTGCTGGACGTAGAGCCGATTACGCACCGGAAGGAAATGTGAGTCAGGGCGTAAGTTTCGAAACCAACGGGACAGGCGATTAGGGGACAGGGTCGGAAGAGACTTGGGTGCAGGACGTCGGGCAGGCCGAACGGCTACACGGCTTCGCCGTATCCGGACTCGGTTTCTGTCCCCTCTTCGCCTGGCCCGTGTCCCGTACGCAAAACGTCGGGCAGGCCGAACGGCTACACGGCTTCGCCGTATCCGGACTCGGTTTCTGTCCCCTCTTCGCCTGTCCCGTGTCCCGTACGCAAAACGTCGGGCAGGCCGAACGGCTACACGGCTTCGCCGTATCCGGGCTCAGTTTCTGTCCCCTCTTCGCCCGTCCCGTGTCCCGTACGCAAAACGTCGGGCAGGCCGAACGGCTACACGGCTTCGCCGTAACCGGACTCCGATTCTGTCCCCTCTCCGCCTGTCCCGTGTCCCGTACGCAAAACGTCGGGCGGGCCGAGCGGCTACACGGCTTCGCCGTAACCGGACTCCGATTCTGTCCCCTCTCCGTCTGTCCCGTGTCCCGTTAAAGCTTAGTGCGACAAGCCGTAGGCTCCAAACTGGACTAGACGCACTCCTTGCTGGTCCACGTCGCTTACGATTCGGATATATCGACCAAGTGTTGGAGTTATCCGATAAGTCCGCAACGGGCCCGGCTTTTGGCCCCAGTTGGCTTCGGTTACCACGGTGGTTTCTTCGCCGTGGAACTCCCCGGTTGTGGAAACAAGGATGTGAAATTTACTCCAGAACCCATTAGAGTCCTTCAGATTTGGCAGAATCGTGAACGTAGTCAAGGTGGATTCGACTCTGAGGTCGACTGCCCACCACTCTCCGGCAACGCCTTTCTTCGGAGTCCAGCCGTGGTCAGGAGTCGTCGTGTCTCCGTCGATTGACTCGTTGGGTGTAATGAGGGTGTCGGCATTGTCTTCCGCTGATCGATTCTTCGCCAACGACTGATCGCCCAATAGAATCAAGTATGCAGCCGGTGTCTGCGGAACGCCCTTGATTCGAATGCTGGTCACGGTTCTCGGAGGGAAACTGATGTCAACCGGAAGCTCTCCCTTATAGCGAGCGAGTACTTCTTCTTCGCCCATAAATGCACCGGTGAGTGATCCTTCGATCACGATCTCTGAATCCGGCTTCAGCATCGTCCCAACGCTTACGCCGCCCAGGTGATCGTAGATTGAAGGCAGTGCAGCAAGCATGCCGGCGGATGGGAGAAACGGTCCACTCTTGGGTTTGTCGTTTTGACTGTTGAGTGCAAGTGGTTTGGTGCCGATTACATCGGCGAGATCCTCAATCTCTAGCGACGGGGCGCCGGAAAACGTATTTGAATTTAACGTCATCGGACTCGTATTTTCGACTTTAAGCGGTTTGGCATAGTCGATAAATATGTTCTGAAACAGCCGGATATCGGCGGCCTGGCCAGCGGTTCCCTTAAAAAAAATCGCGACGGGGCTCCCGGTATCCATGGCAAACGCGTTGGTGTCGTAATCGGTTTTCAGACATGAATCGTCCTCGACACCGTATTTGGTGTTTCCAACGACCAAATTACCCTTCACCGTCGTTTCTGATGTGTTCGAGAGCAAGATTCCAATTTGGCAGTGACCCTCGGTGTTGTCGATGAGTTTGTTTGCGGGTTGGGCATGCAAGACGAATCCATTCCCGCTCGTCCAGCTAACGTCGTTCCCTTGAAATGTATTGTCGGTTGACGGGGGCCCGGGTACCGTGCCGACCGCAACTCCGATCGCTTTGCCTTGAACGACTTGGTTTCGAAGAATCTGGTTGTGGCTCGATCCATTTTCGACGGAGAGGCCGCTTATGTGGGTTGTCGAGGGATCGGAGCCTTCGCCCGTGAAGGAGATATTATTGTCACGGATAAGACACGAGGACGAATTGGAAAGTTGAAGTCCCGAGAGCCCGTTGTGGGAGAGATCGCTTTTTTCAATCGTCACCTTGGTGCAGCCGGTCAGCAGCGCGCCTCGCGTGCAGAGGTGAGCTTGCACACCTTGCAGAGACGAACCGCTTAGCCGTTCAAGACGAAAGCCCGTGCTGTCCTTTGAGGATGCTCCACCTGGGGCGCCCGACACCGACACGTTAACTAGTGTTAAAGATGAGGATCCCTCTGCCAATAAGCCGGTGGCAAACCCTACGATCTTGACGTTCTTGATACTTACATTCTCAAGAGCTCCGACGTGTATTCCGACTCCAGTGCCGGTGCCTTGTAACGTTGCGCCATGGCCATCGAAAACGACGCCGCTGTGCGCAATCTCGATCGGTTTCGTCTGACGATAGACTTTATTCTCCAGTTGTACAACCAGAGGATTGGTCGTCTGGTGCTGAGATTGGTTCGCCCCTAGATGGGCGTACCTCGATAAAAAGAAGATCGCAGCAACGAATGTGATCACGATTTCATTTTAGCGGTGAAGATCAATCGTTACATATGAATCTTTCGGATGCAGGTTTGCAGTATTGGTCCTATTGGCTGTTAGGATTTCACGGTATTGGCTCATAATTGATGGAACGTTCAGGATCTAGGTTCGACCGTGACCGATTTAACGTCTTACATTCCGGTACACACATGGCCGTTACACTCCGCGACATCGCCAAAAAATTAGATATTTCACACGTAACGGTATCGCTCGTATTGAACGACCGCCGAGACGTGACGATCTCGGACGAAACGAGAGCGCGCGTCACCGAAATGGCCCAAAAAATGGGCTATAGGCCGAATCACGCGGCAAGAGCTCTTGCAAAGGGTCGGACTCAAATGCTTGCTCTCTGGATGGCGAGCCCGTCAAAGCTGTACTACGGAAAGGTGTTCGAAACGCTGTACGCACTTATCCGTGCAGCCGGCTACGAAACCGTTTTCTGTCTCGCGGACTACGCAGATAGCAGCCGAAAGCCATATGACTGGCCCGTTGATGGAATCATCGCAGTTGATACTTACGAACTGGTGGGCAAATTTGAATTACCGAGGGGCATCCCAGTGGTCACATTGGGTTCTCACGCAGAAAGCCGATCAGACTCGGTTACTGTCGACATTTTTGGTGGGGCCACAAAGGCCACCCAACACTTGGTGGATATCGGATGTGAGCGCATTGCTCACGTAACAACCCAGAGACCATTGTCCGAGCGTACAGGACGTAGCGCTGCGTACAAGTCGGTGCTTAAAACCGCAGGAATGAAACCGGAGATCATTCCTTGCGAGCCAGGTGGCGCCTTGAAGGTTCGCGAGTCGGTGGCCGCATATATCAAGCGTCACGGTCTGCCCGATGGGATCTTTTGTTACAGCGACGATTTCGGATTCGCTACGATGCGTGCTCTTGCGGATTTGGGATACCAAGTTGGCAAGGATTGCGCAATCATTGGATTTGACAACGTCGTTGAGGCGGAACTTTCTACCCCTTCGCTAAGCAGCGTAGCTCAGCCGCTTGACGATTTGTGTAGGGTTGGAATGCACTTCTTACTTAACAGGATTCGCGAACCGCACCTTGAGCGTCAAGTTTCATCGATCAGCATGAGTCTTGTTGAAAGAGAAAGCACAAATCGTAGCTGAGGACTGACCGTGTCACAATACTCGTAGGAACAAATTGGAGATCGCGTAGCGGGTGCTGCCCGGAGGGTGATCGTCCATGAGCCGTTATGAGTGAAAATACAATTGATCAGTCCACCGCGCTGCTTGAGCAGTTCGCCAACCGAGAATATGAGCATGGCTGGAGCAGCGATGTCGAGTCGGATTCCTTTGAACCGGGCCTAAACGAGGATGTCGTCCGACGAATCTCGTCGAAGAAGGAGGAGCCCGAATGGCTCCTGGAATGGCGCCTCAAGGCTTACCGGCAGCTCCAGACGATGAAGCTGCCAAAGTGGCCCAACGTCCACTATCCGCCCATTGACTTGCAGTCGATCATCTACTATTCCGCGCCAAAGCTGAAGCCAACGCTCAACTCCCTAGATGACGCGGATCCCGAGATTCTTAAGACATTCCAAAAACTAGGCATCCCGGTTGAGGAGCAAAAGGTCTTGCTCAATGTTGTGGGCGCCGCATCTTCCGCCGCAGACGCGCTGGCCATGCCGCGCCAATTATCGGGCGTAGCAGTTGACGCAGTTTTTGACTCCGTTTCCGTGGTAACCACCTTTCGGGCTGAGCTCGCAAAGTACGGAATTATCTTTTGCTCGATTCAAGAGGCGGTCAAAGAGCATCCCGACTTGGTGCGCGAGCATCTTGGCAGCGTTGTTCCTTACAGCGATAATTATTTTGCGACCTTGAATTCCGCGGTTTTCTCTGACGGCTCATTTGTTTACATTCCGAAAGGCGTGCGCTGCCCGATGGAGCTCTCCACGTATTTTCGCATCAACGCCGCGAACACCGGACAGTTTGAAAGGACGCTGATCATTGCGGACGATGGCGCGTTTGTGAGCTACCTAGAAGGTTGCACCGCACCTATGCGTGACGAGAATCAACTTCACGCGGCGGTCGTCGAACTCGTGGCGATGGAAAAGTCGACCATCAAATACAGCACGGTTCAAAATTGGTATCCGGGCGACAAGGAAGGTAAGGGCGGCATTTACAATTTCGTGACCAAGCGCGGCCGTTGTAGAGGCCGAGGAAGCAAGATCACGTGGACGCAGGTCGAAACTGGCTCCGCAATCACTTGGAAGTACCCAAGCGTCATCCTGCAAGGCGATGACTCGATCGGTGAGTTCTACAGCGTCGCCCTTACCGCTAACAAGCAGCAAGCGGATACGGGCACGAAGATGATTCACATCGGCAAGAACACGAGGTCGACCATCGTGTCCAAAGGCATCTCGGCGGGCAATGGCCAGAACACGTATCGGGGCCTTGTGAAGATCAACGCGGGCGCGGAGAATGCGAGAAACTATTCTCAGTGCGACTCGATGCTCATGGGTGACCGATGTGGCGCCCACACGTTCCCGTATATCGAAGTCAAGAACCCAACCGCAACCGTCGAGCATGAAGCATCGACCTCAAAGATCGGCGAGGACCAGATCTTCTACTGCAACCAGCGCGGAATCCCAACCGAGGACGCAGTGAACATGATCGTCAGCGGCTTCTGCAAAGACGTCTTCCGAAACCTCCCCATGGAGTTCGCCGTCGAAGCCCAGAAGCTCCTAGGCGTGTCGTTGGAAGGATCGGTAGGCTAAGCGAGGGTTGCGGGGCGAGGGTCGAGGGGCGCGGGTTTTGACTCCGGTGCCCTGGCTGGTTTTTGTTTCAGCAAAAACTGGGGAGGGGCAGGGGTGGGGAAAATCTAACCCTCGATTTCGCGATTTAAACGAACACTCACGGAGAAGGCTGAGTCCGCGCACCGTTTATTTCGTTTTTTACCTGCGTTGCATGCTTGGCAAATATCTCAATCCGACTCTTAATATATTTGATTGCGATGCCGTGAGTCAGATCCAACGGGCTTGAGATTTGCAACCCGTAACCGGTTGCTTCGAAGTTCGCCCATTTCTCGGTTCTAGTCAACCGTCCCACCTCGGAAGAAGCGTTGGTTCCCTTTGGTAGCGGAACCCATACAGTTAGGTCTAAGCGCGACGCAGGATTCGCGGGTCTGCCGGGCACGCTCGGACTTAGGAACCAAACGCACGTATCACTTAAAGCTGCTTGCCCCAAAAGTTCTTTCGTTGTAAACAACTCAATGATGGCGTGCTTGGCGTCCCACTTCCATCGAGCTATCAGCAATGACAAGTCGTACTCGTCGATCGATTTGACGATTCGATCTTCAAATCGAAACACTGGCGACAAAGGTGCCGATGGATTAAGCTTTTCAGTTGCCAGCCACGATTGGAGTCGTTCAATCTCATTCCAGCGATGATCTAACTTGGCGCATATGAGTTGCGGACTTGCATTCGTATCGACATCAAAGACCGACTTGGCCCTTACCGTATGATCGAAGTGGACCGAAAAAGTAACAGCTCCATCCGGAGCTTCGCGACGAATCCATTTGGATACCAAGTTCTCGTCAATGGTCTCGGGAATCTTGAGAATCTTGTCAATGCCTAGGGCGGTGATTAGAGTTTGATCGCGACCGTCTTGGTTATCTGCGAACAATACGGCAGTTAGCGTGTCCCTGCTGCACTCCCGTGTACCGTCCACCCTGAGTTTTGTGACTGTGTATCCGCACTGGCTCAGAAGTTTGTCAAGCCGTTCATTGTTCATACCGTGTCCGCCTTGGCAAGTGGGGAAGAAAGATGCAAGAAGCACGGTGAGAAAGATACTCATATGAATCTCGACAGGGAGCCACGGTTCGTAGCTGCCGCAGGTTATTGTAAAACAATAAACGCCGGATCAATCGGGAAAAGTCACCCGCAGGGCGAACCTGGCTTATCATGCTTCGTTAGGCGACGTAGACGATCGACCGTTTTGTCCAACGTTAAATCGTTCATGGATTTGTCGAGTAGCGACATTCAGTTTCTCTTTTATATCGTCAGCCACCCTAATGAAATCCTCTTCCGTCGGCTCCATCGATGCGATTTGAGCGAAGTTTTCCCGTACAACCTGCATCACTGGATCAGAGTCAAATGCACCCTTTTCGGTCATCTTGTGAGCGGATTTGACGAAGTCGATGACCTTTCTCCGTTCTTTCATTCTGAGCTCGTGCTGATATCTAGATTCTGCGCTTTGAAGTTCTTCGGGAGTAACAGGCCCGTCTAGCAGATATGGAATGAGGGCTCTTCGGTGCTTTCGGATTTTCCGGCCGATTTGTTTCTCTTGGCTGTGCTGATTTGCCTGCCGATTTGCTAAATGAATCCGCCGCCAGTTGTCACGGGCCGAGTCGCTCATGTCGACCTTTGGCATCACCACTTCCAAATACTCTTCGTCACTCAGCGTTGCACGGCGTTCTGTTTGTACTCGCTTTTCTTCGTAAATGGCGCTTACAAATTCATTTAACATGAGCAGTGAATCATCATCCATCGTAATCCTCTAACTCCGAAGAAAACAGCCCCAACGGGGCGTCATCTGCCAGCCCACGGTTTCAACCCTGGGACAGGGTGCGTGTGCCAAACCTCGGCCCTGAAGGGGACGCATCAACGGCCCTGAGGGCCAGATGCAGGTCGCACACAGCCAGTTTCTTGGCTGCCACAGGGTCCTTGATGCCGCCCCTTCAGGGCGGATTCCGTGCCGAATCGATTCCCAGGGTTGAAACCGTGGGCTGGCAGATGACGCCCCCGTTGGGGCTACTCCCCGAAGCGGCGTCCAATGCATTTTCTTCTTTGGCTGCGAGCTCCAACTCATGGCGTCTCCTCGGGAACAGGGGTTTCGAATCCCTGCTCGCGCATGTTGGTCATGAGTGTTTCTGCAATCCGCCCCGGCTCCAAGCTTCCCTCTTCATACATCCTAAGGATGGCTTCATTCGTCTTATCCAAGGCTCTCAAACCGGGCTTATCTTCTCTTGACATGTGGCAAGATGCAGCCTGGAAGCGCCTAATAGTGTCGATCACCAGCGATTGGGATCTGATCAGAGATTCCTGTTCGAAGCGTTTGACCGCCGACTCGAACATCTCTTTGGTTGCCTGCCCAGATGTGCCGCTGGCGACCATCAACTCCTCCAGTATTGGAGTAAACATTTCGATTTCACCCTCGATCTTCTGATCTAGAAAGGCGATGCTTTGCTCATAGCGAGACTGGCGGTCACGTGACGGGATCTGACTTCGTTCTTCCGGTGGCATTCGGTCTAGCAGGGCCTGAAATTTAGGCGACATTGGCTCTTCAGGCAACGTCGATTTTCTGGCAAACTCGTCCTTAAGCGGTCGATACTTTGCCTCGAAGTATTCTTCAACCATTTTTCTGGACTCAAGATCCATGTTGGGTTGACGCAAGAATAGGACCATAATGTGCGCGGCGCGGAATCATCCTCTGTTATTCACTCGGCCAAGCTTCGTCGTCAGATCCATCGGACGGTCCTTTCGGTCCTCGGGATGCGCCTACCCCAGCTAGTCCGCCCCCTTCGTCGCCATCTTCTCTCTCGAGCCGACGTCGAGATACCGTCTTCTTGTTCCAACGTTTCAGCGCCGGCAGCTTCACCGCAAGAACGCCAAGCCAGAAGAAATCAAATATGAGCGGGGCCCACAGCGTATGGAACGGTACAAACAGGATGTAATTCCATAGGGCAATAGCAAGGCAGATCCATACCAAGCCAAGGCCTCTCACTGATACCGTCGTGAAGGGAGAAACCCTAATCGAAAACTGTGGACAGAAACGTGGCATTGCTCGAGTAGATTCTACGGACGAAAACCGGTTTCAGATGCATGTTACACCCTCGCTGTAGGGGACAGATCGCTTCTCTCTACAGGACACGGGACCGGCGAGGAAGGGGACAGATCGCTACGCTCTACGGGACAGATCGCTTCGCTCTACGGGATACGGGACAGGCGAGGAAGGGGACAGATCGCTTCGCTCTACGGGACAGGCGAGGAAGGGGACAGATCGCTTCGCTCTACGGGACAGATCGCTTCGCTCTACGGGACAGATCGCTTCGCTTTACGGGACACGGGACAGGCGTGGAAGGGGACAGATCGCTTCGCTCTACGGGATACGGGACAGGCGAGGAAGGGGACAGATCGCTTCGCTCTACGGGACAGATCGCTTCGCTTTACGGGACACGGGACAGGCGTGGAAGGGGACAGATCGCTTCGCTTTACGGGACACGGGACAGGCGTGGAAGGGGACAGATCGCTTCGCGCTTGGGGACAGGGGACAGGCGATTAGGGGGCAAAGTTGGAAGCGATATCGCTGTAGAACTCCGAGCAAAACGTCGGGCAGGCCGAACGGCTACACGGCTTCGCCGTCTCTCGACTCCGATTCTGTCCCCTTTGCGCCTGTCCCGTGTCCCGTAAGCTACCTCGCTATCGCGATGGGTGGGGCGTCTGGGTTCGGCATTTTCTGCAGAACCTCGCGCGCATCGACTTGATCTTTGACCCTCTCGTCTACGAGAACGCGGCCATCTTTGAAGCGAATGATTCGCTTGCAGTGCCGGGCGATGTCCTCTTCGTGGGTGACGATGACTACGGTTTTGCCCAGCTTGTTTAGGTCCTGAAACACGGCCATGATCTCTTCACTCGTGTGAGAGTCAAGGTTTCCCGTTGGTTCGTCGGCGAGAATAAGAACTGGCTCGTTTACGATCGCTCTGGCGATCGCAACACGTTGCTGTTGCCCTCCGGATAGCTCACTCGGCTTATGGTCCATTCTCTGGCCAAGCCCAACGCGGTTCAACGCCTCTTTTGCTCGTTCAGTCCGATTCTTGGCACCGGCATACATTAACGGTAACTCTACGTTTTTGATCGCGCTGGTCCGAGGCAAAAGATTGAAATTCTGAAATATGAACCCAAGGTACCGGTTGCGAACATCGGCAAGCGCATTGTCTCCCATTCGAGCCACCGCCTCACCGTTGAGCAGGTACTCACCGCCAGAAGGTCTGTCTAGACACCCTATGAGGTTCATAAAAGTAGACTTCCCAGAGCCCGAGGGCCCCATGATCGCGACAAATTCCCCCGGTTCAACCGTGAGGTCAATAGCACGCAAAGCATGGACGACCTGGTCACCCATGACATAGTCTTTAGAAAGGCGGTGGACTTCGATGATGTTCATATTCTGGGGTCTGGTCTTTGGGGGGGCCGGGGTTCAGGGTCCAGGGTTCGGGGTCGGAATTGAGGGATCTGGGTGGAAGGTTGTATGGGGTCCAGGGTTCGGGGTCGGAATTGAGGGATCTGGGTGGAAGGTTGTATGGGGTCCAGGGTTCGGGGTCGGAATTGAGGGATCTGGGTGGAAGGTTGTATGGGGTCCAGGGTTCGGGGTCGGAACTAGGGCATCGAGTTAAGGGATATATTTGTAAAATGCTCGCCCGGCGAAGCAATCGGTCGGGATCTAAACTACGTGGAATCTGGGTTTGGGTTTCGGACGGTCTCGCTTGTCTGGAGACTACGCCGTAAAGCGTTTAATTGCTTTCCTTCGATTGTGGCGAGGTCCCACAGTTTCTTGTGTTCAAGTTCGTAATTCAAGGCTTCACATAGAAGCAGGTGGGTCTCCAACTCCATCAAGCTTCCATTAGCTAAACCAAGGAACTGCAGATACTCTTTCCGGTGATTTCTGCCGTATCCCTCAGCGATATTCGCGGCCACCGACACTGCCGATCTCCTCATTTGACTCGTCAACCCGTACAATTCGTGTTTTGGCAGCTTGTTCGTTTCTTCATAAATGGCTTTAGCGAGTTCAAACGCCGTTTGCCAAACTCTAAGTTTTCGGTAGCCGCTCTGATCCATTTTCCTAAAGAGATTCTGACCCTAACAATAGTGAACCCACGGCACAAGCACTAACTTGCAATTGCCGCGAAGCAAGTTTGATCCAACCCCAGACCCATGATTCCCAATCTATCCCAAATCTTCCCTCCCATGCCCCCCCGCAGCGGGTACCGAATTCAAACAAAATCCCGTCCTCCAGAGTCTATGCCGGTCGTTCACATCGTGACGTCGCGCTTCCCAATATAGCCCAAATCTTCTGACCCCGGACCCTGAACCCTGGACCCCGTACCCAAACTGACACCCCTCGACCCCCTACCCTCATTCGTACCTCAACGCTTCAATCGGCTCGAGCCGGCTGGCTCGCATGGCTGGGTAGAGGCCGAAGAATAGGCCTACTGCGGCGCTGAATCCGAAGGCGATTAGGACGGCTTGGGAGTTGACGGACGGGGGGACTTTGAGGAGGCCTGAGATGCCGAAGACTCCCAGGGATCCTAGAGCAATTCCTAAGAAACCGCCTACCGAACACATGACGACGCTTTCTAAGAGGAACTGGCCCAAGATACCTTCGCGCTTGGCGCCTAAGGCTTTCCGCAGGCCGATTTCTCTCGTGCGCTCGGTGACGGACACGAGCATGATGTTCATGATTCCGATTCCGCCAACAAGCAAAGAAATCGATGCAATCCCAGCGAGCAAAATGCTTAAAAGCTGAGTTTGCTTCTGCATCGTCTCGATCCAGTCGCCTTGGTTCATCACTCTGAACAGAGGCTCGCCAGTCACGTTCTTACGCTTTTTCCCTAGCGAATCTTCGACCTGCTGTTGGGTGATCGGCAGAAGCTCGGAATTCTTCCCTTGGATCATGATCATGTCCAAGTCACGACGGCCAAGTAGTCTATGTTTGGCGGTCGATAGCGGAACGTAGATTTGGTCGTCCGGATTCCAGTTACCAGTTCCGCCTTTATAGGCGCAGACTCCAAGTACATCGAAGCTTTCGTTTTTGATCCGGATAGTTGTACCGATCGCGTTTTCTTCGCCGAATAACTCTTGATAAGCAACCCATCCCAGCACGCAGACGTTGTTGGCTTTTTCTTCGTCGTCCATCGTGTACCAGCGACCAGCGTGCATTTTTACTGCGTTGCGAATGACCGCCATCTGGGGCTCGCCGCCCGTTATCTGGGTCATGTAGCTGGTGGATTTGTGCTTCGTGACGGCGCGCGAGCCAACCTCACCGGTAATAAAGGCGATGAGCGGCACGTCTTTTCGAAGCTGAGGTACATCCTCATCCTTCAACGTGGGAACGTCCGTGGACATGCCCATTCCGCCACGGCGCCAATTCGGCATTACCATCAGCATGTTCGTGCCCATGACCTCAATCTGTTCCATGGACTTGCGTTTTGTACCTTCCCCAATCCCGATCATCGCGATCACCGATCCGACGCCGATCACGACGCCCAACATGGTGAGGAACGACCTCAGCTTGTTGGCTGAAATCGCTCGGAGGGCGGTTTGGATGCTGTCGAGAAAATTCATGAGTACGCTACTTGTCGGTCTTCGCGTGAACCTTCTTGGTCTTCGATGGTCCGCCACCCACAAGCCCGCCACCCTGCTCGGCTTCTTGCATCTTCTTTTGGGCTGCTCGGAGTTCGTCCATGTTGATTTCGGCAGTCACGACTTCCTCACCCGCTTTTAAGCCTGACTTGATTTCGATTACGTCGTTGCCGGTTTCTCCGATTTCGACTTTTCTTGTTTCCGGCTTGAGGGGATCCTTAGTCTTTACTCGAACCGTCCCGTCGTCTTGAAGTGCTTGGTTCGGCACGATCAAGATGTCCTTTTTCTGCATCGTGATGAATTCACAAGTCGCATTCATTCCCGGAAGCAATTGAACTTTAGCGCCGGGAAGCACTTTCACACGGACTTTCACGGTGGTGACGTTATTCGCCGTGATCGCGGCTGGACTGACACGAGTCACGATCGCTCCGACAGTTGTTCCGCGGAAAGCATCAGCGACGACGCGAACCGACTGGCCCACCTTCACGTTCGAGACATCGGATTCGTCGACGGTGCAATCGACGAACAGTTGAGTCACGTCGCTAAGCTGGACGAGGCTGGTGCCTTGGGCGAATGTGCTGGTTCCAGGAGGAATGATCGTGCCTTCCTCAAGATATTTGAGCGTCACGACTCCGTCTCGTGGAGCAAGTACGGTTGTGCTGTCCAGCTGGACCTTTGCGTTCGCGAGAGAAACCTTGTTCCGAACCGTCGCTGCCTTTGCTTGCAGAATATCGCTTCGCCTAATTTCGATCTGCGCATGGTTGTCAAGTGCTTTTTGTAGCGCGATCTGAGCGGTGTGTACGTTTTTTTCGGCCTCTTGGAGATCGGTGCGGCTAACGTCATTCTCGGTAATGTTCGCCTTGGCTTGTTCCAATGCCGCCGCCATTCTTGCCACCGTCAACTTCTCGGTTTGGATCTGATTGGCGATATCCGTTTCAAGTGTGCTCAATTTTTGTTGAGCTGTATCGTAAGCTGCTTTAGCAGCTTCGGCTGCCGCGTCCGCTTTTTCTACCGCTGAGCCTGGGACATATCCTTTGGCAAGGAGGTTCTTCTGCCGATCCAGATCAGCAAGAGCTTCGGATTTTTGAG
>Ga0206951_1072_pt1 | contig 26685 bp, 21 predicted proteins | sample Alteio_BWOrgHeat_38_FD_152974 | JGI IMG/M metagenome (GOLD analysis project Ga0206951, IMG submission 152974) | Enriched cells from forest soil in Barre Woods Harvard Forest LTER site, Petersham, Massachusetts, United States -... | ecosystem: Environmental > Terrestrial > Soil > Temperate forest >... | reverse complement strand
TTGTTCGGCAGTAGGATTTGCAGGCGAACCCATTTTTTTCCAGGCCTCATACGAGTTGCTGTGTTCGTTATCAATGCGATATTGGGTCAGTTTTACCGATGCAACAGGTATCCCGTTGATGGTTACCGCGATGGGTTCGGCAGGGCCTTGCTTGTCTTCATCGTGATAGTTCCACACCATCACGGTGGCGATGCCTTTATCGGTTGATGCCAACGCGCCAATATCGTTTTGCTTGCCGCGGATGCTCGAGTCGAGCACCATTTTGAGCGGGTACATCTGGCTGCCCTGTACTTCTACCCTGTTGCCCTTCATCATACCAAACATGCGGAACACGTTCAAAACAGGTTTATCTACACCATTGGTCGCCAGGTCGCGGAAACCTGCAAACCATGGCTGGTCTTCAAACTCGAACGACCAGCTTACCGCGCCTATTAAATTGGCTTTATATTTATCCATCAGTTCGTACTTACGTGCAAACGCGGCCGCAGTATAACTGGAGTACATCGTTCCGTTGCGATACGAGTTTTCAGGGTTGGTAGCCATACCGCAGGCCGCGCAGCCTTCCGGGTCCGATTCGCCTATCACCATCGGGATATTCTCGAGACCGGCAATAGCTTTTACCGAATGCATATGGTCGTTAATATTGCGCAATTGCTGACCGATGTTCATCACCACGGTTCCGTTCACCACGCGCGGCGCACCTTTGGCATGGAACAATACCAAATCGAGCGGTGATCCTATTTTTCCCGTGGCATAATTGGTATCGGTTAAACAATGCTTGATGAACGCGGCTTCCCATTTCCCTGCCCCACCGGTAACGTTGGCACCGCCAATACGAGCGGTTGGAAGAGCTTTTTTAACACCATCGGCAGCGTAGTCATACAATTTATAAAATTCGGGCACGGTACCTTTCCAGTAAGCGCCGTTAGGTTCATTCCAAACTTCCCAATACCAGCTCTCCACTTCGGCTTTGCCATATCGGCCAATGCAATGTTTTACCCATTGATAAACCAGTTCGCGCCATTTGTTATAATCTTTTGGCGGGTATGCCCAGCCGGTTTCGATGGCTTTATAATCAACACCCGGTTTCCAGTGGTGCTGGTAAGGTTCAGGATGCGTCGACAGCGCTTCGGGCATAAAACCGATTTGCGCCAGCGGTTTCATGTGCCGGTTAACATAGGTATCAAAAATACTGTCCACAATATTAAAATTATACACCGGGTTACCCTTCGCGTCTTCCTTATAAATATTGGTAGAACCCCATTTCAAAGCAGGCACACCATCACCAGATGTCAACAGGTTATGCGTCCGCACATACACAGGCCCCGGGCTCAACGCCGAGATTTCAGAAAGCAGTTTGCGGCCATCCTTCATATAGGTAAAGTTTGGCTCATCATAACCAAACCAGGCCCATATGGGGCGCATGGGTGCTATTGGTTTATTTAGATCAACCTGTATGGTTGCCGGTGCGGTAGTTTGCGCTTTCGCGGAAATGCAAAAAGCGGCACTAAGTATCATCAACACAATAGCCGGTTTGTATAATCTCATAAAATTAAGCTTTGGTCTAACATCTATTCAACAATGTTGAATGCGAAGATATGATTTGTGAATGGTGAAAAGTGAGTAGTGAGTAAAATATTTTTATGCAAAGTGAGTTGTGCATCGAAAGCAAAAATTCTGGACTAAAACTATTCACTACCGACAACTCACTATTCACTACTCACCTTTCACTATAACACCTTCCCATCCGTCTCCGCCAGTTTAGTATTTGGCACCTGTTCAGTGTTGATCACACTAAAATTCTTCACCTTATTGAGCATAAACGTTGCCGCACCGGCACCCAATTGCGAGCGGATATGCTGAAAATCGGCACCATCAACATGCTCCAGGTAATAGGCCGGCCGGAAATCGTTGCTTAAAAAGTTGGTCTCGATATTACTCATTTTCAAATCCTTCACCTGGCTGATGTAAAAACCGTATGATGGCGTTACGCCAAACGTTTTAGGCTCAGGGTACAGTTTGGTTTGGTCAGGCACTACTGTCGATGCCTGTTCTTTAGTACCCCCGCCGTTAAAATAGATGTGAATATTGTCTAAAGTCAGGTCCTGTATCTCGTTGCCCGACAAGCCTGCAATGATGGCCGCCTGTGTGCCATCCACATTATAGGCCATCACATTGCTGATGAGGATACGTTTGGCTGTGCCAATGGCTGCGTTCTCAGGCCCACGCATACGTGCACCCAGGCGCACAAATATGGGTGCGTTCACAATATCGCGCATGGTGATATTGGTGATGCTAACGTCTTCCATCAGGGCACCATCCACGCTCTCAAGAGCAAGGCCACGACAATACACAAAGGTGCAGTTACTGATGGTCACGTTTTTATAACCCCCGTTCGATTCCGTACCAAACTTAATACGACCCGTTGGCCCGCCGCTGTATTTAACCGTGCGTTTATAGGTCCCATCCAAAAACGAACCTTCGTCAAAACCGCTCACCTGGCAATTGGTGATGGTTACATTTTCGGTAGCGCGGGCGGTATTTAAGCCGTACGAACTTTTGAGGCATATCCCGTCATCATAAGGAGAGTTCACACTGCAATTGGAAATATGCACGTTTTGGCAGCAGTCTATATCCATCCCGTCGCGGTTGGTATCCATTTTCACATTGTCCACCGTCATATTATCGGCAGCGGTAGCTAATAAAGCGAACCAGCCGCCATGCAGGATGCTGATATCCTTAATCATAATATTCCGGCATTGGTACAACGCGATGGTTTTATTAGGTTTAGGATTGGTCTCGTCGTTCATTTTGTCGATGGTGTTGGTACGCTCAAGTCCCTTACCCCAAATGGTACCCGGCCCGCTTATCGAAATATCGTGCAGGTTTTCGCCCCATATCAGGCTGTTGTGCCAGTGGCGGTGGCCAAAATCCTCGTACAAAAAGACGGTTTTCTTTTCAGGGAGGTCGTAGCCGGCTTCTTTAACCGACTCGGCGGCAATAATGGTGGCGCCATGGTCGATATATAGACCGATATTGCTTTTTAAACGGATAGAGCCTGTCAAATAATCCCCGGCAGGGAAATAAACTGTTCCGCCACCAGCGGCGGCAGCGGCATTAATGGCTTTATTAATCGCCTGCGTGTCAAAAGTTTTGTTATCGCCTTTGGCGCCGTAGCTTTTTACATTGTAGAAATTGGTTTGCGCGAACAGGGCTGTTGTGTACAGCAAGACAAGGGCAGCAAAAATACAGCTAAATATCTTTCTCATGGTATGTATGAATTGGTTTTGTTTTTATTGTAGGGCAATTAAATAAAAACATCGCAAAGCTGCTAACAACTGGCCGAAATATTTGTCAAATGTTATAGAAAAGTAAAACATTAAATTATTTATCAAACCAAAACAAAAAACAAAGGTTTAAAGTATAAATACAACGCTCAATTTATTTGTACTTAACCCAATCCATCAAACCATGAAAGCCGCCGTTATTGTTTTTCTTGTTATTGTGGCACTGGTATTTATTGCCTTATTTGTCCGAAAAAAATTAAAAAAGGAAGACGGTGTTACCGATGAACTTGCCCCCGAATTGGAAGATGAGGACGAGGAAGACGAAGAAGTGCTTATTAAATAAACATCCCGATAAAAACATTTTACCCCTTGTAAGTGCTTGTAAGGCCATCTGTTATTATTTATAGTTTTAATTTATAAATAATTCGTACATTTGCGCCCTAAAATTCTTTTCTCAAAATATGAAATTATCTCAATTCAAATTCAATTTACCCGATTCATTGATAGCGAGTACCCCGGTTGAAAACCGTGATGAATCGCGATTGTTGGTTTTGCACCGCGATTCGGGAAAAATTGAACACAAAATATTTAAGGACGTACTTGGTTATTTTGATGATAAAGACGTAATGATATTGAACAACACCAAGGTGTTCCCTGCCCGTTTGTATGGCAATAAAGAGAAAACCGGTGCCACTATCGAAGTATTTTTATTACGCGAACTGAACAAAGAACTGCGCCTTTGGGACGTATTGGTCGATCCGGCCCGTAAAATACGCGTAGGCAACAAATTATATTTTGGCGATGATGATCTGCTGATAGCCGAAGTTGTGGATAATACCACTTCGCGCGGCCGTACCATTCGCTTTTTATTTGATGGCACCGACGAAGAGTTCCGCCGTAACGTAGAGATATTGGGCGAAACACCGCTTCCAAAATACATCAAACGTAAAGCTACCGAAGAGGACAAAGAGCGTTACCAAACCATTTTCGCAAAAAACGAAGGTGCTGTGGCCGCCCCTACTGCTGGCCTGCATTTTAGCCGTGAGTTGATGAAACGCCTTGAACTAAAAGGCATTGAATTTGCCGAAGTTACCCTGCACGTGGGTTTAGGCACTTTCCGCCCGGTTGAGGTGGAAGACCTGACCAAGCACAAAATGGATTCGGAGCAATTCATCATCGAACAAAAACAAGCGGATATCGTAAATAAAGCCATCGAAGAAAAGCGCCGCATCTGCGCGGTGGGTACCACTTCGATGCGTGCTATCGAGTCAGCTGTGTCTGCCAATAAAACATTGAAATCCGCTAACGACTGGACCAGCAAATTCATTTTCCCGCCATACGAGTTTAGCATCGCCAACTCCATGATCACCAATTTCCACACACCAGAGTCGACCTTGTTGATGATGATTTGTGCCTTTGGAGGTTACGATGAGGTAATGAACGCCTACGAAGTTGCTATAAAAGAAAAATACCGCTTTTACAGTTACGGCGACGCGATGATGATAATTTAGTATTGCGACAGACGTATTGCGTATTGCGATAAAGTATAGTATATAGATTTGAACAATGAAAAAAGAAAATCTCAATACGCAATACTCATTACGCAATACTAAAAACTACGCCATAATCGTCGCCGGCGGCACAGGCAGCCGGATGCAGAGTGATATACCCAAACAATTTTTGTTGCTGAATGGCCGGCCGATGATGATGTATACCATCGAGGCTTTTTACCATTGCACGGCGCATCCCGAAATTATTGTAGTCCTCCACCCCCAGCATCACGACTATTGGCTGCAACTTTGCGCGGCACATAATTTTGTGATACCGCACCAACTGGTAAATGGCGGCGATACCAGGTTTCATTCAGTAAAACATGGCTTAAATATAATCGACGGCGACGCCATCATCGCCGTCCACGATGCCGTAAGGCCGCTGGTAGATGTAAGGGTCATCGACCAGTCGTATACCGTTGCGGCCGAAAAAGGCAATGCCATTGTAGCAGTACAAAGCAGGGATTCGATACGTCAGCTAAAAAACAATAGATCAGCAGCTATTCCACGTAACGAGATATATTTAGTGCAAACGCCGCAAACCTTTCGTTCAGCTATCCTTAAAAAAGCTTACGAACAGCCTTATCAGCCCGATTTTACAGATGATGCCAGTGTAGTTGAATTATCAGGTGTGGATATCCATATTACCAAGGGTCATTATACCAATATCAAGGTTACTTTCCCCGAAGATATCGCCATAGCGGAGATGTTGCTTGCCAGACGCGAAAAGTAAACACTACAACAGTCTCCTTAACAAAGGATAACTTCCAAACCTTAATTTTTAATTACAGGCAACTTTGCATATTTGAATGACGTTATGCCTAAAAAACGACTTCAATTGCCTATCACAATTCAAAACATTTTCAAAAATGCAAACCAAATACAACACCGGTGTCCATCAAACCACCCGATCGGTTTTTTATACTTTAGTCTTATTTATATGTGCCACGATATCTGCTATTGATTTTGCTAATGCGCAAACCAAGATCACCATCAGTAAAGATACCGGCAAGATAGACCTGGGATACATCAGCAAAACCATAGTTGGCAACAATAAGCAAACCGAAGCAAAGGTGAAAGCCATCATAAAATGGGCCAATGCAAACCTGCAATGGACAGCCAACGACTATATAAACCGAACAGCTAAAGAGATCTTATGCAAAGGCGGCGGCGAATGTGCTGAGGAGGCAAAGGTGGTAACCGCGTTGTTTGATGAGGCGAAGATACAATGGCGCAGAATAAATGAAATAAATATACAACCCGAAGATAAAGGCAGGCAACACCGTGCCGACTCCCTGGTAAAGCTCAGGGGCTTTACCAATTCGGTTTTTGGATTGCTTTACAACGACCATGTTTGGCTCGAATATTATGATAACGACAAAAAAAAATGGCAACCAGCCGACCCGACTACAGGGCTGGTTGGCTTGAATACATGGCTGAGGTCGAGGGTTGGTTTTGGCGCAAGGCCAATGAACAAAATAATAGCTACCAAAGACATGCTGGTCCCGATCTTTATTGTAACGACGACCAGAAAAGACAAGGCATTTGATGAAAACCGGAGCAGTTACTATTTAATAACTGCATTTAACAGTGTTTATAAAAACAAGTTATCCGCGTTGCCCGAATGGAAAAACTGGGTAAGGCTTATTCAGGATATATCCCCCAAATGTATGGGCGCTTTTGAAGGGACGGTGAATTTACATCAATATACAGATGAGATCGGGCAGATCCGCGAAAGTTATCTAAAGCTTAAAGACGAATATCAGAAGTCCATCAAAGCATAATAGCTTCACAATTGAATAATTCTATCCTAGCAAATTCCCCGTAAACTCCAATTTTATTTTGGTTTGAAAGCCTTCGATAGTTTTGAATATTTCTTTTAGTGTTACACGTTCAATTTTAGTCAAACTTTCGGGGCCGATGTAGTTATCCGGCGCGGTTTTATCGCGGATGATCTGTGCGGCTTGTTTGCGCAGGCGCATGCCCATCAGGTAATAGTACGATTGGATAAGCTCCTGGTAGGCGGTTTCGGTAAATACGCCTTTTTTCATTAATGCCTTGAGGCGCTCGCCTGTATTTACCTCGAAGATGCGGTTCTTAAGCGCGTATACACGGGTCAAGTCAACGATCGGCGTCATGGTGCGCTTGATATCAAAAACCTCCTGGCTGCCTTGCGTAAAGGTTTTGATATTCTTGAAAAAGGTAAGCGGCGGCTCATACTGCAAAGCGTTCTTCGCCATATGGAAGAACAGTTTTTCCATGGGCTTTTGTAATTCCTCATCAAGGAAGTCCTTCAATTCGATCATGATGGCCTCTTCGCCATAAATGGAGCGGCAATCGAAAAAGGTAGAGAATTTGATCACGCTTTCGGGCACGCTCTCGGCCATCCAGGTTATATAATTACGTTTCCAGTATGAGAGAGAATGCGTCCATTCCGGGTTTTGGGCCATAAAGCCACCCTCACAATACACAAAACCAATAAAGTTCAACCTGTCTGATACGATGCGGGCAAATTCCAAAAAGTAAGCCCTCACCTCTTCGCGGTGCTCGTTGGCTTTGTCTTCGTAAATAATGGCATTATCCTGGTCGGTTTTAAAGGTCTGTTCTTTGCGGCCCTCGCTGCCCAATACCATAAAAACAAATTTAGCGGGTGGTGTACCCAATTCCTCTATTGTACTTTCTATCACTTTTTGGGCAATGGTATCAGCCACAGTGGTAATTACCTCGTTCACAATTTCGGCATTTACGCCACGACCAAGCAGTTGGGTCACCATTTGCGGCACGGCATCCCATTTGCGTTTCAACTCATCAACAGATATAGCAAGCTTAACCGACTGGATAAACACCATAGGCGATTGCGCCTGGTCGCTCAACAACTTGCTGCGGCTAATGAACCCTACAAATGCTCCCTCTTTTTCGATGAGCAAGTAACGCGTTTTAGTGCGGAACATCATCAGGATAGCCTCGTAAACATAAGCGTCCAAACTGATGGACACGATGGGATTATCCATAATGTTCTTTACCGGGTCGTTGGCATTACCAGCTTTGGCTGTAACGTTATCCCGCAAGGTAATATCGGTCACGTAGCCTATTATTTTAGCGCCGCCATCGTTAACAAAAATACAGCTGGTTTTATGGACGGCCATTTTGCGCGCCACTTCGTAAATGGGCGTATCGGCACTACACGATAGCAGGTCGCGGTACTCGATGCTTTCGATCTTGCGCGAATAGAGTTGCTCGGATGCCACATAACTTTCTTCAAACGTAGCAGGGTGTTTAAAAAAATGCGCGAATTCATCATTCAGCATCTGCCTGCCAAACTCGGAGGAAAAATATTGAAAAAAATCATCATAATCACGACAAAGCGCCCTGAAATCCCTGCGGTGCAAAAAGTAGACTGTGGTGCCCTTTTTTGCGATGACGGTACGGATAGACATCCGGCCATTGAGCAGTACCGAAATGCCCCCATAGCAATAACCCGGCGCATGCACCTGCAACTGGCGTTTGTTTTGCGCGCTATCATAAAAAAACGACTCGTATTCACCTTCTGCAATAATATCTACACCACGTAACTTAGTAATTTCCTGCTGGTAAATCAGCGTATCTTTACTGTACCAAACCTCCTGTAACTGCACGGCAACCTCCTGCAAAACCTCCTCCGGCAATAAGCTGAACGGCTCCGATTGTTTTAAAAATTCTAACCTGGTCATAACCAATAAGCTATTAAAACAGTTATCACAAAAATAAATACCATGGGCAAGGCGCAGCCGTTTTGCAATACCGGCTTTTTGGTCTTTAACCTGTCAGCTTGCTGTTTAGCAATTTTTTCTTCGTTAATGTTGCCCATACGCTGCAGTTCGAAAAAGCTTTCGGCTGTAGCCAAAGCATCGGTTATGGCATTGTGCTGGTTGGGCAATTGTTTATTAAACAACATGCTGTACAACTGGCTCAACTTTAAATGCTTTGTGCGGGGGCTGCGCAAAAAGTTTTCTGTCGCTATCATCGTACAAAACATGGGCAGGTGGTCCATCGGCTGCTGTATTCCTGTGCGGTAAAAATCGACGCCGGTTATATGGTAGTCAAGCTCCATAAAATGCCCGACAACCATAGGTTGGTATTTATTCAGGTCGTCGGCCAGTATGGTCATTACATCAGCACGGTACTCGCCGTGCATGTTTAAAAAACTGCGGGTAATACCGTGTATATTAAATGCCTCGGCACTGATATCAAAATCATCATCCTTAATATAATGGTCTTCGCGTTTTACCTCTACCTGGTCGGCTGTATAAATTACCCACGATATCTGTACGGCATAAGGCCAGTTATTATTGTCGCTGTAAGGCAAATTCCAGTTTTTGGGCAGGCCCGATGTTTCGGTGTCGATAAATAACAGATATTGTTGCACGGAATAAATTTAGAAAATATTTGTTAGGTTAGTGTGAACTATAAGTTTAATACAAACGCATGACTTTTGAATCTGACATTTTCATCCTACCGGGATTAGGGAACTCGGGAGAACAACACTGGCAATCTTTTTGGGAGCGCGAATATGGCTTTACACGAATAAACCAAAACGAATGGGATGCTCCTGTTAAGGATGTATGGATCGATACCATCGACAAGGCCTTACAACACTACAATCTGCAAAATGTGATATTAGTGGGCCATAGCCTGGCTTGCAGTACCATTGTATCTTGGACGGCAAAATATAATCGTAAAATAAAAGGTGCACTATTGGTTGGCCCGAGCGATACCGAAGCCAATACTTACCCTCCGGGAACAACCGGCTTTAAACCTATGCCAACTAACAAATTACCATTCCCAAGCATTACCATAGCCAGCACCGATGATTATTATGTCAGCCTTGCCCGGGCTGCGTACTTTGCCAATTGCTGGGGCAGCAAATTGGTAACCATAGGTAATGCAGGGCACATTAATGTAACATCGGGCTATACAGCCTGGGATGAAGGTTTGAAGTTTTTGAAAGAACTGGATAGGTAAAAAAAAGCGATGGGTTGAGGCCATCGCTTTTTTATAATGTTTATTATCGTTTTACAATTTAAAGCCGTAAGCTATACGCAGGCCTACCAGGCCATAGTTATCGCTTTGACCAGAAAAATTTTCGTAACGTAAACCAACGTCTAAACCTTTAATATTGGCGTATCCAATACCCGGAGACAGGATGAGTTTGGTATTATCGGCGTAATTAGTTTCGAAACCTGCGCCGGCCTCGCCACTAAAATAGATGTGATCTGTTGCAAAATACTTTAAACCCAATTTAACAGGTACTATACCTTGTGCACTTGGTGTAACACCGGCAACGGATTTTGCAAATACATTGTAATAGCCCGATGTGAGCATATAACAGATATTCGATTTGGTATCATATTGCAACCTGGCAGTACCGCCCAATTCAAAATTCGAGAAACTGTTGAGGTCGCCGGTGGGCAGGCCAGCTTCAACGCCGATACCCAGGCGCCATATATCGCCGGGATTAGATGTTTGCGCTTTAACATTTGATGCGAACAATAGGGCCACGGCTGCTACTGCCGACGTGATCCACTTGATTGAGTTTTTCATGATCGTAATTTTTATGTAAATGATCTGTTTCAATTTAAGATCACCGGGCTTTATGCAAACACATTGCCATATTTGCACTTTTGAGGGCTTTTTATGCTCAAACGGTTAATAATCAATGTTTAGAAGCTTGTTTGCGGCGGAGGTAGTTTTAGCCCTTTATGCACTAATTTACTGACGAAACTGTCTGCATTTGTTGACGATTTTTGGATATATGTAACAAATTACAGCACAAAAAAATAGCGGTGAGTTTGAAACCCATCGCTATTTTTTTACGAAATATCCCGATTATTTTAATGAAGCTGATACTTTCTCGGCAGCCTTTAAATGGTCTTCTATTTTTGACTGGTATTTGTCAACCACGTCGCGTATTTCGGTATAGTTGCTGGTTTTATTGATCTCGAAAAGTTCGGCGGCGTCTTTATGGCCGGCAACCATCAATGCCATGTAGGCTTTATCAAAATCGGCACCGGTTTTTTTAGCAAGGCTATCCAATATGGTTTTATGATCATAATCAACCGTATCACGGATGATGACAAACTTGTGTACAGCCAACGAATCTACATCGGCACCCATAGCGGTATGGTCGGTTATCATCATATCGGCAAAAGCAGTCACATCGCTGTTGGTCGAGTTCTTTTTAGCGATCTTCGACGCGTCAATCTCCATCATGCCGCCTTCGTGGATGCTTTTAATAAATGTGACGCCATTGATATCAACTTTATCTTTTGTAGCGTACGAATTTCCCCTTCCTTCGGTGCACGATTGCAGTGTGGCTATACCGGTTAACATTACAAGGGCTAAACTTAGTTTTTTCATTATAGCGTATCGTTTGGTTGTTTGTGGCAAAACTAATAATAAATATTCTATAGCCGATAATTTGGCAGAAAAAGTTATTGCGTGTATTTTAATCAGGTTTCGGTGGTATAAATGCTTCCAAAACAGTTACGATCAGTGGTCAATTTTTTAATAAAAATTTAACAATTTGATAAAACCGGGAGTTTTTTGCTTATGTGTTTTTTCATTTTTGTAATGCAGTTGTTGATTTTGGTAAATGTTAACATCGGCATAAAAAAGAGCATAAACTGTTTGTTTATAAAGCTATGCAAGATTATTTTAAACAAATACTGTTGATAAAGTAGCGAAAATGGTTGATAACCTGTTTATAAAAACAGTCACATTTTTCTTGTAAAATTGCAAATATCACCCTACATTTAAATCAACAAGAACGACGTACTTTGGCAGCCTGGCAGAAAACCAGAAATTGAATCGGGGGAGTTTTCGGACGAACTAAAGAGCGACAAAGGGGGATCAAGCCGGATCGAAAAAGAAAGAAATCCGAAAGGAAAGAAACTCAAAAAAACGGAACGGTGCCGACAAAGGTGTTACATGCAGCGCTCCAAAAGCCCCTCGGGGTCGAGAAGTGTTACAGGTAAGAGGCCGCGGGTCGCAAAGCTTGCAAAAGCGGCGAAGGATCGGGTCATGGTCAGCTTGCGAAAAACTTGATGCTCCGGGAATGCCACGGCAAACCATGGGGTTGGAAAACGGGAGATCAAATCGAAAGAGGCGGCTTCCGTTTTCTATTTTTATACACATTCCTCATCCGCAATGATGTTTTGTTCGGCCAGTTTGAAACTAATTTTCTATTTTTAGCCCGGTAATGAAAGAGGTTAAAAGCAAAGCTAACGGCAGAAGCAAAATATTTGTACTGGACACGTCGGTCATCTTATATGACCATGTTGCATTCCAACATTTCCAGGAACACGATGTAGCCATCCCCATCCAGGTTTTAGAAGAACTGGACAATATGAAAAACGGGAACGAGACCCGTAATTTCGAGGCGCGCGGCTTTATCAGGTTGATGGACGAGTTTTCGAAAAACAACCTCATTAGCCATTGGCTACCGCTTGAGGGTGCCAACAAGGGCAAAATAAAAGTGGTGCTCGACAAAAAGACCGATACCGATGCCGAAGATATTTTTGGCAGCGACAAGGTGGATAACCGGATATTGAACGCAGCATTAAGTTTACAGCATGACAACCCGGATAAAAAAATCATCCTGGTATCCAAAGACATCTGTTTGCGGCTAAAAGCGAAGGCCCTGAACCTGCATGCCGAAGACTACGAAACCGGCAAAATAAAAAACCTGGAGCAATTATATACCGGCAAGGCCATCATCAACAAAGTACCCGATACACTACTGACCGAATTTACCAAAGCCGGTTTTTTGAGCGCCGATAGTATGCCCGGCGAGCTGCAGAACAACCACTTTTATATTTTGCACGGCAAACGCAAATCGGTACCGGCATTTTATAACGGGCAAACCCGCCAGTTAGAAGAAGTGATTGAGCAACCGGTCTTCAATATCAGTCCGAAAAATCTGGAGCAATCTTTTGCTATTCACGCCTTGCTTAACCCTAATATCAAGCTGGTAAGCATACAGGGCAACGCCGGCACCGGCAAAACACTATTGGCATTGGCCGGTGCTTTGGAGCAGCGCAAAAACTTTAGGCAGATATACGTTACACGCCCGATAGTGCCGCTTAGTAATAAAGACATCGGGTTTTTACCTGGCGATATCAAATCGAAGATCGACCCATACATGGCTCCTATTTGGGATAACCTGAAATTCATAAAAGATCAGTTTGGTGACGATGAGAAGATGCAGGGCAAAATAGACGAGTTGGTTACCAACGATAAGATATCCATAGCGCCGCTGGCCTTTATACGAGGTCGTACATTAACTAAGATCTTCTTTATTGTAGACGAAGCACAGAATTTGACTCCGCACGAAATAAAGACCATTATATCCCGCGCTGGCGAAAACAGCAAGTTTGTATTTACCGGTGACATATACCAGATAGACACGCCATACCTGGATGCTGAAAGTAATGGATTATCATACCTAATCGATAAAGCCAAAAGCCATCCCTTATATGCGCACATCACTTTGCAAAAAGGCGAGCGTAGTGAACTTGCTAATTTGGCTACGGAGTTGTTGTAAGATTATTCCAATATCGCTTCGGTTATTTTCGATATATCGCCGCTTACCTTGGCGATGAACTCCAGTTGCTCTTTCAGCAGGTGCGAATCCATTGTGGTTTCGGGCATTAAAGCACCACTTAACAGTATGGTAGCCAGTTTGGGTAACCCGTTGCTCCCATCCTTCACCTTTTTGGCTGTTTCGCTCAGGATGTTGATCGACCGCCTGATCAGTCTCACATTCTCCGGGTGTACAGCTTCCATCTTTTTGTTAAGCAACGTGGCCGCTATAGTGCCGATGTAAGAAGTAAGGATATGATTAAGCACCACAAACTTGTGTATCTCTTTCAGGTGCTTCTGCTGCTTTTTAGGTTCCGATGTCATCCGCTCAAATGCAGCAGATAAATTGGCCGATTTAACGTAAATATCTTTACGCACCAGTTTATATTCAGTAGTACTCACACTCTTGCCCGACAAAGTTTCGGCAACTTTTAGCAAGTAATTGATATTGGCGCATAGTACATCGCCAAGGCTTTCGCGAATGGAGTCGAACTCCCAGGTGGGGAAGATGAGATAGCTCGAAATAAAAGCCGCTACCGAGCCAATGGCCGTGTCGGTTATACGCTCCTCAACCACATGACTCAGGCCCAGGAATTTAAATAATATGAGGATATATGGCGTCATCAAAAACACACTCACAATATAATTCATCCGCTGAAAGCTATAAGCGCCAACCATAAATACAGCCAGGAGGATAAAAAGGGCGGTGCTATTCGGAATAAATGTCAATATCAGGATGCCGAGTACCCCGCCCCCTATAGTTCCCATTAAACGCTGGTAATTACGCTGTTTGGTGAGGCTATAGCCCGGTTTCAATATCACAATAATAGTGAGCAATATCCAGTAACTATGGTTGCCGGGGGCAACGGTTTTAGCCGCGATAAAGCCTGCAAGGCATACCAATGCTACCCGTATGGAGTGTTTAAATATGGACGAACTAAAGGCCAGGTTATCCAGGTAAACCTGTGGGTCGTACTCCTGGTGGTTCACAAATTTTGAGTACTCTACGTTGCTTTTCTTTTCGATGGGCGAGGCCGAGCGGGAGTTGTGATAGTTGTGGATATTGATCATCTGCTGGTTTAAATTGCGCAGATTGATCAATATTTTTTTGAGTACCAGGTTGCTCGTTTCTTTGTCGACCGTCCCTATCTCATCGATCCTGGTTTTTAATCTTTCTAATTCGGGGTTAAGGTCGTTAAGGTTTCGATGTCGCGAGTTGGCCTGTATGGCATAACCAATATTTTCGAGTTCATCTGCAATATGTACAATGGCATTACCCATTTGGGTAAGGATGCCCGTCTTTTCGAACTTTGTGTGTAATTCGGCATAATCATAATGGGTTGCCATCATCGCCTCGAACATGTCCACCTCGTCCACAAAAGTGAGGATAAGCATCCGGCTGGCGTTGGTAGATTCTTTAACCAGCAACCGGCTTTTAAATAACAGTTCACGTACCAGGTCCTGGTTTTGACTGACGTGTATTTGCTGTGATATTACCTTTCGGTAGTTGTCATCGATATCAATTCCCGGAAGGTAAAAATTTGCTTTCAGCCGCAAAAAGCGTGCAACATCAAGCATATTTTCACCGAGGGCCTGTTGTGCGGCGCGGTACGGCCTGATACTGAAAAAGGTAATGCTCAATAACGTATACCACACGCCACCAACAAATATGGTAGCGCTATAGCCTACTATTTTTGATGGTTCGAGCGCTTTGTCCATCATCAGTATCATGATGAGCAAACAGGCTGTTCCCACCGATGCAGCGCGATTACCATAAACAGTGAACATCGAAAAAAAGAAGGCAAGTGCAACTATTTCGATGCCGAGTGTGATAACATTCAGGCGTGCAAAGCCGGTAATAATGGCCACTGTGAACATGAGTACATTACAGATCAGCATACCGTTGCGTTTGTGGTAAATCGGTCCGGGACTATCAACACCACTAACGCATAGCGCACCTAATGACAAGGTTAACCCTGTTTCGAGCATATCGAAACGGGCAAAGAGGAGCGCAGGGAGCAGTATACCAAACGTAATGCGCAGCCCGTCGGAAAAATATTGACTGTAAAAAAAGCTTTGTATTTCGCGGGTTTGGTTTCTCATGCGCAATTGATATGCAAATATACAATATCAAAAATGCTGTTGATCATACCAATTTCAACGGCAAAAGAACAAAAGTATATTAGGTCGATAGAAATTATTATTTATTCAATTGATTTCATCTTTTTTAACTATTTTCAGCCTTTGTTACAAAAAGTGCAAAAAACAGCTTATATTTCAATCAAACTACTACCATTTAGTTATGACTTCAGTTCTAAAACTCAGCCAAAAAGAAACAGCTTTTAACCAGGAGGTAGTTACCCGGTTTGAATTGTACAACAGCCTTTTTCTAACTCTCCCCTTTTACCAGGTGAAAGATACCGGTATCCTGCTCCCCTTTTTTAGTTCGCATTGCGAACAAGGCGCTGCCGAAGAACTTTCGCCGGTAAATATCATCAGGGGCTTTTTCGAAAAATACGTACCCGATATAGATCGGGAAGAACGCCTTAACCGCTTGTTCCGTTTTATACAGTACATTGAGCGCCAGGTAGTATTGTTCGATTCTATCGAGGACGCAGCTTTCAATAAATTAGGTTATACCGAAGATGGTGGTACTGTAAAGGGCCTGGTTCAGCAAGCTACCGCCCGCGACCAGATGCGTGCAACCATCAGCGAAAAGCTACAGAATTTCTCGCTGCGCTTGGTGCTGACTGCTCACCCTACCCAGTTTTACCCCGGGCCGGTGTTGGGTATCATGACCGACCTGAGTGAAGCTTTAAAGCATGATGATATCAACTCGGTAAACCTGCTTTTACAGCAATTGGGTAAAACGCCGTTCTTTAACAAAACATCACCAACACCGGTTGATGAAGCCGTTAGCCTTGCCTGGTTTTTGGAGAACATATTTTACTTCGCGGCAGGAGCCATCCAAACCAGCCTCGACGAAGAGTTTGACTTACCTGAAGATGCCGGCCACAGGGTTATCGAACTCGGGTTTTGGCCGGGCGGAGATCGTGATGGCAACCCCAACGTCACCGTACAAAGTACCGAAGCTGTTGCGGCACATTTGCGCAAAGCATTGTTCAGGTGCTATTACCGCGAGTTCAGGACGCTTAAAAAACGAATTACGTTCCGCGGAGTTAACCAGGCGATGAGCGCGCTCGAAAAAGTATTTTATCATAACGCATATAACGACAATCCGAAACCAACAAACCAACAAGCCGAAATTTTAGGCTATTTATTTACGGTTAAAGAGGTTTTGGTTCACGATCATTATTCGCTTTTTGTTGAACTGGTAGATAGTCTTATCCGTAAGGTTAAGCTGTTCGGCTGTTATTTCGCTACGCTCGATATCAGGCAGGATAGTCGTATACTGCGTAGTGTCCACAAATACTGCGTCGAAAAAGACCCCGAAGGTACCTTAGGCCAACCCGGTTATTTTACGCTCCATGAAGAAAATAAACTAAAAGCTATACAATTTACTGAGACCGATTTTAAACCGTTGAATGATGCCGACGACATGGTAAAAGATACCCTGGGCACCATTCGCCTGGTGAAAGAGATACAACAAGCCAGCGGCGAAAAAGCCTGCCAGCGCTTCATCATCAGCAATTGCCAGCAAGCATCGGATATTCTGCAGCTGATGAACCTCTTTTTATGGTCGGGATGGAAAAAAGAAACGTTGAGCGTTGATTTTATGCCCTTGTTTGAAACCGTGAACGACCTCATGGTAGCAGCAAAAGTAATGGAGCGCTTGTATACCCATCCGTTCTATAAAGAACACCTGCAAAGGCGGGGGAATAAGCAAACCATTATGCTCGGCTTTTCGGATAGCACTAAGGATGGTGGCTACCTGATGGCCAACTGGTCGATATATAAAGCCAAAGTTGAACTAACTGCCAAAGCATTGGAATATGGCATCAGCCTGGCGTTTTTCGACGGCCGCGGCGGACCGCCTGCACGGGGCGGTGGTAAAACGCACCGTTTTTACTCGTCGATGGGTAAAGAGATCGCTAACGATCATATCCAATTAACCGTACAAGGTCAAACCGTAAGTTCGCAATATGGTTCGTTAGATACCGCACGTTTTAATATGGAGCAACTCATCAACGCGGGTATTGTATCAGCCCTGAACCCCGATACTAACGACCTGATAGATGATACGCACAAAAGCCTTATCTCAAAATTGGCCGAAATAAGCCACGGCGCTTTTATGGAATTGCGCGAACATCCGCTGTTCCTTAAATATTTGGAGAAGATGAGCCCGCTCAAACTCCTGGCCAATATCAATATCAGCAGCCGCCCTACCAAGCGTAACGCGGGTACAGAGTTGAAGCTGGAGGACCTGCGCGCCATCAGCTTTGTAACCTCGTGGAGCCAGTTAAAACAAAATATACCCGGCTTTTATGGTGTGGGAACGGCTTTAAAGCAAATGAAAGATGCCGGCAGTTGGGAAGGACTGAAACAGCTATATCGTTCATCCGGCTTTTTCAAAACCATGATCGATAACTGTATGATGTCGATGTCGAAGTCCGACTTCCGCATTACAGCTTATTTGGTTGATGATCCGACTTTCGGTGATTTCTGGAAAAAACTGAAAGCCGAATTTGAATTGACGCGCGAATTGCTGCTATCGTTAACCGACAGCGACGTGCTGATGCAGGAATACCCGGTAGAGCGCAAATCCATAGCTATACGCGAAAAGGTGGTATTGCCATTGGTAATATTACAGCACTTTGCGCTGCAGCAATTGAATACCCTGCCACAGGACGATAAGTTTTACGCTGTTTATAACAAGCTGGTGGTAAGGACCGTGTATGGCATTGTGAATGCAGGCAGGAATTTAGCTTAGTAAATTCCTTATAAAACGAAAACGGAAGCCGCCTCTTTCGATTTGAACTTCCGTTTCATCTTCGCGGCTTGCCATAGCTCCCCGGAAGCACCAAGTTTTGTGTATCTGATTTTGATCCGGTCCTTCGTAGCTTTTGCAAGCTTTGCGACCCGGCGATCTATTACTTCTATTGTTGCATTGCCCCATAGAGTGCCGCAACCTTTCCGTAATGCCCTTCGCGGCTATCTCTGTTTCCGTAGGTGGCCTCGCGGCTCCTGTTTCCGTTTCGATGTAAAGCTCTTCTGTTATTCTTTAGTTCGTCCGAAAACTCCCCCGATCTAACTTCCGGTCTTTTGCCAGGCTGTCAAAATACGTCGTTCCTGATATTTCTAAGGTAGGCATTATATCTTTCCCGTCAAGAAAAAAACACTCCGATTTACAAACAGGTTATTAACGTCAATACAGTACTTACCAACAGTATATGTTGATAAGTATAAGGGTTTGAAGTGTGAATTTTAAACTTTCACCATTTCGTTATACGGATATTAACATCTATCGAAATCCACAGGATACAACAAAAGTTGATGGTTGTGAGCGATTAAAAATTCTTGTTTTGATAAAAAATTGAATTTTTATTGGAAAACGCTCCCCATCTTTAATAAGAATATAGCGTACCCGAACAACCATCTTACCCTTATAAACGTTAATACATAAAGGCAACAAAGGTTTATGAATAAACAGGAAATTGAGCGACTGATAAAAATAAGCAAAGAACGGCCCTTATTGCCCGAAACTTATGTTCCCTGGGATGTTGAGCCTATGCCCCACGAGGTCTTCTTACCCGAAAATCTCAATTCGTTGCAAGGGCTGCCTTTATACAATACTCTTACCACAGAACAAAAGTTAGAGCTTGGCCGTCATGAAATAGTACAGGTGCTCTACTCCTACAGCTGGGGAGAAGGCTTGTTTTGCCTGTTCATGAGCAAGTATGTCCTTACCCTGCAACCCGATAGCCTTGAATACCGCTTTCTGATCCGTGAACTGATAGAAGAATATCGCCACCAGGAAATGTTCTCGCAAACCATACAAAAACTTGGCGGGCAGCCCATCAAACCATCTCGCATACACAAATTTATTGGCTTGTTCACCGCCAAATACTTACCTGTCGATTTCCTGTTCATGGGCAGCCTGGCCGTCGAATTGGTTACCGATACCTACGGCGACAAAACCCGAAAGCATCCTGCATCATACCTCGTCCTAAAAAAAGTGTTCGACCTGCATAGTATTGAAGAAGGCCGCCACATTCATTTCACCAAAGGTCTGGTCGAACGCTACACCGACAAAGCGGGTTACATCCGTCGTACGGTTTATAGTTTCGTTATCCTCTTCAACATCTACTTCATCCGTACGCTATATGTGCGCAAAGAGATATACCAACGCATCGGTCTCGAAAACCCTGATGCAGCTTACAAACAAGCTTTCGACAACTATAAAACCAAATTTACTTCCATCGGGCTCACCGGCGTTATCGAGTTCGTAAACAGTTGGGGCGGATTTAACCGGGCTACACGTTGGGCCTGGTGGTGGTTAATGGGCGTTAAAATTTGATTAACCCTACTTTTTCTTTTTCAATTCATCTAATCTCGCCACATCATACCAATCCTTTTCACGATGCGTTACTATTTTCATGCTACGCAAAAAATCGTAGTTAACTATGTTCAAGTTAATGCCATTCCCAATATCATATTTGATCATTACCTCCTCAGCTTCGTTAAAATCAATCGTAGGATGAACAAAGGTCAAACAATCAATCGTATTGGGCATTTCGCCAATGGAACATTTAAAAAACGTGGTGAAATCTTCGTCCCTATATTCTGATATCTCTTCTTCAATATATCCAATATCAAGAAGTACTTTATAAAACAGGTCGCGATTCTCATTTGTCGGCGCAAGCCAGATGTCCATATCGAGCGTATTACGGCTAACTCCATGAAAATTCACAGCTATGCCCCCGATCAGCATATACCTGACTTGTTGTGCTTGCATTGCGGTAAGAAACGCAATGTAAAACTCGTCACCAATATCAAACCCCATCGTGTGAACGATAAATTTTAAATATCTTTCCTTTCGGATAAGAGTCTTTATGGAAATTGGTCATGTTGCGCAATTTAAAGTAATACCTTAAACGTTCTGAATATGACAAATTTGCAAAGAACGCTCTTTGCTCTTCTTCGTCTTCTTCAAACGTGGTATTTACCTTGAACCTTTTCATTACATGTTATGCTACACTTTCGGCTACTTTTTTGTTTGGCCTGCCATTCTTAAAAGCTTCTCTCGGCTTCAATCCCAACAACTCCAGCATCGCCATATCATCGCTAAAACTTGGGTTTGGTGTGGTTAACAGTTTTTCGCCGGCGAATATCGAGTTGGCACCTGCCATAAAGCAAAAAGCCTGCTCTACAGTGCTCATCTCAGTACGACCGGCAGATAAGCGCACTACCGATTTCGGCATTACAATTTTAGTCGTAGCTATCATCCTCACCATCTCCCAAATAGAAACACGTGGCTGGTCGGCCAAAGGCGTTCCCTTTACAGGGACAAGCGCATTAATAGGCACCGATTCAGGGTGTTGTGGCAGGTTAGATAAAGTTCTCAGCATCGATATCCTATCGGCATCCGTTTCACCCAAGCCTATGATACCACCGCTGCAAACGGTAATATGGGCTTTGCGCACGTGCTCTAAAGTTTGCAAACGTTCGTCATAACTACGGGTAGTGATGATACGTTTATAATCTTCTTCTGATGTATCTAAGTTGTGGTTGTAGGCATATAAACCGGCATCGGCTAAGCGTTGCGCCTGGCTTTCTGTCAACATACCCAGGGTACAGCAAACTTCCATATCCAGTTCGTTTACGGCCTTTACCATGTCTATCACTTTATCAAAATCGCGGTTATCGCGCACTTCGCGCCATGCGGCGCCCATGCACAGGCGCGATGCCCCACCTGCTTTTGCCTTCTCGGCGGCAGCTATCACTTCATTTTTAGGCATTATCGCGTGCACATCAACACCCGTATTATAACGGGCTGCCTGCGGACAATACGCACAATCTTCCGGACAACCACCTGTTTTGATGGATATCAGCGAACTGATCTGCACCTCGGCATAGTCCTTGTTCTCGCGGTGAATAGTTGCCGCGCGATAAACCAGGTCTAATAAAGGGCTATAATATATTTCAGAAATTTCTTCGGTGGTCCAGTTGTGTCTAACTTCAGTCATGGTGTAAATTATATAACTCCAAATTTATAAAAAAAACTATCCGTTCAATGTGCAAATGAGTAAATGTGTCCCGATAGCTATCGGGATGCAAATGACTTAATAACCCAATGACAAATGACAAACTATATGGGTATTTATGGGTGTTTTAAATAATTTTTTTCCTAACGCCTTGCGCTATGCTCCACGCGCTGTGCTATCAAGGCAAACTCTCCCAATCAATTTCAGGATGCTTGATATTCCCCTGTTGCCTGCTCAAATTGGTTTTAAGTAGGGTAAAATCATTAAAAAAGCCGCAATTACGTAAATAAAACAGGTTACCCTTCACCCCGCCGCCATAATCTTTACGGTAATTGATATTCGCCGTAGCATCTCCCGTAAAAATTGCATCGGTTACCGCAAACCACTTGCCCGAATCATCAACCATCCATTGGTTGCCAAAAAACACCTTGCGGGTAACATTCCCCATATCGGGTTCAAAGTTCTCCAAAAACGAGTGCAGGCCTTTAAGATAGCTCACGGTTTGCGGCCGCCTGAAACTGGCCATCGGCTGCCAATCGCTTGCTGTTTTCTCTTTAAAATATGCAGTAAATATGGTCGACTTTGTAGCCGCCTGGGGTTCCGCATGGATCAAAAAACAATAGGTTTTCCCGGCTTTCCAGGGGTATACAAGGTAGCTTTGCCCGCCCGTGCCTTCACCTCCAAATTCACCCGAATGTACCATCGCCCCTTTTGTCAACATCCTGATCTTGAGGCTATCGGGCACCTGTTTTTTATCATCCGTATTGAACGGGCTCCATACCGAAAACAAAATGCGCCGTTCGGTGGCCGAATTGACCTGCATCCCAAAATACCCTACCGAAAAACCATCGGCCATAAAATAAGAACCGATCACATCGTTACCCGGCGTTACGGTCACCTCGTTATAAAACCACTCCACTTTGCCCGTTGTGCCCGCCGGTACCTTGTAGCTCAAATGTACCGATGGCCCCCTGTGTCCCCAATAGTAATAATTGCCTTCGTTATTTTTTACATAGGCCGCGCCTTTTGATACGGCCGAACCGCTCAATACCATATCCGTCACTTCAGCATAAACTGCCCCCGTTTTGCTGAGGCCGACTAATTTAATCTGCCGATAACCCGGTGCTGTAACTATCATCTTACCAAAATGAACAACGGTGGTATCCTTACCCTGCACTGTTTTAATCAGCCGCTGTTTACCGGCTATCAACACCAATTTACTTTGGCCATCCGGCACCAATAGTTTAACCCCTACATTCAAACTACCCGCCGCTTGCAGGTAAACATAAACACTCAAAGTATCCCCCTTTGCCGACCAATGGCTCAACCCTTTATCACCTATCGTCGCCTTAGCGCCTTTATTGAGCCAGCCATTGCCCCCGATCGGTACTTTGATAGCGCTATCAGCCGCTAAAACCGCCTTTGCGGATACCTGAGACATCGAAATCAACCCGAGCATCAAAAATATAAAAGCCTTAATCGATCGGTTTACAGAAAAGTACATGGGTAAATATGGGTGTTTTAAATTTCTTTACTGATCGTTTTTCTTACGATCGTAATTTATATTAATCTGATTTTCTAATTATTTGAACAAGCCGAATGATAGACATTCCCAACACTAAAACAACAACTATTATACAGATAATGGCATAAAACAGCCCAGAATTATTATTGTGATTGATTGATTCAAAAAGTCCTTTGATCAAATAAACAAACAGTAATAGATTCACGCCGATTATGATTGCAAAACCTCTAATGCGTTTATTTCTTTCAGTCATTTTTTAAATTATTAGAAATATTCTTAAACATTTAAGTTTAGGCTTTCAACCTGCTTGATAGATAAACCACATGGGTAAATATGGGTGTTTTGAAGAAATCATTTTTCCGCGTACTCCGACAAACAGGGGGAAAAAGTAAGATTATTTTTCATCCTTTTCTTGACACCTCATTTCTTGCTTTATTCGATACAATATAAGAAAAATAGCTGAGATTCTTCAAAAAAATCATCAATATTTAACTACAGCAGCAGCTTGCTCGCCAACCAAAGCGTAAAAAAGAAACCAAAACAATCGGTAAACGTAGTGATAATGATAGACGATGCCACTGCAGGGTCGATACCTACCCGTTTCAACAATAAGGGTATGGATGCACCGGTTAGCCCGGCGATGATAAGGTTACCCGTCATCGCTAAAAACAGCACCACGCCCAACATCGGGCTGGCATCAAAAAACAAGGCTACCGCAAAAACGATCACGCCATTGGCAGCACCGTTTATCAAACCGACTAAAAACTCTTTTATAACTGTAGCATAAGCTTGTTTGTCGTTCAGGTCGTTTAACGATATACGCCTCACGGTTACCGCGAGGGCTTGCGTAGCGGCGTTACCGCCCATACCGGCAATAACGGTCATATAAGCTGAAATAATGGACAATTTAGCCACTGTTGAATCAAAACCCCGGACAACCGATGCCGCCAAAAAAGCTGTGGCCAAATTAATGATGAGCCAGGGCAAACGGCTTTTTATTGCATCGATATAATTACCGCTCAGTTCCTCATCTTCCGATACGCCGCTGATCTTCAACATATCCTCAGTATTCTCTTCTTCCATTACGTCGATGATATCATCAACTGTGATGCGGCCTAAAAGCCTCATCATATCATCAACAACGGGTATACTGTTCAGGTTATATTGCGAAAACAGTTTGGCTACATCTTCCTGGTCCATATCCGCTTTTACATAAACAAAGTCGGTTTTAACCAGGCCGGCAACATGGGTATCGGTTTTGGCCTTGATAATGTCTTTTATCGACAGGATGCCTTTCAATATATCACGGTCATCAACCACATAGAGGGTATAAAACTCCTCCATCTCTTCCGACTGGTGGATGATCTCGTCGAGCGCGGCCATTTTGTCGAGCTTGATGTTCACCTTGATCAGGTCGGTATTCATCAAACCACCTGCCGTATCTTCGTCGTAATTTAATAGCGAGCGTATCTCGGTGGCATCCTCTTCATCAACATCCTTTAATATTTCGTGCTGCTCATGCTCCTCCAGTTGTGATATGAGGTCCGTCGCGTCATCGTAATCCAGTTCTTCGATGATATCCGAGCGCTTTTCCGGGTCGAGGTTATAGAGGATGTCTTCGGGGTGATGCTCCTCATCCATTTCGGAAATTACTTCCGAAGCCAATTCAACCGGCAATACATTTACAATGCGTTCGCGTTCATCGGGCGTTAGTTTCTCGAAAATGATGGCGATCTCGGAAGCATGGTAATCTTCCAGCACCAGCTTCAGCTCCGCGTCCTCCCCTTCTAATGCGAGGTGGATACGTTCAAGGTCGGCTTTATTGATTTCGAAAGATTCCATGCACGACTAATGTACAAAAATATGGAGCAAAGCAGAATAAAAAGGACAAAAAGCGTCGCTTAAGAAGTAATTGGCCTTTAGGATGATAAGGTTAAATTTATGTTCAGGTTTCTATTCTCTTTTCATTTCGTCAGCAAAAAAGCTTCGGCCAAAAAGCGCAGAAAACTCCCGATAGCTATCGGGAGGTGGCCACGTGGGGCTACAGGGCATAGCAATTTTCGCCTGAAGCGCGGGCAAGAGCGACAACATGGGGGCGAAAGGTTGCAGCCCTGGTTTTCGCAGCTTTGTGCGGCATGGCCTGTGCGGCGAAGAAGCCTCTTTGCTGACAAACATTTTTGGTTCTTTTGATGTCTCAAAAGAACTAAGCCCCCCCGGCTATGAGGAGTATGCGACATGCTATTTGGGCGTTGCCTGCGGCCCGCGCTATCCGTTCCAAGTCCTGATTCCGCTGCGCTGCATTCCGGGCTTTCCACTACTATCGCTAACGCAACTCGGATCTAACTACGAATCCAGGTTACTACTACCCCATTTATCTTCTGTAAAGCCGGCACCACCCGCTCCACATGGCTTTTCCTTATCCCAACAATAAGCTCACATTGCTCATTCGATAATTGTTCCAACACCTCCAACCCCTCCTGTTTAACCACCCGCATCACCTCGTTCATCAAAGTGTACTCAAAACGGACACTGTAAATATCTGTAACTACTTTCTCAACAATGAGGGCGGCTTTAACGGCCTCTTCAGCAGCACTTTTATAAGCGTTAATTAATCCCGGCACACCCAAAAGCGTGCCGCCGAAATAACGCACTACCACGATCAGTATATTGGTTAAATCATGCGACAACAATACATTTAGAATCGGCCTGCCTGCGGTGCCAGATGGCTCACCGTCATCGTTCACCCTGAACACCGACCTGTCCGGACTCAACCGCATGGCCCAGCAATGGTGGTTGGCTTTGGTATGTTCGGCTTTTAATTTGTTGACGATGGCTTTGATATCACCCTCTGATGCGATAGGATATGCAAAGGCCATAAATTTGCTGCCCCTGTCTTTAAAAACACCTTCAGCGGGTTTGGCTATGGTGCGATAGATATCTTCAAACAGCATACGGCTTTATTATACGCAGCACATCTTCTCCTACAATATCAGTGCTCACTATATCTCCCTGTATCACAGGAGCTTTTATACCTTTATGTAAGATAACATTACCGGTAAACACACGCGCTTCGTCCCACAAACCGGCCTCAATAAAGGCCTGCAGGGTTTTGGCCCCGCCCTCAATAATGAGCGATTGCACATCCTGCAAGTACAATTGGAACAAAATATATTGCGGCACAAAATTGTCAAAATCTTCCAGCGAAATGTATTTCATCTTGCCATCCACATCGGTTTTTACAGCATTAAAAACAAAGGTTTCTACCGATTGGTCGAACAGGTGCAGATCCCTTGGCAAATCCAGGTTACGATCGATCACCACCCGTTTTGGTGATTTACCCGAACCCCATGGTAGGCGCGGTAATAGTACACAACAATACCATTATTGGCGAAGGCTATCACGAGCGTTACGGGCAGGCCCATGCCGAAGTGAATGCCGTGAATATGGTTTTGGTCAAATATCCGGATGCTGAAACCTTATTGGCAAAGTCGACCATCTATGTTTCATTAGAACCCTGCGCACATTATGGTAAAACACCG
>Ga0206951_1071_pt1 | contig 26856 bp, 20 predicted proteins | sample Alteio_BWOrgHeat_38_FD_152974 | JGI IMG/M metagenome (GOLD analysis project Ga0206951, IMG submission 152974) | Enriched cells from forest soil in Barre Woods Harvard Forest LTER site, Petersham, Massachusetts, United States -... | ecosystem: Environmental > Terrestrial > Soil > Temperate forest >... | reverse complement strand
GAGTATCTGCGGCTAATGGCGCATTGGCGAGAAGCAATTCCCGGCAGCGTCTTCTATGAATTGGACTACGAGGATCTTGTGTCGAACCGCGAAACGGAAGTGAGGAAGGTGATCGAGTTTTGTGAACTACCTTGGGACGGCGCTTGCTTGAGCCACACCGCCAACCAATCGGCGATTCGAACACCGAGCCGCTGGCAGGCACGGCAGCAGGTTTATAACAGTTCGGTTGGACGCTGGAAGAACTTTGAGCCGTGGCTCGGTGAGCTTCTTCAGCTCAAAGAGACGGGACAGTCCTCTCATGCTATCGACGAGCCAGAAGAGAACTCAACATTGCCAGTAGAATCCAGCCATGCCTTCCGCGATCATCGACAAGATTCTAAAGGGATGTAACGTTGCGTAACGCTCACGACCTGATCGAGCAGGGCCAGCGGGCCTATGCGCGAAACGACTTGGTCGCGGCAGGACTACTGCTTAAAGAAGCACTCGCAATCAACCCGATAGACGCCACCGCGACAGTTCTCTATGCGGTCGTTTGCGCGCGAACGGGGAAGCGATCTATTGCGATCGAATATCTGTTGAATGTGCTTCGCCGAGATCCGAACCACTTCGAAGCTCATGTCGCGATTTCGACTCTCCTGTTTGCGGCAGGAAAGCCGAACGAGGCTTTATTCCATGGCCAGCGCGCCATCGAAATTCAACCGGAGGAGCCCGAGGTTTATTGCAATGTCGGCAGAGATCTTGCGAAGCACGGTCAAATTCAAGAGAGCATCGCCTACTTTCAGAAGTCAATTGAATTGAGTCCCGGTGTCCCGGCCTATCATCTCGAGTTGGCGGCTGCGATGGCTGGAAGTGGCAGGCTTCAGGAATCCGCCGAAAGTTGGCAGCGGCTTCTTTCCTTGCAACCTTCAGCAACGATCGGCTTGATCGGACTAGGGCGCGTCAGGTTGGCGCTCTTTGATTTTCCGTCTGCGGAGGAATGCGGGCGAAAGGCGGTTGAGATTGACAATAAATCCGCCGACGCGCACATGCTTCTGGCACTGGCTGCATCGGGGATGGGCAACGTCAGTGAAGCGGAACAGTGTTTGCGAAGGGCTCTCGAAATCAACCTAAAGCAGCCATTTGCCCACGGTTTGCTTGGCTGGCTCCTGCAAGAGAAAGGGTGCTTCGAAGCGGCGAGGCCGTTACTTATTGAGTCTTTGCAGGTTTCCCCCACGAGTGGGATCGCCTACTACGCGCTGAATCGGACCCAAAAGGCGACCGAGGATGATCGAACTGGTCTGTCGCAGTTGCAGAGACTCGCGGACGATCCAAACATAGGGCTAATCGACCGATCTTATATGTATTACGCCTTGGCTAAAGCCAGGGAAGATTTGGGAGATTACGAGGCGTCCATGACCAGTTATGATGCTGCTAACCAGTCTGCTGGGGCCGTGTGGTTCGATAAGATGCAATGGGACCGCGAGAGCTACATCCGGACATTCGACCGAACAATAGAACTCTTTACTCCTGAGTACTTTGATGGTCGCGATGTTTCGGCAATTCAAAGCGCGACTCCGTTAATTGTCATCGGCATGATAAGATCGGGCACGACGCTTGTCGAGCAGATTCTCTCCAGCCATCCGGCAATCTCGGCAGGAGGGGAACTAACGTTCTGGCACGATCACGCAGATCAAGCAGTTGATCTTGAGTTGGGCAAAATCTTCCTGGATGCCATCCCTAAAATCGCTCAAGACTATTTGGAAACGTTGAGACAAATCTCATCGAGTACTCAGTATGTGACCGATAAGCTCCCCCACAACTATGCGATGTTGGGCATCGTGCACACGGCGTTCCCTAATGCTCGGATCATTCACGTGCGCCGCAATGCCCTGGATAATTGCTTGTCGATCTACACCACGCCATACGGTCATCCGCCAATCTTTACCCTCTACCGAGAGAATATCGTGTGCGCCTATCTCCAATATCTGCGCATGGTGGCGCATTGGCGAGCCGTGCTGCCGTCCAACCGATTCCTAGAAATCGACTATGAGGACTTGGTTTCCAATCGAGAAGCGGTTTCGCGCAAGCTGATTGACTTCGTTGATCTTGAGTGGAGCCCTACGTGCCTCCACCACGAGCACAATCAGCGGATTGTGAATACTCCCAGCGCGTGGCAAGTCAGGCAGCCGATCTACAACACCTCCGTCGAGCGATGGCGCCGATTTGAGCCTTGGCTCGGAGCTTTTGAGGAATTGCGCGGATTGGGATGAGGTGAAGCTCTTCGGTCGCGGCACATTGCGAAAAGCTTTACCTTTGATGGTTCGAACCGCTCTCCATCCGTTGGTAAAAGATTATTGCCCTAGGGGCCAGGTGTCAGTCTCGATGTCCTATAGCCAATCTAGTAGAAATACGGTGTGCGGATTCTTGGTGAAATCGACATCGGTTGTGATAATAGGGATGGTAGTTTTTGTCCTGAGACTCAAAGACCAATGGAGGTTTGTATGCGTTATGGAAGAATAATTGTTCCAATTACCTTAACTCTCGCTCTGTTTTGCTCAGCTTTGGCCCAAGTTGGGGTGACAGGCGGAGGAACAGGTGGAGGCACTGGCGGAGGAACCGGCGGTGGCACAGGCGGCGGTACGGGTGGTGGCGGAGGTAACTACTATGCTGTAAGCTATTCTGGCGGGAGCTGGACCACTGTGAACAACGGGCACGGCATGCCTCCATCGGGAAATTACGGCGGTACGGGACCGTACGGTGCTACAAAGATTGCATCGATCAGCGATGTCTGCAGCGGCCAAGTTACGGCAACATTCACGTGGATGGGCGTAGCCACGGCAATTCCTCAGTCGGTGGTGGTCTTGCAAACGTGCGTAGCATATGCAGATCAAGAGGGAGGTGGAGTCGCAATTGCCACCAATGGATTTGCTGACCCGGCTCTCGAATACGGTGCAAACGGGTCTGCAGAAGGGTATGTCGACCAAGGATCGACTACTCCCATCAATCACTATCTTGTTGTGAAGAACCCTGGGGCTTCGTTTAGCGTTTCCCCACCAAAGGCTCCATCCGCGACGGCCAATAGCGTTGTGTCGAGTCCCATAACGACTGCATCGGTGGAATACCAGGCCTCAATAAGCGCTTATAACGTTCAGATAAGTTATGCAAACGACATGACTTACTACAAGAATTCATCTGGAACCGCTTCTCCCAACACAGTCGTGGATGTGGCTAACGTCCAAGGCGACTGTGGATACATGGATGTTTCCATCGACTTTTCTACTAATCCGCCTACCCTCTCCGTTGGGGAGCCCCCAATTGTGTTTACCGTGAACGGCATCGGCCCATGGACATCCTTCCATACCAATGCAGCATGGTCGGGATCCGGAGGTCCCGCTTGGTGGGGTCCGGCCGGATTGAATTCCTATGAAGCTCTGCTTAAATACTCGCCCGGCAACATTTTGAGCATGATCAACGGCTCGCCAAATCAAGAGACGGTTCAATGCACGCTAACCGATACTGTCACAGGTGTTGTCTGTACCGGGCAATACTACATGCGAGTTCACGCTCCGGCTGAAAAGCCTGTGATCACTCATCAGGTAGGGCAATGGCAAGTGGTCGAAACAAGTGATAGCCCCGTCAACCCAGGCCCATCGCACGAATCCATAACTTCACCTGTATATCAGTATGCCAATCCAACTGCAAACACCATTTCGTTCGGCGTTACTACGCCACCCCTGGCTTGTTTAGGCGGATTCCTTTTGAACCTGGGCTATGCCTTTCAGCCCGTGACATCTCAATCGTTCCAGGCCGGGGCTTGTACATTAGATCTTCCTCCTGGCTCCTATGCTGTATTTCAATTGATGCACGACCAACAATGGGATCAAATCGTTGCCGATGGCTATGGATGGAGTGGATTCACTGGTTCGTTTACTCAAACGACTAATCAAAAGGACAACTACTATTGGACAGGTACCGTACAGGGGGGCGGAGGAGGAAAGTAATTCATCTGATCCTTGTTCTATTTAGATTGACCATGAAAAGCATCGCGGTTGGATTTCTATGGCTGTGCATTGCCATTGAACTGGCTGGCGCAAGACTTCCTGCCGTGCAAGGCAGGGAAGGATACGCAGCACCACAACCGCTGCCTCTTCACAAATTAGATCGCGATGGTCGACTCGACATTTGGGATTTGCAGCCTGATTCGAGGGTCTCGGTCGAAAAAATCGAGCAAGAATTGGGGCTAAAGCAATACCGGAAAGCCGATCAAATCGCCCAAGGCATCAGTAACGATTCGGTTCGTGAGTATTGCAAGGCCTACGTAGATTGCTCCGCCTCTTACTATTCCAGCCGCCTTCCAAAGCGGCTGGAACTTGCTCGTTCCGGAGATAAAAATGCAATAAATTACTGCTTATCCATTGCGATGATTCTTGTCGATCACAATCGACCTAAGGATGTTGACGCTTTTATACCAACAGGGGAACTGGCGAAGTTCTGTGCTCAGGCTAGAACCGGACCTCCAATCGATTCGATTGTGGCAATTCGATTATGTAGCGCGTATTTGGCAATTCGACTTGAAGTTATTCGAAGACTGGCGGAAGAACTAGCGAAGAGGCTGCCGCAATTCCCGATCTTGGACTCATTTGAGGCAACCCGTTTCGAGGCCAGCGAGACTTTCAGAAAGACGATGGGCGGGCCAATCATAAACATTCCGTTCGAATGGATGAAGGCGACGCAGCTGCGTCACGATGTCTTTAAGCATTTTCCAAATAATGGATACAATCTCTACATGCTTGCATACGACTATGCGAGTTTGGATGACACCGAGAATTCAAAACGGTTCTTGCAAATATATTTCCAGACTTTCGGGAAAGATGAACCGAACTACCCAATCGCGCGAATCTTGGCCAAGCGAATCAAATTGTAAGCGAATCATCTACACTTGAACAGCTATGTTCAGGATTATTCCGCGTGTTGCGATGACGCTCATGCTTCCGGTTGCATGTTTTTTTCTTGCCGTGCCTCATTCTGTTATTGCCCAAGATTCGAATCCGTTCGTCAGCCCGATGTTTTCTGACAATATGGTGCTGCAACGTGGCATGAAGGACCCCGTTTGGGGCTGGGCGCCACCAGGCACGAAAATAACGGTCAAAGTGAGCGACCAGACCGCGACAGTCAGCGCAGGCAAGGACGGTAGATGGCTCACCCATGTCGGTCCTCTTGAGGTTGGCGGACCTTACACGCTGACCATCGCTGGCCCCAAGACCGTGAGCTTCACCAATGTCATGGTTGGCGACGTGTGGATTTGCTCGGGCCAATCGAACATGGAATTCGGAATCGGAAACCTGAAAAACGCGGATGAAGAGATCGCCGCCGCCAACTACCCGAACCTCAGATTGTTCTTTCAACCGAAGAAGGTATCCGCCGATCCGTTAGACGCTACTGGGGGAAGCTGGATGACATGCACCCCCGACAATTTGAAGGCAGACGGAGACTGGGCAGGCTTTAGCGCAGTTGCGTATTTCTTTGGCAAGAAGCTTCAAACAGACTTGAGTATTCCGATCGGGCTCATCCATACGTCTTGGGGAGGAACTCCCGCACAGGCGTGGACCAGTGCCAAGGAACTTGGTGACAAACTTCCTGAATTTAAGCCATTCCTAGCTCAACTTGACGCGGCTAGGGCGGCGAAAAAACAAGCCGCGCAAAGCCAAACCGACATGTTCGCCGCGTGGTACAAAAAGAACGATCCGGGCTCTGCCACCGATCCAGGTTGGGCGGCTACCGATGTTAACGACGCAGATTGGAAGAGCATGAACGTGCCCGAGTTTTTCCAAAAGTCAGGCTTTCCCGAGTTCAACAATCAGATGAGCGTCGTATGGTTCCGGAAAGAGATCGACCTGCCCGCCGAATCGGTATCCCAGGACGCTACGCTTCGATTTATGGTTGACGACAACGACGCAGCCTGGGTGAACGGGGTGAAGGTTGGCGCTACAGATGGCTACAATGTCCCGCGAAAATACAAGCTCCCCGCAAATCTCCTCAAGCCGGGAAAGAATGTCATCGCAATCCGTGTAACGGACACAAGTAACCCCGGAGGAATTTGGGGCGACCCAGCTGGGCTAGCGCTGGATCTAGGCGATCATCCAATTTCGCTCGCGGGCTCCTGGAGGTTGAAGCTGGGAACCGTTATCAGCACCCAAAACCCGTTGCCGGCAACAATTCAGGACAACCCGAACTTCCCAACCGTTCTGTACAATGGGATGATTCAGCCGATCATTCCGTATGCTGTCAAGGGAGCGATTTGGTATCAGGGCGAGAGTAACGCGGGGCAAGCCTACCAGTATCGAACGCTGCTGCCGACGATGATCGACTCCTGGCACCACAATTGGGGCCAAGGCGATTTTCCATTTCTAATCGTACAGTTGGCCGGATTCGGCGACAAACAGATTCACCCGGGCGATGACGCATGGGCTGAGCTTAGGGAGGCCCAGTGGATGACCGCGCAGAAGGTTCGAAACGCCGGGATCGCCACCGCGATCGACATCGGGGAGTCGGCCGATATCCATCCAAAGAATAAGCAGGAAGTGGGACGAAGGCTCGCTCTCGTTGCGGAAGCAAAAACGTATCGAATGAAGGTTGAGTATTCCGGACCGGTCTACCATTCGATGAAAATCGAGAACGGCGCGATTCGATTAATGTTCGACCACGCCGAGGGTGGCTTAACCGCCAAAGGGGATCCTATCGTCGGATTCGCTGTTGCGGGTGACGACCATAAGTGGTTCTGGGCTGACGCAAAGATAGACGGAAACACGGTCGCTGTGTCTTCCGCGCAGGTTCCCCATCCAGTTGCGGTTCGGTATTCGTGGGCCTCATATCTGGAAAGCAACCTCTACAATCAAGCCGGCTTGCCCGCCTTCCCATTCCGAACCGACACATGGCCAGGAGTAACAGGCGGGCCAAAGTAAAGGGGGCAGAGGACAGGCGCGCTTCGCTTTAGGGGACAGAGGGACGGCTTCACTTGACACAATCGCGCTTCGCGGACACGCGATGAATCCGCGAAAATAGGTGCTCCGCCTTAGCAGTCTGAATGAACCTGGAGAAGTGGCACGGATGCTCAACACGATGCCGGACGTTTTCCCGGAACGCGAGACCTGCGTCCCGTCGGGCGAAGTCGGTTCCTCTGTCCCCTTGATAGCGAAGCGCATGCCCCCGGCGTTAGCCGCTGTCCCCTAAAGCGAAGCGCGCTTGCCCCCTGTCCCCTTCCTAGTGATCGCCTCCATCGCGGGGTCGCGTTTTGCCAAAAAGTCGGCGAATGTTGGCGGCGCGTATATATCAGGCGCTATCCAGGTTCGATGGTCTTCGGGCCAATAACCGGCCCAATATACATCCGACACGTTTACTACAATTCCACTGTAGGTGAGAGTGAAAGGGACTTCGTCCCCGGCCGCGTTGGGTTTTCCGCCCGTCGGTTCGCCCACGAAAATGGGGTTGAAGAACCGCTTCAGATAGCTCGCGGCGTTCATGGCAGCAGAAAATGTTCGGCGGCCTGCAATCACATACATAAAACCTGGTTCGGATAAGCGTGGATTCTTTAGGAGCGCCTTCAATAGAAGGTCGTTCACCAGAGTATCGCCTCCGTTGTTCCACCTTAGATCGATCACGAGACGATTAGGCTTGTTTTTGTCGACCGCCTTGCTTAACCGGTCGGCAAAGCGGTCCAATGGCTCCGAGTCGTCGCTACGGACGTGGTTGTACTGGAAATACAGGGTTCTCGAAGAAGGCAAATATTCAAACCAGTAGGACCGCTGTATGTTCCTTAGGTACATCGGTGTCTGACCCGGCGTAGTTTCCAATAGCCCAACCCAGCCGGACGGATACGGCAGGCTGTTCCAGATGTCGGGCGCCGACATGTCGGCTTGCAGATTTACTTCGGCCGTGGACTCATCGAGTTTCTTTAGTTGGAGCGCCACAGAATGCGGATCCTGAGTTAACCCGGCGGCATTTAGAAAGACCGTACTTCGGAGACGAAACGGAATCACTTCTTTCAGCCACTGCTCGTTATCTCGACTAAGAAATGGCCTCATCGCGTCTTCCAACTCGGACGGCGTCTTTCCGCCAAGTCGAACTACCTGGGCCCCGAGGAGATCTTTGTGGTTAGGCTCCGCAGCGACGATATAAAGGCCCTCCTTAAACCAATAAAACTTCACCGGCAGGGCAAAAGCGAACTCCTGGCGACGCGCTCCCCATAGCGAAGTATGTCCATCGCCCACGTCGGCCAGAAGCTTCATAAGCCCGAGCTCGATCTTGACGTCATCAAGGTGCGGAACTTCCTCAATAAGCTTTGCTACATTAGCGTCGAATTCCTTTTCCGATACAACGTGAAACGGACTCCAGCCCTTCCATTTGATCTCCTGATACAGAAACCGAATATCGCTCCGCCAGCCATCGTCGCGGCCTAGTTTCGGCCCGTCGAGCGCTAAGAGGCTTCGAAACTCGGGCTCGTCTTTTAAAACAACGAGTTCATCACCTTTGGACGCTGAATCTAGGTCCCGCAACCCCATCTTCATTGAAGTCCGAAACCACTCCTTCGCCCGTTCTTTGTCGCCCTTCTTCGCGTAACAACCCGCAAGCTTATATGCAGATTCGCATGGAAAACCGATCCCGAGGTCGAACACGCGCTTATAGGCTTCGATCGAGACATCCAGATCACCTGCCGATTTTGCGGTGCGCGCCAACCCAAGCCAGTAATCGCCGTTGGAAGGATTTGCAGAGGCGGCTTTCTGCCAAAGAGGTTCAGCACCCTTCCAATCCTTGGCAATTTCCTTCGCTTTGGCTTGCGCAGGTAGGTCAATCTCGCTGTGATTCGACTGCGCCGTCAAAGCAGTGATCGAAACCAAAATGAGCGACGCAGTTGCTGCCAACGATGGGGAGAATGAGGACCAACGCAAAATCACGACCGTTGTACGGTTCAAGAGTGGATGAGGTTTCTACCGGCGCTTCTCAGAAAACAGCATTGGAGCAGACAGGGAACCTTTTTCCGGTTCCGTCCAACACTCCACTACTCCATCACTCCAATGTCAGCACCAGTGTTTAGAGTGGTCTTCTAGTTTGGCGGTGGAATATCAATGCTTCTAACAGTTGAGTCGTCTAATTTCGAAGATAGCGGCACGTAAATGTTGATCGTTCGCGTTGCGGGCAGCTTCGCAAGGACGGTCCAGCCTCCGATCTCTTGGATCACCCTGTCAGATGGCTTCAGCCGGATGAAATGGATGTTAGTCACCGGCGCCACATGGCCGTCTTGGTATTGCTTTGCCACCAGAATAACGGTAACTCGCTTAGGGTCAGGTTCGACGAGTCGCACGCACGCCACGAGCCGGATTTCATTTCCATGGGGCCGAGCTTCCGGGCTTGGCATAGAATAAATCGGGGTCTTTATGATTCTGGCCGCTTTCAGAGACGGGTACGGATTTCTAATTCGATACTTAGTAGGGCCCGCGCCGGGGGCGTAAATCTCGAAGTGCAGATGGGGGGCCGTGGCGTCTCCGCTCTCTCCGACGTAACCGATGAATTGGCCCGCGTACACGTGCTGTCCCGGCGCAACGTCAGGTGCGAACATGACATCCCGCGATCCGTCGTGGTTGTGGCGGCCAATGTCGTCGTCATTTAGATGCGTACCAAGCATCGCCCAGCCGTCATCACCATAGATCCAAAATGTCATGGGTTTGATCCCGATGGTGCCTGAAAACGGGGCAACGATGGGGGTCATTTTGGCGGCCCGAATGTCGATACCGGTATGCCGGAAAGCCCCTCTGCCCTCATCGTAGCCGTCATCCCACCGGGAGGGTCCAAGCACGGGAAAGATCAAGGGGATCACAACGTGGTCATTTGGCAGATGCTCGTTACCGTAAGGCGCCACCGGTGGAGGCGGCCCCCATTCCTTTTCCTGGAAATTGGCTCCCAGTAAGCCTAACACAGCCGCCACGGCGAAAATGGACATCAGCATCATGATATCGCTTTGACTCGCGAACCGGTTTAGAGCTTCGCGGTTCAAACCCCAGACTCATCTCGCCTCCATCGGTACAATTGCTCCGTGGTTAGCGTCAGCGTGGAAGGTTCGACCTTGAATCTCGAGGTCATCGGCATGGATAAGATTTGGGCAATTAAAAGCAGCCTGGCTATTCCACTTGAACATATCGCTGGCGTTTCGCTCGATCCTCCAGGGGTGCACGATTGGTGGAAAGGACTCAGAATGGGAGGTACCCAATTACCAGGCCTCATTGCCGGCACTTTCCTCTACCACAACGAGCGAGTGTTTTGGGACGTGCATGATCCGAGTCGGGCGATTGGCATTTCGCTCCACGACGAGCGGTACAACGAACTGATCATCGAAGTCGAAAGTCCGGGCGATGTCGTAGAGATGATTCGGATGGCGCTTAAAAGTCGGCTTCTAGATTTCACGTAGCGACCCCAAAGCCTGAACTCTTCCCTTTCGCCTCGACCTATTTAGCCCCGTTAAAGCGTCAAGGCTTTACAATGTCGGTACCAATGATCGGCTCCTCTCTTTGCCTGCTTCTTACCGCGACTAGCCTCCATGTCCAGTCGTCATCATCTGAGGATCGAGACTTTCTGACCAGAGATGTCACTTCGCTAATTGCGCCTGGATGCTCACCAGGGCCCTTAAATGCGTCGGGAGACGCCTTCGTAGTTTTGACTGGCAAGGAAGGGAAGGGGTTAGCGCCCCTCTTTGTGGCAACTAAAGTTGAGAAGGGGCGGGCGATCGCTGGTGGGCATGAAGGATTCTTTTCTACTAAAGCGCTTGCAAATCCGAGCAACGGACGGTTTTTGGCGAATGCACTTACGTGGCTGGCTCGAAAACCGCTTGACGGAATGAGGGTTGGCTTACTCGGCTATCCAAGTCTTACCGACGCATTGAGCAAAGCGGGAGCTGTCCCAAGCCCAGTGAATGTCCAGACGCTGCAGACGGCGCTCGCAAACGCCGACGTCATATGCATGACCCAGGGTGGACTTGACGACAACCCTTCCGGTCAGATTGCAGTTATGCGATTTGTAAAAAGCGGACACGGACTTTTGATCGCTGGGCCGGCTTGGGGCTGGCTTGTAACCCATCCAGGTAAAGATCTGCTCGCGGACCAGACGGCCAACCGAATGCTCTTTCCCTACGGAATTTGTTTTGAAGACGGCGGCATCAGCGAGGCCTATACGCCGGAAAATGCCGGCAACCCCCTCTTAACCTCTCAGGGTGCGATCGTCGGCCTGACAAAGGGCGGTCTTTCGCTTTCCGACATCGCGACGGCCACATCGACGGTCGAACGAAGCCTTGCTCATCAGTCGGCCTTCGGTTCCACGCTCGGAAACGAGATCGCCAACCTAGCTGGAGCCGAACCCGGCGGCGGAATACCTTCCGAAAAGACGCCGATCACGACCGACAAGCCATTTTCCCGATTGAAAGCTTGGATCGACTCCCGGCGCTATACCCATCTTTCCCCCCGTGAGATGAAGGCCGATCCATCCGCCGCAGTGTTTCCCGGCGCCGTGGATAATGCGATTGCGCGAACAAAGCGGTCTATCGTCATCGACACGTCGATTCCGTCTTGGCACGGAACAGCCATGTACGCCGCACCGGGCGAAACCGTATACATCCAGATTCCAGAAAACGCGACCGGAGCCGGCCTCTCAGTTCGAATTGGGGCTCACACCGATACCCTCTGGGAACTTGAGAAATGGCCGAGATTCCCTGAAATTAGCATGTCAAAGCCACTGACGGTTGAAGACAACCAGGTAGCTAGCTCATTTGGCGGCCTGATCTACATCGAAGTTCCCTACCAGTGTAGGCTAGGAAGAATCGAAGTCGAGATCAATCATGCGGTGCCAGCCGCCCACTTTGTCCGTGGCAAGACATCGGAATCGGAGTGGAAGGCCGAGTTGCAGAACTCCGGCGCCCCCTGGGCAGAACTTGAAGGAAACCAAGTGATCCTCATCGTACCGATCTCATCGGCCCGAAAGGTACACAACGCAGGGGCACTTATGGCCTACTGGGACGAAGTGATGTCCCACTGCTACCAGTTCTATGCCGCTCCCCAACATCCGCGTCCAGAGCGATATTGCCCGGATGTCGAGATCAGCGCCGGATATATGCACAGTGGCTATCCCATCATGACGCACATGGATGTTGCAGATACTCTGTGTGATTTATTCAAGTTAAGGGGCAAAAGTTGGACATGGGGCTTCTATCACGAGATGGGCCATAACTTCCAGCAAAGCGCATGGACCTGGGACGGATGCGGGGAAGTCACAAACAATCTGTTCTCGTTGTACGGCTCCGAGAAGCTTAATGGCGTTACTCCGGCAACCTATGGTGATGCCCATCCAGCGATGGCGCCGCCCGCAGTTAAGGCCCGTCTCGCCAAATACGTCTCCAGTGGTGCGCATTACGAAACCTGGATGTCCGACCCATTTCTGGCACTTTCGATGTTCGCACAGCTGCGGGAGCAGTTCGGTTGGGATCCGTTTACGCGCCTCTTCGCCCAATACTGGGCCCTGACCCCTGCAGACGAACCCAGAACCGACATTGACAAGAGGGATGGTTTCATGGTCCGCTTTTCCCGTCTCGTTGGCCGTAACCTAGGTCCGTTCTTCCAGGCATGGGGTGTCCCGACTACCGATGCCGCGCGCAGTTCGATCGCCAGCCTCCCATCCTGGATGCCAAAAGACTGGCCGAAGTAGGCAACCGCAACGCGTAAGTCAAAAACACATTTTTGCGAACTCGACCTGCGCATCCCGATCGGCAATCTTCTCCCAACCTGCGGCGAGGAGTGATTCGTCGGAGTAGCCCTTTCCGACTGATTCAACCATGACCGTTTGGCCGGTTATTCGAAAGAAGAGCCGCCATGGTCCGCATGCCATCCGGAAGCGGTCGTCGCCAAGGCGAAGAATTCGACGAGTGCGGTGGGGATTTGGATCGAGCATGAGCAGCCCGAAAGCGCGCTCTGTAAAATCGACATTCCACCGGTCCCGCAGCCACGTCAACTGGCGGCTCGCAAAATCGGAGACTTCGATCTCAAACCGCGGGACATCTGCCATTTGCGCTTCGACTTCTCCAATCCAACCTAGACTGCTTTCCGGATGAGAGTCGACGGTCCGTATATAGGGCTTAATGTCCAAGATCGGAGTCCCGTCCACAAGGTCGACGGGGCCTACCGTTAGAGTCAAGTCCTCAATGCCCAGCAGCCGGACACAAGTCAGGCCAATCGGATTCGGGCGGTGCGGTGAGCGTGTGGCAAACACCCCCCTCCGTTTCGCAGGCCCTCGCGGAGGCAACGCCCGTGGCCGCCAAGTCTTGTTCCGATCAAACCAAGAAACCAACCAAATCCAGTCAAAGCCAGCCAAGTCCTCCAGTGCGAGCTCAAATTGCCTTCCTGGGGTCAAGACCACGTGATTGACCTCACCAGATTCAGCATCAGGTTGGTGCGGGGCATCAAATTTCAACTGCTTTCCGGTGTGGACAAAACCGATCGGTTCAAAGGAAACGCTCACTAGGCGATTATCATCCATGTTTGCCCTTCTGGATTGTAGTGCGACTTTAGCAGGCGGCCTTTGCCGCAGGCTTCAAAATAGCCACGCAAATGCTATCTCAGCCTTTGGGGCACCCCGAAAACTCTGCTCAAACGCGGTAGAGTCGAGTTGGATAAAGATATGGCCGCACCGCAGATCGAACTTTACACTGGGGCTAAGATGCCCGCCATTGGGTTGGGGACGTTTGGATCGGACAAGTACACGAACGACCAGATAGCGGAAGCCGTGGTTGACGCTGCAGAGGTTGGATACCGGCACTTCGATTGTGCGTCGGTATACAGCAATGAGCCGGAGGTCGGACGCTCTCTCGAAACGATCATTCGGGGCGGGGTTCCTCGCGAAGCCCTTTGGGTTACCTCGAAGCTCTGGAACAACCATCACGCGATTGGGGACGTCATCCCTGCCTTTGAGAAATCACTCTCGGATTTGCGCCTTGATTATCTAGATTTGTATCTGATCCATTGGCCATTCCCGAATTACCACGCTCCCAAGGTTAATGTGTCGTCCCGCGACCCGCATGCGAAGCCGTATATTCACGAGAATTACATGAAAACGTGGCGGCAGCTTGAGAAACTGGTAAGGCGGGGGCTGGTTCGCCACATAGGAACGTCAAATATGACGATTCATAAATTGGAACAGGTTCTGCGAGACGCTGAGATCAAGCCGGCAGCCAATGAGATGGAACTGCATCCCCATTTTCAGCAGCCAGAACTCTTTCGCTTCGTGAAGTCGCACGGGATGGTGCCGGTCGCGTACTCTCCCCTCGGTTCACCGAGCCGTCCAGAGAGGGACCGAACACCCGAGGACACCTCCGATGTCGATGACCCGGTGATCCGTGAGATCTCCCACAAGCTAGGAATCAGCCCTGCGTCGGTATGCATCCAGTGGGCCGTTCAAAGGGGTCAGGTGCCCATTCCGTTTTCGGTCAAGCGCCATCAGTACGCAGAAAGTTTTGAAGCGGCATGCACCGCCAACCTCGGTCCGACTGACATGGCCGCCATCGCCGGAATCGACAAGGGCTGCCGACTTATTAAGGGCCAGGTCTTTATGTGGGAAGAAGCAAAAGGCTGGGAAGATTTGTGGGATGAATAGGGGTTCACATAATAGAAAGTTGAAGAAGGGTCTCGGGTCTCGGGTTTCGGAATAAAGCTCACAGCCCTTCAAAATAATAATCACGACTTCAATCAAGATTTTTGATCTTTAATTGATTTTGCTTCAGGCTATATCACTCCTTTGATCCGGAACCCCATCCCCGATCCCCCAGACCCTAAACCCCAAAAATATATGAAACAAAGAAAAATCGCAGATTCGCTTGTTGGTGAAATTGGCCTTGGATGCATGGGCATGTCTTGGGCGTATGGCGCACCTGATGATGCGGAGTCGATGCTAGTACTTCAACGCGCATTGGAGTTAGGCGTGAACCATTGGGACACCGCCGACCTGTACGGCGCCGGACAGAATGAGAGGCTGCTATCCAAAGCTCTCAAGGCGACACGCGACCACGTGTTTCTGGCAACGAAGTTTGGAAATGTGTATGACAGATCGCTCACTACGCACCAGGACCTGGTCGCGGCCAAGGCAGGTTGGATCGTGGATGGGACGCCCGAGTACGTTCGCAAATCGATCGATTTATCGCTTCAGCGGCTTGAAGTCGACTGTGTCGACCTTTACTACCAACACCGGGTCGACGACCGTGTCCCGATCGAAGAAACTGTGGGCGCGATGGCGGAAGTGGTCCGAGCAGGTAAGGCGAAGTATTTGGGTTTGAGCGAGGCCTCGGTCGCAACGATCAGACGTGCTCATGCAACTCACCCGATCGCTGCGGTTCAAAGCGAGTTCTCGCTGTGGACGCGCGACTATGAGGAGGACGTCATCCCGCTTTGCAAAGAGCTTGGAATCGCGTTCGTTCCCTATTCTCCACTCGGGCGCGGATTCTTAACCGGTCAGATCAAGAGCGCAAGCGACCTGCCAGACGATGACTGGAGACGACTCAACCCTCGATTCGAAGGCGAAAACCTTAAGCAGAATCAACAAATTGTCGAGGTAGTCACTCAGGTAGCGGTCAAGCACGGCGTGAAGCCTGCCCAAGTCGCGCTCGCGTGGGTATTGGCGCAAGGAGAGCACCTCAATCCCATACCGGGGACAAAGCGGTTGAAATATTTGGAAGAGAACGCGGCGTCGTATCAGGTTGAACTTACTGCTGACGAGTTGAACACGCTATCCGCAGTCGCGCCCGCCAGCGGCAATCGTTATCCAGAAGGCTCGATGGGCTTCGTGAACAGGTAAGCGAAATTACGAATTGAAAGAATCAGTTCGGTCGGTTAGCTCATGCTGATCTACATACCGGAGGACAATCGTCGGATGGAGTTCATCTGCGTACGTAGCGCTGTTTTGCGGAATCCCAATGACAACGTAGTGCCAGAAAACCTCTGTGATACTTGTCATAGTTGCTCCCTTCCTCGTCCTCCATCACCCAGTTATTTCCTTCCGGGAGGTATGCGTCACGTACGAGAATCAAAATTTGAGTCAGAGCGAAACCTTGTGAATTACAAGAAACTCCGGGTCGACCGCACTCGCAAGCTGACGGCCAAATCGGCGACGCGACGAGCTTTCGACAAGCGGGATACGGATCGTCGGGTGGGACTATTGGTGTTTTGCGGATCACCCACTCCTTCTCGTGACGCCTAAGATACGCGTCGAATCGTTCAGGAGAGCCTGTTCCAGCGTAACCCCTAAGGAGGCAAAAGGGCACGTTGTCCGCCATCGCGACGGGAAATGTCGGCCAATTGGCGAGTTTGACGGGCGCAATCGGCATGAGTGCACCAATGCGAGGCACTGGGAATTCTCCCCAGGAAGCCTTCGACGTAAAGGCGATGCGTACAAGCCAAAACAGCCAATCAGAATCGATTTGGTCGTCGGCGACGCGGAAGTACTCACCCAGCGCTGCGATCGCTTTCTTCTGCCCTAAGGCGATGAGGGCATTGGCAGCCCTAATTAGGTGAAGAGGGTTCGAACGCTCTCCCGGGAATCTAGGGTGCTCAAACATATGTCGCATGGTGCGAACCAATTCAGCTTCGCGGATCACCGTTGTTGGGGGCGGTTCGCCTCGTCCGCCATACGTCAAACAAACAACTCCACCTTTAAATATCACAGTGCCGAGGGTTGCCATAGTGTGCGCACCGTTGGTGCCATAACACCACGCCTCCATCGTCGCTTCGCTCGTCATTCCAGGTTCATCTATTGAAGGCCTGATCTCATCAGGCGGCCCCAAAACATGCCTGACGTCAGCTTTGGTCCATGCTCGATCTCGAAACGCAACAATCGAACTCCCTTGTTTGGCCTTATTCGTGTAGCGATCCATCGTGGAAAAGCTAGCGATGGCGCGACTAAAGACCGTCCGGCTCAGTCGTGCCGGGATCTGGTGATGTTGGGCAGACATGGCCACGTAGGCAAGTGACAAGACCATGGTGTGATTCTACGTTAGATCCGCTCACTAGCCGATGACTCATTGCCCATTCGGCACGCAGTTGCTTATTATTCTGACCACCTCTACGAGGGATCTCGGAGAAGAACTCTCAGCGAAATCGCATCCCGCAGCGTTCATTATCCGGCCTAAAGGCCGGGACCCCTTTGCGGACTGAAGTCCGCGCTCCATGAGCTTGGCTAGCAGATCATTCCTTTTACTGAGTTGCCGCCGTGACCGGGTGGGTTTTCGCCGATCCATCGCTCGTCGAGAGGATCGCTCGCTAATTGATACCGAGAGTCGGTTGACAGCCTAATCTCCTTAGAGTGGTTGTCCAGAGAGCCGTGGACGAGATACACGTTGAAGATAAGTAGGTCGCCCATCCGGTATTCCTCTGCCGTAAGAAGTCGGCCGCCAGTGCGATCTCGCGTGGCGCGAAAATCCAAACTGAGGGCGCCATATCCTGGGTAGCCAGCCGCCTTCACTTCGCTTTCGTTGCTGCGGTTGACGCAGGCCGTGTCGATGTCCATCGAACAGTAAGTCCTTCGGATTTCTTCGTCCTTGTGAGAGCCTTCGATGAGGAGGAGTCCGCCGACATTGAGCGGAACGTCGCTAAAAGGTACCCACGATGTGTATAAGTTCTTCGTGCCACGACCCATAAAGATCACATCGCAGTGGGGGTAAGAGCCGATTCCCGGTTCGATGGTTCGGATCCATGTGAAATCGAAGTGCGTCGATTCCCCACCGAGGAAGTCAGTGAAAAATCGCATGATCTTGTCCCCATAAATGACGTCGCGAATCAACTTTCCCGTGACCGGGTGATTTGCGACGTCGGTGTGCGATACCGTCGAATCCGCGGGACGCGCAATCGCCATTTCGTTCGGATAGGCGGAGTCGAGCCATCCGTTTTCCGCCAACAGATCGCAAAACGCCACCCGGGCCTTTCGAACCTACTCTCGCTCAAAGAAGCCAGGCAAAAAAAGGTATCCGTCCCGATCCATCCGACTTTTGAGTTCATCCACGTCGGCTATCACATCGTTGCTATCCAACAAGAATCCGAAACGATCCGGCCCAGTCTCAAGCTCGATCCCCCCGGCGGTTAAAGCGGGCAAAGTAACGTTGCTCATTTCACTTATATAGTACAGCCGCGAACCTCGGATGAGCCGAATTTATCGCGACGTTGTACGATGAACCGACTCGCTCTTTGATTTAGATTATGCACGGATACACAAAACACGTTTTTCGTGCAATTCGTTTTACGTAATTGTCATACTCAGTTATGCTCGCTGTTTTGTTGGCACCAACCGTTTTTTTTACTCAGAGCCTTGGTGGCGTCGCGGATCAGATCCTCGATCAGTTTCGGAGCCATGCGATAGTAGGTTTGTCCGAGCTACACCGCTCAAAAGAGGACCATGTCTTCATTGAGAAACTCATCCAATCTCCAAGATTCGGCGAGGTTGTCGACGACATCGTTGTCGAGTGCGGAAATCCTCTCTATCAGGAGATAATGGATCGCTATGTCGCCGGATTTAGTGTGGATCGGGACATTCTGCAAAGGGCTTGGCGGAATACAAGCCAGTGGCTGGTTTGGGATTCGCCCGTTTATGAGCAATTCTTCAAGACAGTACGGGATTCAAATTTCGGTCGCAGGAAGAAAGTTCGAGTCGTTTTAGGCGACTCGCCCATTGATTGGAGCAAGGTTCGAACCGCCGATCAATACAAGCCGTTCGCGACAAGAGACGATTTCTACTTTGCCACCGTTGACCGGCTTGTAAAGAGGCGGCACAAAGTACTCCTCGTGATCGGCGGGATGCACCTACTCAAACAAGATATCCGAGGAAATCGAGTTGCAAAGGTACCGGGCGCTCCAAATCTTCCGAGCTTGCAAACCAGATACCGCGACAAGCTTTACGTCGTTTGGACTATAACCGGACCAAGCACATTGATGGATTTTATTCGGCCAACCTCCTATCCTGCGCTGACGAGCGTCGCCGATACCGGGCTGGGTCAAGGATCCTCCAAGCTAATCTTGCCTCAAGGTATTAAATTTTTCGGAACCGTGAATGGCAAGGCCTCGTTCTACGAGCCCAAGGAGTCGTCTATGCCGCTGCTCAAGGATGTCGTTGATGCTTTCCTGGTCCTCCCACCTCATGACTCGACGGTTGAGGCGCGACCTGCGACCTATCGCGACAAGAAGTATGTGTCTGAATTGCGGCGGCGCGCGAGAATTCTAAAAGCGGTCTTCGGTTTCGAGTTCGAACCGGACCTCGCCGAACTGATCGATGGTTCTCGTCGAAAGTAGCGCGTCCGAAATATGAATTCGAGAAAGCAACAGATTTTATTTGCGGACGTCGATGTCGTGATGGACTCGATTCGGCTTTCAAAACATTGAGATACTGCCCATGGCGTCTTTTGGGCCCGGCTAAACGTAGTTAACCGAAGGAATGACCTCTCTCTTTCTTGCCTTACTCCTGGCGCACAGACCCCCTTGTAGCCGCCGATGTGCTTGCCAACGTCCGAAATGCAGTCTCACCCCCCGCGTCCAAAGACGCCTGGAGCGAAACAGTTCTAAAGGGAAGGGCAGTATTCAATGGAGTCGACGGCAAATACACACTGCGCTTTCAACCAGAAGGTTCGTTTTTTCAGGCGATCCAGGGGCCACTTGGCGAAACCTACGGGTCGGACGGGAAAACCTTTTGGCAAATTGATCGCACGGGGGCATCTCGTCGTTTGGCATTTGAAGATGTGGATCGCACTGAGGCGTTGATTTTGGTTCTAACGGATCGGTGGCTCGATCCTAATACGCACGTGAATGCGACTATCGAGCACCAAGACGCCATTGCAACGGACTACCGCATCCACTTCAAGCCGCGCGGTACTGGTCTCGATGAGTTTGTAACGATAGATCCAAAGACTTGGCTTCCAAAATCTGCAGAGTTTGAGATAGCGTCAAGCAAAACCGTGGTTGAGCTTTCCGACTGGAGGCCGGCCGGCACAGTAAGGGTGCCTTGCAAAGCGAAGGTTACCAATGAGGGACTCACCGACGTCTTCACGGTCGAATCGATCGCCCAGACGGTCGGTCAGCCTTCCTCCTACTCGCCGCCAGACACAACCCCCCAAGACACCGCTTTTGACTCGATGTTGTCTGCCACAGTGGAAACCAAGAGAGCAGTTTCCGGCCACGTCTTGGTACATCCACGGGTTAACGGTAAAGATATCGGATGGTTCATTTTGGACAGTGGCGCCGAATCGATGATTATCGATCCTGCTGCGGCAGACTCGCTAAAACTACCGAAAGTGGGAAAAGAGGCGGTCGTCGGAGTTGGTGGAGCGGTTCAAGAAGCGTTTCGGACGGCGGATGAGTTTTCGTTGGGTCCGGCATCCATGAAAAACGTGACGTTCGTCGAGATTGACCTTCACCAATTGAGCGACATTTTCAAAGTGAAGTTATCCGGGATCGTCGGGTACGACTTTTTCAGGCGCTTCATCGTTCAATTGGACATCAGCAAGCCGTCGGTCGCTATTCAAGACGTGACCAGTTACCGGTTGCCATCCGGAACGTGGTCGAAGATTCTATTCAGCACCGGCAACCCGGCGGTCCAGGCCACGTTTGAAGGCGGTTATCAAGATTGGTTCCGACTGGACACTGGCGCCAACGGCTCCGTGACGTTCCACGCACCTGCCGTCGAAAGGCTTCACTTGCTCAACAACCGACAAACTACACCGGCAAACATGGCAGGCGTCGGCGGGGTCACCGAAGCCAAGATAGGCAAGCTTGCTTGGTTCGAGCTCGGAGGACATCGATTCGAGAAGGTCGATGCCACATTTTCATTGGCCAAATCGGGCGCTTTTGCCGACAAGTATTTAGCCGGCAATATCGGTCAGGACCTTATGGAGCCGTTCACCATCGTCTTCGATTTCGGCGGATCTCGGGTCGCGTTCCTGCCTCACTGATTGAGCGGTCCAGATGACCGGGTTTTCTTCCATGAACTAGGATTTATAGGGGCAATACGTCTTATGGGTCCTATAAGTCCTAGTTTTGCCTCCGCCTGCTTACGCTTACTGTTTTGCCCGTATCGAAACTTTTTAAAGAATTCTTACGTATCGCACCCCGAACCTTTAAAAGGTCTGGATTTTCAATTTGAATTCTTACAAAAAAATACTTGGCTGTTTAATCTTGGTCGGTGTGGCATTTGCCTTCGCAACGGCGACAGAAGCGCAAACCCAGTTTTCGAAGCGGCATATTAAGGCGATCAGAACGGAGCATCCTCCGGTGATCGATGGTGACATTTCGGATCCCGGTTGGAAGGAAGCCGCGAAGGCAGAGCAATTCGTGGACCTTCAAAACGGCACCCTCGTTGCCGACCAGACGGTGACCTACCTTCTTTACGACGAGAAGTACATTTACCTCGCCTTCGACTGAAAGGATAGCCATCCGGAAGGAATCGTAGGCCGTGAGACAGTCCGGGATATGAAATTCCAGCAGAGTCAGAACGGCAATAACCAGAATAACGAGGATAATGTGGAGGTTGACATTGACCCGTTTCTGACCCATCAGGGAAACGATATCAGCCAATTCTCCGTGAACGCGATCGGCACCCGTTCGGCTCAACTGGCAGGCGGAAGGGGCAATAAGGCCGAATGGAAGGGTGATTGGGACGCGGCCGTCAAGCGCAATCCTTCCGGATGGACTTGCGAGATGCGGATTCCGTGGGCTAGCCTCAACTATCCGTCTGGCAAGCAGTCGATCTCGATGGGAATCGATTTCCAAAGATTTCAAGATCGGACAAAAGTGTTGTCCATTTGGAGTAACACCACAACCCAAGGTTTTATCGAACTTGAAGGCGTATTGGAACAAGTGCAGGTCCCCCAATCGGCGTTCAAACCCAAATTGTCCGTACTCCCATACCTTCTAACTGGAATCCAAGATGGCACTGCATCCGCCAAGGTCGGTCTCGATACCCGGTATACGGTCACGCCACAGCTGACTGCAGTCGGAAGTATCAATCCTGACTTTTCAACCGTCGAAGGCGCCATTCAAAGCATCCAGTTTTCTCATGTCCAGCATTCCATTCCTGATAGGCGTCCGTTTTTTCTTGAAGGCGGCAATTACTTTTATGATCAAACGAACATCAATGACATCGGTCTCTACTTCTATCCGATACAGATTCCCACGTTTGACCTAGGAGCGAAACTCTACGGAAAAATGACGCCAAAGGATACGATCGGATTATTAGATACCGATAGCTACAGTGGGCGGAACGACTTCGTCGGTCGTTGGGAGCACAGCTTCACCGAAACCTCGAGTGGGGGGGCGATGGTTGTGCAAACGGAATCTCCAACTGGACACAACACGGTAGCGGTGGTTGACGATCACCAGCGTTGGGGCAAGTTGGCATTTGAGACGGTCGATGGTAACTCTACTGGACCAGGAGCCGGAGGCGGTTCAAACGTGTTTAGCACCTACTATGCCGATAAGTTTCTGACCAGCATGATCCAGTATTCCGGTGTGTCGAATAACTTTCTCACCCCAGACGGCTATATTCCCTACTCAGGCTACAAGGGAATGACCGGTGTAGAGGATTGGAGCGCCTCTTGGAGGCATGGGCCTCTCCGCAGCACGGAGGCGACCTTGGTTTGGCTTGACTGGCAGCAACTTGATGGAACACCTTATTTTGGCGGTGTCCAGGGCTCTTACAACGTGGAAACTCGAAGTGACTGGCATCTAGAGGCGGACTACGTTGACATGACGTTTCTGGGCACAAGAGATCATACGCTTGGTGTCAATCTTGTTAGCGGCGCCTCGAATCGGTTCCACCAATACGGCCTGCAGTTCACGACTGGAGAATTGGGGAGCGTTAATGCCACTTCATTCGGTCCGACCATGTTGATCCGCATGCTCAAGAAGCTCGACTTGTCCTACGGGGGCTACATTCTAAATCGAGACGGGCTCATCCAACAGCATGTTGTCACGCTCAACTATGAGCTTTCGCCTACTAAGTCGTTTGGCGGACGCATTGTTTCTCAGAACGCCGATACCAACGCATATTTCTTCTATCACAACTCCGGCGGGAAAGGCACCGAGTTCTATCTGATTCTAGGAGATCCAAATGCCGCTAGAACAGTCAGAAGCATCCAAGCAAAGTGGATCTTTTCGTTTGGGTAAGCACCTTCGGCGAAGGTGTTACGGTATTGGGTGTTACGGCGTTGGGTGTTGGGTATTGCGGTATTGCGGGTCGGAGCCTTACGCAGTGACTTCAAAATGTTTCATTTACACAGCCCTCGGTTGGACATTCTCTCAAACCTCACAAGGAAGATTGATGTGATGTCGATCACGGCATCCCAATACCGTAATACCGAAAGACCCCAATACCGTGCAGCTACAAGGCCGAGCTATCAAAAGCCAGCTAAAATAGCACTTCTATGCAACCTCCAATATTGATCGATATGCCAGAGGAATTGACGTCGGAGCGGACGTTAGTGCGCCCTTATCGGGCTGGCGACGGCGCGGCGATGTTTGAGGCGGTCGACGAATCGCGGGACCACATTTTGCCTTGGATGCCGTGGGGCCCTGGACACCAGTCCGCAGACGATTCCGAAAAGCTCGTCCGGACATTTCGCGCAAGATGGGTACTTCGCGAAGACCTGGGGGTTGGAATCTTTGAACGGGCATCCGGCCGGTTCCTCGGAGGCAGCGGCCTACACCGAATCGATTGGGAACTTCGGTCTTTCGAGATCGGGTACTGGATCCGAAAATCGGCTGCCGGTCGGGGGCATGTAACTGAAACCGTGCGTCTGCTTTCGAAACTTGCTTTCGAGACGCTGGCGGCAAACCGCGTCGTCATCCGGTGTGCCGCAGCGAACGAAAAAAGTTCCGCCGTCGCTCAACGAGCCGGATTCTTCTACGAGGGACGATTAAGAAACGGAATCAAAGACGCCCGAGGGGTACTCCACGACACCCTAATGTTCAGCCTAATCCCGGATGATTGGGAGAAGGCGCGGCGTTAGGTATTGGGTATTGGGTATTCAATAAAATCGTCTGGCACTGATTCTGCCAATGATTACGTTCTTTTGTTCACAAACTTTGCTTGAATGTTAAATACCGTAACACCCAATACCTCAATACCGGATACCCGATACCCAATACCCCTTCCTCTAATGCGGAATCTTGAAAACCAAATACCCAGTCTTGATTGGACGGGATTCGATCTCGAAGGCGGCGATGTCGGGGAGGGCGATCATGTCACCTTCAGTTTCCGTGGCGTCCCGATCCAGATCGTAGCAAGGTTGAGGGGATCGATCGCGCCCAGACTCCTGCCGATAGCTTGTGATGGCCAAGAGCATCTTCTTCCCTGATTTCATACGTGCAAAAACGCGAGTCTGCTGGCCCTCTAGGTTGGCATTGGAACAAGCCCGATCGACGTACTGGTTCGGAGCGCGGTACAGGACGCGCACTTTGGGGCCAACATCGAGTGTGTAAAGGCGGTATTCCGGCCCTCTGGGCTTGATTTCTTCTGGATCTGGCACAACTTCAGCCGCCTTTTGCCAGGAGCCTGAAGCGACCTCAATCTTGAATTGCGCATACTTTGCCTCAGGTTTTAAGGCAAATGACGCCCAGATGTCATATTCGCGAAGTGTCCTCGGCTGACCGTTGTCGTTCCAATTGAGTGGTGTTAAATTCCAGTCCCCGTGAAGGTCCTGTCCAGGCTTATCTGAATTCGAACCGTACACTTCCATTCGGACAGCCGGCTTCTGATCTCCGGTTGCCTTATTTGGAAATCGAAGCGTGGCAATCCAAGGTTGCGGCAGGGCCTGTGGCGGCCGCATATTTCGCGTAACCGGATCAAACGTGGGTGCGATCTCGACTCGTGGGCTTGTAGCGTTATCGTAAGCTTGGTCGTGATCTCGCCAACGATGGCCGTCCACCGTATAAAGGGAATCGAAAACGTACTGCTGCTTATTCCATTCGCCCGTTCCAGGCTTGGTAGCGGCTACAGCCGTCAATTCGGCGGTGGCTTCCCCGATTCGAATCGTCGATGCCTGCTGATTTGGCCCCCAGACAAAATCCCGCCAGAGACTAGGAAGCGGGTCGAAATGGAGATCCTTGAACTCAAGGTAAACGTAAGGGCGAGCCTGGACTTCAAAGCTTGCAACGTTTGATATTTCGCCGATACCTACGCTCGCCCGGTTTTGCCGCGAAGAAACTGGAATCTCTTTGCCGGCTGCGTCGTAGGCCCGAAGCCTAAGCTCTTGGTTATACACGTCGCTCGGTGGATCGAGAGATAGGCTCACCGACGGCAGACCATGCCCCCCATACGCTTCGAACGGCGGCTCGTTGTCGGCGTGGATGACGACCGCGCGACCCCACGGACCCGAGGCAAAAACTCTGCCCTTGTAGGGGCCCTTGATGAGAACGCTTTTGAATGTGTCGATCGTTTTCCACTCGCCGGTAGCCAGTCCAAACAGGTATTTATCCGCCGAAGGATCATCTACGTATACGCCAGAATCCTGGATGTCCGGGTATTGCTGGAATCGGAAATCTCTGGTCGAGTCCCAACCGTGGAAAAGTTTCTCTTGGTCAGTAAGGCCCTGTTTGGCTCCATCTGGAACATACCCTAGGTATGAAATATCCGCGATCGGCCGTTTGGCCTTTATTTCAAACGTCAGTTGACGACGGCGACCGTCCGCGGTGGGAGGCTGATCGGGCAATCCGGGAGAAAACGGTTGGGGGTTCTCAGTCAATGGTGCTCCGGCCGCGTCCCACCACTGCTGCCAATTCTCGGAATTTCCCTTGCTAATGGCAAGCAGCCGAACAGTGATACCAGTCGGCCCCATCGCGATGCCATCCTTCGCCTCGACAATGTTTTTTGGTAAGGGCATGACTGGACCCGGATGTGCGATTTGGTGAGTGTTCGGCTTGTCATCATAGTCCCAAGGCGCCACCGAGCGGTGCTCCTCGGCTTTGTTGAGAACCACAAAACCTAGGGATCCAGCGGCAACGACGAATGAGACGGCGGCAAAAATACTCATCCTTCCCAAACCCTTAGTCGAATGCGTTACCGTCTCCATCATCTATTAGTGGCTTGAGAATCGAGAAAGGTTCTTCGATTTTCAGCGTAAAAGCATTTGAACGCTGAAGCGTTCAAGGGCAATCGAGGGATCGCAGTGAGGTTACGAGCTTAAATTAGTTTCGCTCGGGCCCCGTCCATTATTCGAATACGGCATCTTGGGCGGTAGCCCTCGAACGTTCAAACGCTTAACGCTTCACAACCGAATCACCTTTCCTCCTAGTCCCGCATAGCGGGATTCGTCGCAGGTGGCGATGATCATTTGGCCGGAATCGGCTATTTGTTTGAGGACGATTGCGAACCGTTCCATCCTAATTCGATCGGTATTAACCAGGCGGTCATCTAGTACGACCGGGAATGCTTTGTTGCCACCGATGAGCTTGGCTAAAGCCAACCGGATAAGAAGACCCGTCTGCTCTCTCGCGCCCCGGCTTAAGAAATCGACTGGCAAGGGCCCGATGTCATGGGTTTTGCGAACTCCTACCGGCAATAAATCTGATCCCAGACTCATTTCGGCATAGCGGTCGTTTGAAACGTATCTGAGCCAAGGGTTGATAAGGTCCGTAACCGGCTTGACGAGCGCCATTGCCTGCTGTTTTCGCTCTTTCTTGATGAACTCACGAAGAGTCTTCAATCCCTCTCCCCGAAGCTTCATTTCTTCAAGTCTGCGGCACTTCTCTTCGAGCTCGTCGTCAGCTTCGGCGAGCTTCTCCGCGTAGCCATCGCCGACTTCTCTTCGAAGGATCTCGAGTCTTA
>Ga0206951_1070_pt1 | contig 26937 bp, 25 predicted proteins | sample Alteio_BWOrgHeat_38_FD_152974 | JGI IMG/M metagenome (GOLD analysis project Ga0206951, IMG submission 152974) | Enriched cells from forest soil in Barre Woods Harvard Forest LTER site, Petersham, Massachusetts, United States -... | ecosystem: Environmental > Terrestrial > Soil > Temperate forest >... | reverse complement strand
AGGTTGTGGTTTGATGTGCGCCAAGGCCTATGCCGACAACGAGGAGCAAATGCAAATGTCCGCACCCGGCGAAACCCAAAAATCGGAAGGCCAAGCTTTCCTTGATCAAAATAGACTCAAGCCCGGCGTAATTACCTTGCCGGATGGCTTGCAGTACAAAATTTTGAGAGAAGGCCAAGGTGAACGACCCACCGATAGCGACACGGTAACAGTCAATTATTCCGGAACCTTAGTGAATGGCACGGAATTTGATAGCTCCTATAAGCGTGGGCAACCAGCCACATTTCCAGTAAATGGTGTTATCCCAGGTTGGACGGAAGCTTTGAAGCTCATGAAAGTGGGTTCCACTTGGAAACTGTATATCCCAGCGGCCCTGGCCTATGGCGAACGCGGTGCTCCACCGGCGATTGGCCCCAATCAAACCTTGATTTTTAAGGTGCAATTGATTTCCATTAATCATGAAGGCAGCACTTAAAAAATCCCGCTGGATTGCCGCGTTTCGCTCGCAATGACGGGTTTAATGGAATGGCGGTGCGGGTTGGGGAGTGGAGGTAAGAAATAATTTGAAATTTTAAATGGATGAATTTTTTTACCTCCTATCCCTAACCCTTTCCTCCACAAAAAGCGTGGAGGAAAGGGGACTTTAGTGCTCAATCGAGTTTATTCAACAACGTCCTAAGCTATTTCAAAGGTAAATCAGCTTTAATCCTCTCGAACAGCTTTTCTTCCTCTGAGCGCCTTGGTTTTCCCGTGTAATTTCTTTTTGCTCAACCGTCGCTGCATGGCGGTAAAGGAAGGCTTGGTCTTTTTGCGTTTCTTCGGTCGGATGGCCGCGTGCTGGAGTAGGGTCCGAAGGCGTTCGAGAGCGTCGCGTTTATTGCTTTCCTGGGTGCGGTAGGTCGTGGCTTTGATAATGATTTCGCCGTCGAGGGTGAGTTTACTGCCGTATAATTTCAGAAAACGTGTTCGAAGCTCTTCAGGCAGAGAAGGGGACTGCAGGACATTGAAGCGCAATAGCACTCCCGAAGCCACTTTGTTCACATTCTGGCCGCCGGGGCCGGGAGAGCGGATAAAGCGAAAGGAAAGTTCGGACTCATCCAGGGCAAGCGTCGGCGAAATGCGAATCATGGCGGTGGTTCCTGAAATCCGGTGGAGGCGTTATAATCATACCATTATTAGCGGCTCTCGCTCACCTAGTAGAGTGTCAACTTGATTTTGTCATCCTGTACAAAGTCTCTGTCATCCTGAGCGCAGCGAAGGATCTCACTCCCTCTGCAGCAAGGAGATCCTTCGCTGCGCTCATGACAGCAAGCAAAACGGGACAAAATCAAATTGACACTGTACTAGAGGATCCAGGCTATGATTCGCGCTCTCGATTTAGGCGGTAAAACTTTTCCAGTGAATTTGATACAAGGCCCCTTGGCCGGCGTTAGCTGCGCTCCATTTCGCATGCTGACTTGGCAATATGGGCGGCCGGCTTATTCCTGCACGGAAATGATTTCCTGCAAGACGCTGCTGCATCAGCCGGACTGGGTCCAGCAGCGCTTTATCCGCAAACATGCGGAGGAGGGTCCGGTTTGCTTCCAATTGGCTTCAAGCGATCCTCTTGAGTTGGCCGAAGCAACCCGGCGTGTGACCGACTGCGGCGCTGACCTGGTGGACTTGAACGGTGGCTGCCCCGTGAAAAAAATTCGCAGCAAGGGCGCCGGCTCCGGTTTGCTCACCGAGCCGCTCAAGCTTTATCAGTTAATTAGCGCGATGAAAAAGAACACGCCGCAGCCGGTGTCCGTCAAGATTCGGGTGGAGGGGCGAAATGAGAAATTTAATGCTGAACTGGTTAAAGTGATTAGCGAGGCCGGCGCGGATTTTCTGGTGGTGCATGGCCGCCACTGGACGGAGCATTACGAAACACCGTGCCGCCATGAAGCGATTCAATATTTTGTCGAGCACCTGAAAATTCCAGTCATCGGCAACGGCGACATTGCTTGTTTGGCGTCGCTGAAAAAAATGCTGGCGACTGGCTGTGCCGGAGTGATGATAGGTCGGGCCGGCGTGGGGCAGCCCTGGTTGATTCAACAATTAATCGCTGAAATGGAGGGCAGGGTGTTCACGAGGCCTTCTTTGGAGGAGGTCGGTTCTATTTTTTTGCGGCATATCGAAGAATTAGCGGCGCTGCTCGAGTGTGAAAAGTTTGCCGTGTTACAGGCGCGCAAGGTGGCCAAATATTACGGTCGGCCTTTGTCAAAGCGAGGGGAGTTTTGCGACAAGGTGAATGTTTGCACGGACCTGGAAGGCTTGCAGGCGATTTGTCGGCGTTATTTTACTGACCAATAACCGCAGGCTTAATGGTGATGATGTCCGCCACCATGTCCCCAGTGCCCATGACGCCAGTAGCCGTTATAGCCTACGCCGCCCTCATACCAAATATAGCTTGGGCCGGGTGCCGGACCGGCATATTCCACGTATTGGCCGGGAATCCAGTAGCCCCTGTACCAGTGGCCGGGAATATAAACCACGCTGGAGCCATAATAGGTGCCGATGCCGATGGCTACACGAGCCGCTTCAACAGGGTTAACGCTAAGCAGCAGGGTTATAAAGGTCAGGGTAGCGAGCAGTAACAAGCAAAATCGCTTGTTTGGTGTTTTGATGTGGTCTGGCATGATTCCTCCTCTGATTATGCATTTGCTTCCTTGTATTCTCATTGTCCCACCTTTCATGCTGAAGTTGCAATGAAAGAGCCATTAACCCATTCAATTTAAAAGCAATAATAGCAGCATGGTGCTCATTTAAACCTTAATGGCGGCGGTGAGGTCATCGACAGCTATTTTAGGCTGTAATTTAAAATTATTATTAAGTTCATTTGGTTACATTATTTATATAATGAATTACTTTAATTATGAGTTAAAATTAGGTTAATAGAAGAATAAAAGAGGAGTGCTAACGATGCGCGCAACAAGCTGGGGGTGGGTCTGGTTTATCTTTTTCTTCCTGAACTTCGTTTTTCCTTCCATGGCATTTTCCTATTCATCCTCTTACTATAATCCTGCTAACTTTGAGTCCCGCATGCCTTCACGCATTGCTCCGGAAGGTCAAAGCGTCGTCATCGTGAATCCCCGAGTTCATGCCTGGGGAGCCTACGATAGCAGTGGCTATTTGGTGCGCGGAGGCGAGGCCACGGCTGGTTCAGATTGGTGCAGAGATCTGGGGCATCCTTGTCATACACGCACGGGTGTTTTTCATGTGCTTTCCTTGGGAAGCGCTTATTGTAAATCGAGTAAATTTCCTATTCCTCGCGGCGGAGCGCCTATGCCTTATTGCATGTACTTTAATCACGGTCAGGCTTTGCATGGCTCACCGGAGGGCGAAGTGGTAGACGGCAATATTAGTCATGGCTGTGTGCGCCTTCATGTGCAAGACGCGGAATGGCTGCGTTTTAATTTTGTCTCAGTCGGCACCAAGGTGGTCGTCTTGCATTATTAATGACTGGGTTGAGGGAGGCGCTCTGTGAGTACCATCAAAAAACAACTCGTCCCGTCGTTTATAGCGATTTTTCTGAGCTTTTTTTTCGCGTCTGCTTTCGCGGTCCCTCCTGAGGCCGTCACCGCCAAAAACGGCATGGTCGTGACAGAGCAGCAGCTGGCTTCTGAGGTTGGAGTTCAAATTTTGCGACAGGGCGGCAATGCTGTCGATGCCGCGGTTGCTGTTGGCTATGCGCTGGCAGTTGTCCATCCCTGCTGCGGTAATATTGGCGGCGGTGGTTTTATGTTGATTCACCTTGCGAATGGAAAAAATATCTTTCTGAATTTCCGTGAAAAGGCTCCCTTGGCGGCGAATGCTAAAATGTACCTGAATAAAAACGGTGACTTGATTCCGGATAAGAGTACGGAGGGCTATCTGGCCGTGGGTGTTCCAGGAACCGTCATGGGTTTTGAGCTAGCTTTGAAAAAATATGGTACCATGACACGTCAGCAAGTGATGGCGCCGGCCATTGCATTGGCGGAGAAAGGCTTTGTGCTGCGGCCTGGTGATATCGCCATTTTAGATAAGGGAACCGCGCATTTTCAACGGCAAGCCAAGATCGCCGCGGTTTTCTTAAAAAAAGGCAAGCCCTATCAGGTAGGAGACCGTCTGCAGCAAAAAGACCTGGCCCAGACTTTGCGTTACATCGCGCAAACAGGCGTCGCCGGCTTTTATAAGGGAAAAATCGCCAAGGCCATTGTCGAGGATAGTCAAAAAAATGGCGGCATTCTAACGATGAAGGATTTCGCGCAATATAAGGTTGAAGAATTAACCCCCTTGGTCTGCAGCTATCATGGCTATCAGGTTCTGTCAGCACCGCCGCCGAGTTCTGGAGGAGTCGCGCTCTGTGAAATGCTCAATATACTGGAAGCCTACCCACTTAAAAAACTGGGCTTTCACTCAAGCCAAGGTTCTCATTATATTATCGAGGCGATGCGTTTCGCTTTCGCCGACCGTAATAATAAATTAGGAGATCCCGATTTTGTGAAAAATCCCGTCACGACTTTAATATCAAAAGAGTATGCCGCACAAATACGGAAAGAAATTTACCTGGACCGGAGCACGCCGTCTTCCTTGTTGCCACGGTCTCCTTCTCATGCGGAAAATGTGAATACCACGCATTATTCGCTTGTGGACAAATGGGGCAATGCCGTGGCGGTGACCTATACCATCAATCGCTTTTTTGGTTCCTACACGATAGCCGGCCGTACAGGGTTTTTCCTGAACGACGAAATGGATGATTTTGCCGCCAAGCCGGGTTTTGCTAATCAATTTGGCTTGGTGCAAGGCGAAGCGAATAGCATTCAGCCCGGCAAACGACCGCTGAGCTCGATGACGCCGACGATGGTGATGAAGGCTAAAAAACCGCTGATCGTTCTTGGCAGCCCCGGCGGACCGCGCATCATCTCCAGCGTTCTGCTTACGATCCTGAATATTCTGGATTATGGCCTGGACGTGCAAGCGGCGGTCGATGCGCCGCGTTTTCATCAGCAGTGGCTGCCCGAATGGGTGGATATCGAGAAAGAACCCACGGTTTTCTCGGCGGCTGCCACCGAAAAGCTGGAGCAGATGGGGTATCGCTTTAAAAAACACGTCCTTTGGGGAGCAGTGGAGGCTATTTTTATCGACCCTCAAACCGGGCTGCTTTATGGTGGCAGCGACTATCGTCGGCCTTCCGGCGGAGCGGCAGGGTATTAATGATGACACCCTTAGATTATTATCGTGAACAAATCCGCGGCGGGCAGATTGCGGAGGATCCACGGCAACTCAGCGCCTTGCTGCATTTCGAAAAATTGCGACAGCGGCTCTTGCGCGAAAATTTGAAACGCGCCGGGCTTTTAGCTTCCCTGCGCAAGCCAAAATTAATTAAAGGGCTCTATCTTTGGGGAGGCGTAGGCATTGGTAAAACCTTTTTAATGGACTGTTTTTATCATAGTTTGCCTTTTTCCAGAAAGTTGCGCCTGCATTTTCATCAGTTCATGAGTTATGTGCACGAGGAGTTAGCCAAGCATCAGGGGAAGAAAAATCCCCTGCAAATCATTGCCGCCGAACTGGCGCAAAAGGTTCTGGTGCTGTGCTTTGATGAGTTTTATGTCTCGGATGTTGCCGACGCCATGCTGCTGGGCCGTTTACTGGAAGCCTTGTTCGCCCAGGGCGTCTGCTGGGTGGCAACCTCCAATATTCCGCCGGATGAACTGTATAAGAACGGTTTGCAACGGCAGCATTTTCTGCCGGCCTTGGCCCTCCTCAAACAAGAGATGGAAGTCTTGCATTTGAGTGGCCAGGTTGATTATCGCCTTCGCCATTTAAAACATGCCGGCGTGTTTTATATCCCGAATGATGAGCTCGCACGGGACAATATGGAAAAAAGTTTTGTCCTGCTGAGTCATAATGATTCAGAGAGTTCCAAGGCGATTGAACTCTTTGGGCGTAAAATTCCGATTATAAAACAAACCTCTAATATGATCTGGTTTGATTTTAAAGTCATTTGTGGCGTGCCGCGCAGTCAAGAGGATTATTTAGCGCTGGCAAAAAAATACAGCACGATTTTTGTCAGCGACCTTCCTATTCTGCCGCCCCAATCCCGGGATAAAATAAGCTTATTTATTAAATTGGTAGACGTCCTCTATGATGCCCGGACGCGCCTGGTCCTTTCCGCGGAAGCCAGCCTGGATAAAATTTATAGCCAGGGCCGCTTGCACTTTGAATATACACGCACCCATTCCCGTTTATTGGAAATGCAATCGGAAGCTTATTTCTTAAAGTGATGCTATAATAATCTTATGGCAGGCATTGATCGAAGCCCTACAAGCAAGCCTGGGGAAGTCAGAGAGCTGATGTGGTGAGCAAACCTGGCATGACTAGGGAGCCTAAAGCATCACTGAGACATCCACCTACATTCTCGGGCCTTCGATCAATCCTGCCTACTTATTTCATCGCGGCGAACGTGCCGTATCCCATGCGTGAACCGTGTCAAAAATAGCTTGTCCAGCGCCCATGCCAGCCCCGGTACGCAACATTCCCCAGTGGGGATTGAATCTCAAGCCGAAAAATGTCAACTGCCTCAGTAAACTACCACTTTGTTGTCTCGACTCCTGATACAGCGAACGAAAGATTTCGGTGACAGAGGGCATCGGCTGATGCGGCAAGGCTTTATATTGCATATTTTTGGCGTAGTTATGCGGCGAGGAGAGGAGGGTCGCGATAATTCCGCTGGTGGTATTACAGGCAAAATCCGTGGTCAGAACGCCGCCTTGTGTTTTTTTACCTTGTCGCTCGGGAAGAAACATTTTGTGCAGGACACTGCGTATGACTTCATAGGAGGAGCCAAAAATCATGTCCCGATAAATGGTCGGCCGTACTCCACGAATAAAAGGTTCCGCTTTTCCCGCTGCCCACATTTTTTTTGCCGTCGGAGTAAATTGAGCGTAATCATTGCCCCACATTTGAGATTTAATGGCACTCGTCGGGTTGGTGAAAAGCGCATTCACTGTGCCGGCAAAGCCCCCAACAGCGATATTGGCAAGAATTGCGCCCCCATTGAACTGGATCGCGACCACAGGATAAATATGGTTTCGTGCCTCCTGCTGTGCAATATAATAGATACTACCAAAGCAGAATTTGAAGGAGATCGCTTGCAGACAGCCTTGAAACGGGGAAACAAAATTCGCAGAGTTCCACATCGGTCTCTTGTGAATAGTGGCCAAATAAAAGGCGCGGTCAAACCAATGGAATAAGAGCGTTGAAACCACGGACTGGATCAGGCTGCTTAAAAGATATTTTTTAAATGGTTGCTCGTGCTGGTGCTGTACGGCGGTTGCTTGTTCCAGCTTCGCTGCTGTTTGATCCTTCGTTTTGCTAGGCTCACTGTTCACCTCTGGCATGATTTATCTCCTTGTAATATTTTTAGGCTGCTCATCATATACAAGGAACAAAAATAAAGCAAAATGCTTTTAAGCTTTTAACTAAGAAATTGGGCGAAGAAAATGTCTCAGTGCCAGGCCTGAATCGCTCCTCCCTGCGGAAACAAGGACTCTGTCTTCGCCACCACCGCTTTCGAATGCATCACCGCAACCAACTTTTTAAACAAGGGATTATCTTTGTCTTTCTCCCTCACCACAATAATATTGGCATACAGCGAGTCTGCTCCCTCCCGCACCACAGCCTGATTCGTCTTAAACCCTGCTGCGCCGATATAGTCATTCGTCAAGGCCACTAAATCCGCATCATTTAATACCCTCGGCAACTGCGCCGCATCCAAGAGTTTAAATTGAAAATGCTGCGGATTCTCAGTGATATCTTTTAAAGTAGCCAGGGTCCCGGCTTTCGGTTGCAGCGAAATCAACCCCGCCTTTTGCAGTAATAAGAGCGATCGACCTTCATTGCTGGGATCATTGGGCAAGGCGATCAAGGCACCCGCTTTTAACTCTGCCAAACGCGAGATTTTCCGTGAATAAAAACCCATGGGATAGACAAAAGTCTTGGCGATGGGAGCCAGCCGATAGCCTCGCGCTTTATTTTGCGCCTCCAAATAGGGCAGGTGTTGAAAGATATTGCCGTCGATGTTTCCGTTGGCCAGCGCGGTGTTCGGTTGCACGTAATCGTTGAAGGTGATTATTTTAAGTTTCAGTTGATATTGCTCTGCAGCAATTTTTTGCGCCGTTTTCATCACCTCCTCAGACCAGCCGGCGGTGATGCCGATTTTTAATTCGTCATTCTGAGACGAGAAGTGAGCATCGATCTGACTGCCGAGGGACAGCAGGCCTAGAATTAGGCCAGTAACCACCAGTGGCTTGAGCTTGCGTCGTTTAGCCAAAAAATCACCGGCGAATTGCACCAGTTGAACGATAAAGATTAAGACTAATACCGTTTCCAAGGTCACGATCGCGTCAAAACGTTGATAGCCATAATTAATGGCGAGTTCACCCAGGCCACCGCCACCAACAGTTCCAGCCATGGCCGAGTAGCCGATCAAGGCAATGACGGTGAGCGTCAAACCACGAATGAGGGCCGGCAAGCTTTCCGGGATGAGTATTTTGAAAATAAACTGTGGCGTGGTTACGCCTAAGGAATGCGCGGTTTCGATTAAGCCGGCGGGAATTTCCGCGAAAGCGTTTTCACAAATGCGCGCATAAAACGGAATGGCGGCTAAGGCCAGAGGCACGATGGCAGCGTTGCTGCCAATGGTGGTTCCCACGAGGAGGCGTGTCAGGGGAATGATGCTGATCATGAGAATAATAAAAGGAATGGAGCGCGTCACATTGACCAGTAAGCCTAGCCCGTGATGCAGCCACCGGTTCTCAAAGGCCTGCTTTTCGCGGGTTAGAAACAGGAGGGTGCCAATCAACGAGCCAAAAATCACGCTGATCAGACTGGCCACATAAACAATATAAATGGTTTCCCAGGTGGCCTTCAGTAAAAGAGCGAGTTCGAGTTTATACATGGAGGATTTCTGCCTTGATTGAGGTTGAGCGGATGTAGGCCAGGGCTTGCTCCAGGGCGCTTGCTTCCCCGGTTAGGGCGCAAATGGTGAAGCCAACCGTCGTGTCCTGAACTTTTTCAATGAGCGCTTGTCGCAGATTAAAGTTGACGTTAAATTTCTTCACCAGGGAGGAAATAATAGGTTCATCACTGTCTTTGCCAATAAAGGTCAATTTTAACACGAGCGAATCCTTGTCATTCTGGTCGGGTACGTAAAAATGCAGCGCTTGTTGAATGAGTTGCTGGGTGACTTTGGTTTGCGGGTTGGAAAAAATAGTGACCGTCGCGTTTTCTTCCACTAACTGACCATGGTCTATAATGCCGACGCGGTCGCAGATTTTCTTGACGACGTCGAGCTCGTGGGTGATGAGTAAAACGGTCAAGCTTAGTTCCCGATTGATTTTTTTTAGTAAATGCAGCACCGCGGTCGTTGATTCCGAGTCCAAGGAGGAGGTTGCCTCATCGCAGAGCAGTAAATGTGGATCGGTCGCCAGGGCGCGGGCAATGCCGACCCGCTGCTTTTGGCCGCCGCTCAGCTGCGCTGGAAAATGATGGCGTTTGTCACTGAGTCCGACCAGTTCCAGTAATTCCGTCACCTTCCGCTGAATTTCAGGTTCGGGGCGACCGGTGATTTCCAAGGGCAGCGCGATGTTTCCAAAGACGGATCGGGAATCCAATAAATTGTAATGCTGGAAGATCACACCGATCTTATGCCGGTGTTCTCGCAGCTGCGCGAGAGAAAGCGTGGTGAGATCAACGCCATTGACCCAGACCTGGCCCGAGTTCGGGCGTTCCAATAAATTGACTGAGCGTAACAAGGTGCTTTTGCCGGCGCCGCTTTTTCCCAGTACGCCATAGATTTCACCACGCTCGATGTGGAGATTGATATTTTTTAAAGCGTGAAATTCCCGATTATGGACGGAATAGCTTTTATTCAGCTGTCTGAGTTCAATCATCACGACTCCCCTTATTTATTAATCCACGGCTAAATAAGGCGCGAAAAAAAACCATCGTGCTAAGGGCATCGATGGTCATTGATACGCTTTAGCCATATTTATAAAGCGCTTGCAAGCTGTAGCTCAAATCAGCGCTTAAATCTTCAACGCCTAGTATAACGCAAGTTTCCGGTCGCGGTCAAGAGGGTCTGAGCTGCGTTTTAATAGCCCTGCTGCGTTAACATGGCGTTCAAATAGGGCGTGGTATAGTTTGCCACCAGACCGCCGAGAAAGCCAAACAAGTGCGCTTCAAAAGAAGAGCGGGCTTCCAGAGGAAAAAGGTTCAATAACAAGCTACCAAAGTAATAAACGCAGACCAGGCCCAAGGCGAGCGATAGGACGGTCGGTTGTTGATAAGCATTTAATAGTAAATAAGACCAATATCCCATAATGACGCCGCTCGCGCCGATATGCAGTGCCTTTCTGCCAAAGAGCCAAGTGCCCAAACCGCCGATGATCATAACGGTAGCTGTGACCGAGAAAAAGGTGTTCAGTCCGCCTAATAAAACGAAGCTCAGCAGGATGAATAAGGGTATAGAATTGAAAAAGAGATGATTGAAGTTGCCATGCAAGAAGGGCGAGGTAAAAATGCCGATCAAGCCAAAGAGGTGGCGCGGATAGATCCCTAAAATATTCAAGCGATAGCCCAGAATAAAATTTAGCAAATGGATCAGATATAAGCTGCCGAGGATGGCGAGCACAAAAGGCATATTTTCTTTCAATAAGCTAATACTGAGATCCAGCTGGGCGACTGCGTCGTGAAAACTGTCCATTCTAATCCCTAGCAAAAAGCATATTGTTTACTATTCAGGATGAAATGACAAGCGCTCTCCTGAGGCTGATCAAATCCGTATTTTCGACCATTCCGGATAGGTCGGTAAGGTTTCAGGGGCTTTCGATTTGACACGCTCCGCCAAGGCATCTGTCGTCACTCGCTCCTGCCGCAGCTCTGCTAATTTAACTGAGAAAGCAGGCAGTTCGCTGCTTAAAGCCGGTTTATGAAAGAAACCAAAGCGTCCGGTTTGGTGATAATGGACGCCGGCGGCAAGGAGATAACCCGCGCCTAAACTCGCCAAAAAAAGGCCTAGATTGGCCAGAATATTGAGGAGGGAAGGGCGTTTGGTGTTTTGCTGAAAATAGGTATGTGTGAACCTGACAGCCTCGGTGCAATTTTCAAAGGCAATGTGTTGGGCGGTTTGATGATCGGATGAGGCATTTTTGGGAGTGAAGAGCGTCTTGAGGTTGGATTCCAGAATAGTAATGAGCTTGTTGCCTTCTATAAAATCTGTGCCAGTGAGCTGGTTAACCTCGATTTTCAGTTTAATAATTTCAAGATTGAAACGGTCAAATCGTTCTTTTTCCCCGGTTAATTGCGTTTGCGTGGTCAACAGGGGTGACTCGGGTTTTTGCTCTTCTTCCAGGTGTTCCGATTGAAAAATCACACCTTCGGCGCGGAAATTAAAAACAAAATAATAGGGTGGGGTCCTATAATCCTTCAAGGGCAGCAAAAAATCCCAATGGCCGGACGGCGAGAAGAGAATAGAAATGATCGCTTCTGGGCTCAGTGGCGCGTCCGTCAGTTCGGTAGACCCTCTTCTTTTCACTTCTTCCGGGATACGAGCGGGGGTGGCGGCGGGTACGCTCAAAGAGGCTTGCGAGGGCCGCCGCTGGCGAACCGGTATTCCTTGTAAAGGATCGACAGCGACGGAGCTGCTGGGAAGTCTTTCCGAAGGCCTTGCCTTTTTTTCTGGGTAAGTTCCCGGTCTCGAATCAGAGCGAGCAAATGCAATGCTCGGGTCTCCATAGCTGGCGCCGATGGGCCTATGTTCAGTGTCATAGCCAATTAATTGGAAGTCAAAAAAACCAGCCAACAAATTTAATTGACCAAACATGGTGGCTCGACCGTCTTCCCCTTCCGGTGCTTCAATGAGTGCAATGCCATCAAGATGACTCATCGAAGCATAGTCATGTTTTAATAAGCTCATGGAAAGGGCGCGCAAAGCCGGCGCGAGGTAGATGGCCAGTGCGAGGATCTCGTAATAGCCTCTCCTATTCGTTAAATACTGTTTGAATTGGCTAAAATTATCGAGTTGCCCGTCATTCAAGGCTGCGAAGATTTCGACGAGCGGGCTTATGCATTTGTCGAGTCTTACCCGCTTGCCGCCGTCAGGGATTCCGGTGCTATAATAGTCAATGCGTTGTGCGATTTCATGTTGAACCTTCTCCTGCTTTAAAAACGATAAAAATCGCTTATAGGTCTCATCCGAAAGAGACAATTTGTCTTGGACGATTAAATTCATGAGTCCAAGCGCGATGGAATAAAAACCGCAATTACCGTCGCCGGGAACTCTTAATTTTAAAATAGCTTCATCGGCAGAATGAAGCTTGGCGTCAGCAGGCGGATAATGATAACTGGCATCCAGGTAACCGGGATTGATAGAGGGATCAATATAGATTTCGAGTTCTCGATCATGCATAGCGTATTTGCTCGTTCGATCTGAATTATTAGTATCTTACCTTAATTTATCTTAAGTCATCCTTAATTTATCTTAAGCCATCCTTAAGGCGGGTCGCCATCCGGGCTATCGCTCGAAAAAATAAATAAAGCCGACCCCGAATTCATTCGAGTTGGGGGTCCCAATCTGGGATACCGAGCCGTAACCGGTATAGATATACTCTCCGCGCAAGGCTATTTGGCTCGTTAGCCGGGTTTGCAGCCCCAGGCCCAACTGAGCACCCAGTTTCATGCTGTTGGGGGCGACGAAACGCGAGCTGATTAAGCCCAGGCGCAGGTAGCCGAGAATTTGTTTATAGATTAAGGTTCCGGGAAGCAGGCTGGCGCCAAAGCTATTGGAGGCTTTCGCGGTCGGGCCATTGGCGTTACCGCGGATGTCGGAGAGGGTCATGGTCGCGGGGATATAAAACAATTCACCGGCAAAATAATACTTATTGGACCAGTCGGCGTAACCCAGCGAGGCCCTGCCATGCAGGCCGCGAAAGCTGGCTTGATTGGCGGAAATATCCTGCACCAGGAGCGTGGGTCCTATATAGACCTTGCCGTGACAAAACTGATCGCAAAGGGTCGCAGAGGCTGTGGAGCAGAGACTTGCCGCGAGGAAGGCGCTGGCCCACTGTTTTTTCAGCATGTGTAATCCTTTATTGATGATTAATAATAGCAAATTTTTGCCGCCGTGAGGAGTCGCGCGTCAAGCTACACAAAGCAGGATGGCTGTGCTATCCTTAGCCACAGATGATCTTCAGGGCGGGGTGAAAGTCCCTACCGGCGGTATTTTTACAAGTGTAAAAGAGCCCGCGAGCTGACTCCCAGGAGCCAGCAGATTTGGTGAAAAGCCAAAGCCGACGGTTAGAGTCCGGATGAAAGAAGATTTTCAATCGAACCACGCTTCTTGCGCTGCTGAAAAGCGCGCGTCTTAACTACGTTTGGTTGAATGAGAGCCCTGAGAATGTGAAATAAGGGGCGATTCATTATGACTGACAGTCGATCTCAAGCTTACATGGCCCAAGCCTTGGAATTAGCACAGAAAGGGCGGGATACCGTTTCTCCCAATCCCATGGTGGGTTGTCTGCTCGTTAAAAAGGATCAAGTCATCGGCCAGGGTTGGCACCGGCGTGCCGGTGAACCCCACGCTGAAATGATGGCCTTGCGCGAAGCCGGCACGGCGGCAATTGGCGCGACGGCCTATGTGACCTTGGAGCCTTGTTGCCATTTCGGCAGAACACCACCTTGCATCGATGCCCTCATTCAGGCCGGCGTCACCGCAGTTTATCTGGCCTGTCTTGACCCCAACCCCTTGGTTGCAGGCAAAGGGATGCAAGCTTTGCAAGCCGCCGGCCTTGAGGTGAAAGCCGGCCTCCTGGAAGTGGAAGCGAAACAGCTGAATGAAGTTTTCTTTCATTACATTCAAAAACGGCGGCCGTTTGTCCTGGCGAAGTGGGCCATGTCCCTTGATGGCCGCACCACGACGCATCCGGACGATTCACGGCAAATTTCCTGTCCGGAGTCTCATCAGCATACGCATCACATTAGACGACAGGTGGATGCTATTTTAGTGGGCGCTCAAACGGCGATTCACGATAATCCTCAATTGACGGCGCGCGCGCCGCCAGGTGAGCCGGTGCCGGTGAAGCAGCCGCTGCGCATCGTTCTTTCCAGCAAGGGAAACTTACCGCTCCAGCTCAAATTATTCGACGGCAGCCTGCCAGGCAAGACACTGGTGGCGACGACAGCGGCGGCGGACTCTGTTTGGTGCCGCGCACTGGAGGACCGTCAGGTGGAAGTGCTGCGTTTGCCTCACAATGAAAAAGGACAGGTGGTTTTGCCGGCCTTGTTGGATCAGCTGGGTCAAAGAGCAATTACCAGTCTTTTAGTGGAAGGCGGCGGTTGCGTGCATGCTAGTTTCTTCGAGGAAGGCTTGGTCAATAAAATTCAGGTTTACCTGGCACCGGTGGTGATTGGCTCGCTCAAGCAGAAACAATTTTTAAGCCGGGTCGAAGTGAGTCAATTAGGCCAGGATTATGCATTTTCAGTGAATTTATAAGAGGGTTTCGGGATGTTTGGCGGAATAGTGGAAACCGTGGGTCGGGTGACAGCAAGTAGCCTTGAAAAGGGCTGCCGGCATTTCACGATTGAGCCGCAACAAACCTTTGATGATATCAAGGTGGGTGACAGCGTGGCCGTTAACGGTGTCTGTTTGACGCTGACCCGCGTTCACGAACAGAGTTTTGACTGCAGCGCCGTTCCGGAAACGCTGACGCTGACGAATTTAGGTCAACTGACCGTCGGTTCCCGCGTTAATTTGGAAAGATCCTTGAAGGCCACTGACCGCATCGGCGGTCATTATGTTCAGGGTCATGTTGACGGTACGGGTGAAATTAGCGATATCCAGTCACAAGGCGCGGCTTGGTTTGTTACGATCAAAATTGAGCCGGCTCTGGCGCGCTATATTGTAAAGAAAGGCTATATCGCGCTGGACGGCATGAGTATCACGCTGGTTCAGGCTGGAAGTGACCACTTTAGTGTGACTTTTATTCCGCATACGCAGGAAGTCACAATCGTTAATGCGTATCGCGTTGGTAGCAAGCTTAATGTCGAGGTGGATATTTTAGGTAAATATGCTGAAAAATTATTGGAGGCGGCCCATGATTGCACACGATAGTCCGGTTGAAGAAGCTTTAAAAGAGCTGCAACAAGGTAAAATGATTATTTTGACGGATGACCCTCAAAGAGAAGATGAGGGCGACTTGGTTTTTCCAGCGGAAATCATTACGCCGGAAGTGATGCAGTTTATGATTCGGCACGGCAGCGGTATCGTCTGCCTGTCCATGACGTCCTCCCAGCTGGATCAGCTCAATTTACCGCTCATGGTCCCGGCGAGCGAAAATACCAGCCAAAGGGGAACGCCTTTTACGGTTTCGATAGAAGCCAAAGAGGGCGTGACCACGGGGGTTTCCGCGGCGGATCGTGCGACCACTATTTTAACGGCCATGCGAGCCGGGGCACAACCGGAAGATTTGGTGCGGCCGGGCCATGTATTTCCCTTGCGCGCCAAAGACGGGGGCATTTTGGAACGCATGGGGCATACAGAAGGGTCGCTTGATCTAGCGCGCCTGGCTGGCTTTAAGCCCGCGGCTGTTATTTGCGAGATTATGAATCCGGACGGCACTATGGCCAAGGGAGCGCAACTTCAGGTTTTTGCGGAACAGCATGGGCTGAAAATGCTGGCCATCGAGGACTTGCTGAATTACCGGTTGGCAAAAGAAAATTTAATCGAAGAGACAGTTTCCACTCTGCTGCCCATCGAAACCTACGGTTCGTTTCGCCTGACGGTGGTGAAGGAAAAATTAAACGGCAAAGAACACTTGGTGATGGTGAATGAAAATGTCAAATCCACGAATCCGCCCTTAGTCCGCGTGCATTCCGCCTGCATGACCGGGGACTTGCTGGGTTCGCAGCGTTGCGACTGCCGTCAGCAGCTGCATTACTCCCTCAAACGGATCAGTGAAGAGGGCGGCATCTTGATCTATCTCAACCAGGAAGGCCGCGGCATGGGGCTCTTTAATAAAATCAAGGCCTATGCCTTGCAGGAAAACGGTGCCGACACCGTCGAGGCGAACCAACTCTTGGGCTGGCCGGCCGATTCCCGTCGGTATTATATGGCTGCCACTATTCTGCGTCATTGGGGCATCAAACACGTCCGCTTGTTGACTAATAATCCGCATAAAATCTCCGATCTTAGCCAATATGGCACGGTTGAAGTGGAAAGAGTGGCCATGCCAGTTTTCGCAAACTGCCACAATGAACATTATTTGCAGACTAAACAAAGCAAATTAAACCACTTTATGAATACTCTCACTGTGACCACCAGAACAGGAACCGAATAATGAAGCAAGCAACAGCAAGGGGCGCGGAAGCTGCGCTGGCCATCGTGGTTAGCTTATTTAATGAAGAGATCACCTCGGCTTTATTAGCGGGTGCTCTGGCGCGCTTGGCCGAACTTGGTGTGCCGGAAAAAAATATAAAAGTCGTCAAAGTCCCTGGAGCGGTTGAAATTCCGTTGACGGCCAAAATCTTGGCCCAGTCTAAAAAATATGAGGCGCTGATTTGCCTGGGCGCCGTTATCCGCGGTGAAACCAGTCATTATGACTATGTTTGTTCTCAAGTCAGTGAAGGCTGCCAAAACGTGATGCTCACCTACGATCTGCCGGTTATTTTTGGCGTGCTGACTACGGAGAATGAGGCGCAGGCGAGAGCTCGTGTGGGCGGCACCATCGGTCACAAAGGCCGCGAGGCTGCTGATGCGGCACTGCAGATGATCACAGTGATGCGGGGCTTGATTTAATCTGATTAAGTGCTTGATTTTTAAATAGGAATTTTTAACGAAAAATCTGTATAAAAAAAATACAAATCCTGGCTATACTTAACATAAATGCAAGGGGTTTACATCCGGAGCAGGTATGGTTATGTATGGAAAAAGCATACTCGAAGAAGAGCTAGCGATTTTGAGCGCTTATGTACGCGAGGTGCTCGATAATCCCGCTTTTTTTGAATACCGACAGCATGAACTGAAGCAGGCACCGACTTTGGCTCTGATGCGACAGGCCCAGGCGATTTGGACGCTGGCTTGTGAACTGAATCATGAATTGGAAACCTGGGATGCAAGCCAGGCGAAACGAAAGGCGGGGCAACTGGAAGCGCTGCTTGGCCGGATTAAAAAAAGAGATGATCCTCACCTTCATATGGTCCTGCAGAAAGCCTGGGATATCGTCGATTTGTCCAGAGACCTGATCGAGCAGGAACTGTCGACACAGCGCAGGCTGCGTAAAGTCTAGTAGAGCGTCAACTTGATTTTGTCGTCCTGTGCAAAGTCTCTGTACTCGGTTTCTTCGCCTTGTTTTTTCCTTGGACTCCTCTAAAATGCGGGGCACGACCTCATGAAGGCAGGACAATGAAAAAAGTGGTTTTGGTAGCTACCTTACTGGCCTTAAGCCTCCCGGCTTTCGCGGGCAGCCTGTATTTTGGGCCAACGCTCTTTATTCAAAATACGACTTCTCAAGAGGATAACTACCGCGCCTTCCATCCGCGTATTTCCGCGGGTTACTGGGATGTCATTGACTGTTTCTATCTTGCTGGCGAATTATTTGTCGTTCCCACCACCGTAACAATCTATGAAAGCAATACCGTCCGCAGTGAAAGCGCTCGCACGACCTATAGCTATGGTTTAAGCTTTTTGCCTGGGCTACTGATAACGGAAGACGTCGTCGCCTATCTTCGCTTGGGCTATTCGGGCACCCGTTTTACGGCCCGGATGCCACCAAGTCCGGTGGACAGTTTGGCGTGGGTCTGCAATCGAATTTGACCGAAAATTGGAGTATTCGTGGCGAGTACATCTATACCGCCTATTCCAATGTCTCCTATTTTGGGTCGCCCAGAACAGATCAATACGGCATTGGGTTAATTTATAAACTGCAATAATACCCTGTTTTTCTGCTTTTTGCCGTGCAATTGCTATTGATTTCTGCTAAAATCACCGCTGACTAGCGCGCGCAACGAGGACGATCTAAAAAGCCATGAAAAACCACGATACAATACAGAATTTTTTATTTGAAGCGTTGCCCATTCGCGGCGAAATCGTGCATTTAAACGCGAGCTTTCAAAAAATCATGGAGCAGCATCAGTATCCTCCTTTGATTCGGCGCTGGCTGGGAGAAGCCCTGGTTCTGGTCACCTTGCTCAGCTCACTCATTAAATTCACTGGTAAATTAGCCATTCAATTTCAAGGCAAGGGTAATTTGAAACTCCTCTTGGTCCAATGTACGAATGAATTGGAGCTGCGTGGTCTGGCTCAATGGGATGGGGAGCTAACGGAAGCAAATATTCTGGAATCCTTGCAACAGGGCACGATCGCCATTACGATTGATCCGGATAACGCCAGGCAGCGTTATCAAGGGATCGTCGCTTGGCAGGGGCAAACGCTGTCTGAATCCATCGAAGGCTATTTCCAAACCTCTGAACAGTTGCCGACGCGCATCTGGGCCGCCGTGGATGAAACCTCGGCCGCGGGCTTTTTATTGCAGCGTATGCCGGAAGCCGAAGTCTACCGTGAGTCCACGCTGGATCATGACTGGGAGCATATCAATTTTTTAACGGCCACCCTGACGCCGCATGAGTTAATGAGTCTTGATAACAAGGTTTTATTGCACCGCCTCTACGTGGAAGAAGATGTGCGTCTCTTTGAGGACAAGCCCGTTGTTTTCAAATGTGGCTGCTCTGAAAAGCGCAGCGTCAAGGCCATTCTCACTTTAGGCAGAGAAGAGGCCGAGGCAGAGTTGCAGGCCAAGCAGAAACTCGTTGTGAAATGCGAGTTTTGCAGTCATGAATATATTTATGATCGCATTGACGTCGCCACGATCTTTCATAAAGGCGATGACGTTTCTTTCTCCGGACAAATACACTAAAGTGGGCCTGCTATGCCCTTTATTATCTCAGCGCTTCGTGAACTTCAAAATGATTTAAGAGCACTTGCTCAGGACAGGCCTGTGGAAGCCGTGGTCGAGGCGAAGGAGCCGACCCCCGGTCGCCGCGCTCATGACCAATTTCTCCCTTTTTTAGTGGAATTGATTGATCATATCGCTAATGTTCTGAGCTGCAATTTTAGCGCGACACTCACCTTGGCCGTCGTAAAATTAGAGCAATTCATGGAGAGCAACCCGATCAAGGACACTTATTATCAAGTGCACGATCGGCGAAGTGAAAAGATTTTTAACTGTCTAAGTAAATTCTTGCAAAAATTAGCAAACAATAGCCCCCAGGTTGTGACGGAAGTGGAGGGTTTTCGGCAGCGCTTTTGGTTGTTTAAAAAGATCTTGAATAAACTCAAATTGACTGAGCTTCAGCAGCTCGGGGAAGAATATATCTCCGCGGCTTCGAAAAACCTGGCGACCTCTGAACTGAAATCGGACCCGGCAGCGGATCTGTCCCTCTGGTTTAAAAAATACGGTCACTTATATTCTGAATGGTTGCGGACCTTTATCGCTGTCTTTATTCCCGCTAAGCCGATGCCTATGGATGTCTTTACTCCTTTTCGCCACTTGATTAAAGGTTTTCTGCGATCTTCTGGGAAGCCGCTGCTGGGGCGGGTAGTGGGTGAGAGTTTGCAGCAACTGTCAGCGGTCATTTTGTCGCAGCCAGAACAGCAGTCGTTGCGTTTACGTTTCGATGCTTTAGCGGATGCCTTAGCAAAAATGCCAGTGGAGCCGGCTGCAATTGAAGTGGCTTATAATCAAGTGTTGGATGGGATCTTCGAGAGCAAAGAGTCGGGGACAGCGCGTACGCAGTTAGATAAATTTATAAAGATCTGCATTCAAAAGGCTCAAACGAGAGACGCCGCTGCTGAGCTGCTGCACATGGACCCACCTGTTGTGCTTTTGCGCGAACCTGAGTTTCATGAAATCAATCTGCTGTTTCTGAGTCTTTTGAAAAAACCGAGTGCTCAACAAAAAGCCAAGATTATGGCTCAATTACAGCAGGCCACGGCGGCTTGCCCTGGCTATGCCGAGTTTGTGAGGTCAGTACAGGAGTTGGTTGGCTTGATCTTGCACGGTGATGAGGCTCGTATGCTGAGATTGGCGGTACAGGAGCTGATATATCTGGATTTGACTCAAATACAAAACACTCCCCAAGCAGCGAAAGAGGAGAAAAGGGATTCAGTTGATCTTGACGTTAGACATAAAGTGGCGTTGCGTGAGGGGCACCCTAAAGCTACGCCAACCGCAACTCAGAGAGAAAAGGTAGTTCCTGCCGAAGGTAAAGAGATAAAAGAGGCGCCTTTACAACAACGAGATTTACTGAAGGCTGCTGCTAACAAGGCCTTGGGGGTATTTTTTGTAACCATTTCAAAGGATGTGGGTTATGAAAAAATTCAAGAGATTTTTGCCTGGATCTTAAAGGAACTATTAGGCTTTTTGGACGCATCGCTTGAAGGGACGGTTCAGAATTTTTATTTACGATGGCGGGAGGCTGAGTGGAATAAGCTGGATAAGCTCATGCTTGAGCAACAGGAGTGGAAGCGTGAAGAGAAGCACGACGCCAGTCGTGAAGTGAAGCAGGAAGCCGGTCGCGAAGAGAAGCACGATGCCGGTCGCGAAGAGAAGCACGATGCCGGTCGCGAAGAGAAGCACGATGCCGGTCGCGAAGAGAAGCACGATGCCAGTCGTGAAGTGAAGCAGGAAGCCAGTCGTGAAGTGAAGCAGGAAGTCGGTCGCGAAGAGAAGCACGAAGTCAATCCAGAAAGTACTCCGTTGATGGTTGTGAACGAGCAAATTAAACGACTTCAGGAAGAAATTCAGCGACTTGAAGGCTTGTCCATACAGCAGGCTTCTTTAAAAAGTAGCGTAGAGAAATATACGATAGAGAACGAGAGGTACCAGCCCATTCGAGCGAGCGTTCTGGAAAGACATGCTAAGGCCGCTCAATGGATTCAGGCAAGCATTCAACTCAAACAAGCGCTTTTACAAAAGGCCAAGGATGAGGCTCACCGTCTTTTAGTGGGCAACCTGGATGTCGCGGAAGAAAAGGTCAATGAAGTTGTTCAAAAGTTGAATTTGAGGGAGAGCTCCCGCCTCCGATTTAAGTACTACAGAAGCATTGCACGTCCGGCAACTGCTGAACAATCAAAAAGGCCAGCTGTTGATACGATTCAGCTTAAAGAGGAGCATCAAGCAGCTGTTCAGACTTTTAAAGCAGCTATTCAGCAACAACTTGGCCAGCTTATACTGAGCATTCCTGCTATAAACAAAGAAATGAGTGAGATTGCGTTAGCCATGGACAAGTCCTGCGCTGAGTTACAAACACAAGACCAAAATCGTGATTCACTGAGCACACAAGTTCAGTACACCCGTCATTTTCTTTTTTGTTACACTAAGAAATTGGAAAAATGTCAGGCCTTGCTCTTGGATTTGGAAAACAAGTTGAAACGCTTGGAAGCGCGAACGCTCGCGTATGTTGACAGGACGGATGCTTTGGCCTTGGATTTGTCCCGCGCTATAAAAACGATTTTGAACTGTAAACACAATCTCACACCCTCACTCGAGCTGGAAGTCAAAGGCGAGCAACCGCCCCCTGCTCAATTGAACTACTTATTCTGGAAAAGAAATAATTTAGAAACTCAAGTGCAGAGCAAGCAGCGGGAGCATTTTGTAAGAACGGTCGAAAGCAAAATAAATCATTTTCTCGAGGCGAGTCGCGCCGCCCAGAGAAATCTGGGCTTCTTCGCTGCTTTTTCAAGTCGCTTTTTTTCCTGCCTCGGTTATAGAGCGGAAGCAGACCCTTGGCCCGGCTATGTAACCGAGGTATTGCTGCCCGCCATAAAGAATTACGGACAAACCGGTATGCGTGCTCCATTTATCGAGGTGCTCAAGGATGGACTGAGCCGCTTTCGCTTTCGCATGCAGGGCTGCGCTGATCCAGAAGCCTTACATACCTTTTTGTTCGAACTGCGAAACCAATTCTTGCCTCCCCCACGCGTGCAGCTTCCTCGCGCAGGGGTTCAGTAACTACTTATAACACATTGTAAATTATATATATATTTAAGATCGCCTGGCATTGTATTCCCCTCATTTAGTGCTATATCTTAAAGAGGACGAGAAAAATCAATCAAAAGGAGATTTGTATAAAAAACATGTGACTCGGAGTACGCTATGCTAGCGCAACCCCATGAAACCCTGGTCCGTGCTTGCGCGTTATTATTGACGCCGAATCAGGAGTTTAAGGAATGGCTAAAAACAGCCGTTTTAAGTGAGAATCTTTTCCCTGCCAGTATCGACATCATGATCGACGAAGAAGCGCTCTATAATCATTCTGTGGCCTTTATCACGCCTGTTTTTCACGGTCAGGAAGAACTCACGGACTTTATGGATAAACATTACGAATTTATTTTTAATTCCCTCTTACTGGCTTGGCCCTTTTCCATGGCGGCGTGGAAACACAGCCCGAGCCGGCAAGGTCTTGGGGAGTTATTTGACGCGGCTTATTACTTTTATTTAGTGAATATGTTGAATACCCAGGAAGGTAGCACCAAGGAAGCCGCTTGTTCAGTGACGACGATCCGACCCAAACGAGCTTGTTTCGAATGGATCCACCAGGCCGGCATTGATGAATTAGAGGATTTAGCACTGGATCTGCTTCGAAAATTTGGTGTCGCCTTATTAACGCCGAGTTTTCAGTCCGCGGAGGAGGAAAGTCTTTTCATCCAAGAACATTGCCGTCGCATTTGGGAAATCGGACTGCGTTGCTATTGTGAAGATGAATCTTTGTGGCCGCAGGAGCGCACTTACGAAAAACTGCTGGAATGGTTTGATTGCGTCACCTGCTACCCCGTGGTGGACTTGACCCAGATGAGATTTAGCAAGAAAGCCGCGTGAAATATAAAGTGAATTATTTACTCGCGGGACGCTTATAAGAGGGCTGGCGAATTAAAGCCTGTGTACAGGCCTCAAAGGCTTCGAGGGCTTTGACTGCCTTCGGCGTCCAGCGCAAGACCGGGCTCGCCACTGCTGAGCAGGAGAAGGCTTTATACGGGGTGCCTGTACTGCTCGACGAGCCTTTGCTCGCCATGGCTCGATGAACGCTCCGGCTATTCTGCCGCAAACTTTTCAAGACTTTTTTGGTCGCCATGGTTGTTCCTCTTTTCCTTAAGTATAGAACAAGGATTTGACTTTTCCTGGGGTTGTTTTAAATATTTTGGTTTAAATAGATACTAGCTTAAATCCAGTTTATCAAAACCGAGTTGCCGCAAAGCCTCATATAAAATGACGGCAACGGCGTTGGAGAGATTGAGGCTACGTGAAGCCGGCTGCATGGGAATGCGCAGTCTGTTTTCTGGCGGGATTTCAGCCAAAAGGGATTTGGGTAAACCCTGGGTTTCGGGGCCAAAAAGCAGCAGGTCCTGCATTTCGTATTGGACCTTGCTATGTGTCTGATTGCCGCGGACCGTGCAGGCGAGAATTCGACGGCTCCGGACTGTTTCAAGAAAAGCGTTATAGTCCGCATGTTGCTGCACACGCGCCCACTCGTGATAATCGAGGCCGGCGCGTTTCAATTGTTTGTCCTCCAGCGAGAACCCCAGAGGGTGAATCAGGTGTAAATCAACGCCGGTGTTCGCGCAGAGGCGAATGATATTTCCTGTGTTTGGGGGAATCTCAGGCTGATAGAGAACAATACTAGGCATCAGCCGCACGCTCAACAGGGGTGGCCGGGCACTGGATCCGCTTGTTTGACTTGATTAATCAAGCCCATCAAATCCATCTCAACCAATTGATAGAGTTGCTTAAAGTGGTCAAGCACATAATAGATCGGTTGGATGACGTCGATGCGGTAAGGCGTTTTTAAAGCGGTGAGAGCGTCAAAAGGCCGCCGTTCCGGCGTTTTGCTTTCCACGCAGTAGACCGTTTCACTCATGGAGGAGAGAATGCCCCCGCCATAGGCGCGCAAGCCGGCTGGCGTTTGTATCAAGCCAAATTCCACCGTGAACCAAAAGAGGCGCGCGAGCAGCACCCTTTCTTCCGGGGTGGCCTTCAGACCGAGTTTGCCGTAAGTATGCGTGAATTCCGCAGCGGCGGGATTGGTGAGCATGGGGCAATGGCCGAAGATTTCATGAAAAATGTCCGGTTCTTTGAGATAGTCCAACTCTTCCTTGCGGCGGATAAAGGTTGCCGCTGGAAAGCGGCGGTCGGCGAGCAAGGCAAAAAAACGGTCAAACGAAATTAACGCTGGAACAGGTTCTAGAACCCAGCCTGTAGCTTCCTGCAACACTTTGGAAACCTCGGGGCATTGCGGAACGCGGTCCTGGGGCAGCTGAAGCCGCTCCAGCCCCGCCAGATATTCGTCGCAGGCGCGACCTTGGATGATGGCGTATTGTCTTTGATAAAGCTCCCGCCAGACTTCATTTTCCTCTTGGGTATAGGAGGCATAACCCTGGGCGTCAACGGCTTTTGAGGTATAAGTTGATTCTTTGTATGACATACGTCCTCCGCTTGTGGGCCTTTATTTCAATATATCGGGATAAGGCCAAAAGAACAAGGTAGTACTGATTTGCTACCCCCTCCCTTGTTTTGACTTATATTGAGACAGGCCCTAATCATGGTCCGTTTTTTTAATTTTCACGATTAACACTAAATCATCTTGCTTGAGCACGGTTTCAGGGGCTGGGTTGAGGATGCGATGGTTGCCGCGTTCAATGCCGACGACTAAACCCTTTAATGTTTCCCGCAACTTGGAAGCGCGAATTGACTTTCCAATCATAGGGTTGCTCTTTTCCAGTAAGATGGGTTTTAAGATGAAATTTTCCAGGTGGTCTGCCTGTTCTGGGTCCGGCGAGGTTAAAACGACCTTCCTTTTGAAAAAGTCGATTTGCTCATCGTTGCCCAGGACCACCACGGTGTCATTATAGCGGATATATTCTTCGCCACGAGGGGAAAGGATGGTTTGACGGCCACGGCGAATGGCGACAATATTCACGCCATAATGTTCCCGTATTTTGCATTCACCGAGCATTTTATCAATAAAAGGGGATTTGTCGCCGACGGCCATTTCAACAAAATGCGTATCCCAGGGCGCAAGTTCCTCATAGCGCGATTGTTTGCTGGGGCGTTTCTTGAGATTACCGATCAACTGCCCCTCGAACCAATGGTAGGATTTCTCCAGTTGCTGATAAGCGACAGTAAAAAAACTAATTGCGATCAGCACTAGAAAGCCAGTAATAGCCCAGGTGTGAAACATCACGATGCTTAAAACGATGATTTCGGCGAGTGTCAGCATCCAGACCAGAAAAACAATGGGATTGAGCGTGGTTTTGGTATATTCCGGTAGCTCGACGGATTTGTAGGAAAACAACATGCCCCAGATAAAGGGTGAGGCGATGCCGATGGCGAGGATTTCGCTTAAAATTTTTGCTGTTTGTTTGTGCTGGGTCAAGTCGTAAATTTCAGGAAAGATGAAGTTATTGATTAAAATAAAAACGATCGCCACGATCAGTCCGTTAATGATTACCCGCAGGGTAACGGAGCGCAACAAGGGGTTTTGTTCCGAACGGCTTTGCACACGATAGACCCACGTGGAATAGGAATCTAGAAAGTATTTGATGCGCCGTGGAAGCTTTTTTTCAAGCGTTCTTCCAAGTCTTCCGGATAGACGGATCATGTAGGGCGTAGTGAAAGTGGTGAGGGTCGAGACGGCGACGATTATCGGGTATAAGCTCTCGTTAATGACGTTAAGGGCGGCTCCCAGTGTGGCGATAATAAATGAGAATTCGCCGATCTGGGCCATGCCAAAGCCCGCGCGGACGGAGGTTTTAATGCTTTGTCCGGTTAAAAAAGTGCCCAGAGAAATAATGTAGACTTTGCCGAAAATCAGGGTCAGCGTGATAAAGAGAACGGCCGGCCAATGTTCCAACAGAACGGCGAAGTTAAGCAGCATGCCCACCGAGATGAAAAAGATGGCGGCAAAAATATCACGAATGGGAACAATTAATTCCTCGATGCGGTGAATGAGAACGGTTTCGGCGAGAATGGAACCCATGATGAAGGCTCCCAGAGCCGTGGAATAGTGAAAATAAGCGGCCACGGTCACCAAAAAGAGGCATAAAGCGACGGAAACAATGGTCAGCGTTTCCTGGCTGATGTATTCCGCAATGCGGCGAAAGAGGGGAGGAACCAGGAAATAACCGACGATAAACCAGGCACCCACGACCAGCACCAGCTTGAGCGCGTCCAAAACCAGGTTGAAGGAAGAGAGGCTATTATGCGTGACAATGGTGGAAAGGGCGACCAGCAAAAGAATAGCCAATAAATCCTCCATGACGAGCACGCCAAAAATAACTTCAGCGAAACGTTTGGTTTTTAAGCCCAGCTCGCCGACGGCTTTAAAAATAATGGTGGTGGAGGAAATGGCCAGAGTGGCGCCAAGAAACAGACAGTTCAAAGGGGTCCATTTCATGAGCAAGCCGGCGCAATAACCCAGAATGATCATAAAGGAAACGTCAATCAGCCCGGTGATGAGCGCCGAAAAACCCACGCGGGTCAGTTTGTGGAAGCTGAATTCCAACCCCAGGGAGAACATTAAAAAAATGACTCCCAATTCGGAGAGGATCTTGATGTTGGGAATGTCGGTCACCAGACCGTAATGGGTCGTGTAGGGCCCGATAAGCATGCCGGCGACCAGATAACCCAAGACGACCGGTTGCTTAATGCGTTGAAATAGCAAGACAACCACCCCGGCCACGCCGAGCATGATCGTCAAGTCGAGAATAAGAGGGGCTAGTTCATGCATTTTGGGTTACCAATACTGATTTTATAAAAGTTTAGGCTAGACTAACGAGGCAAGAGTGATAAAGCAACCCCTCCTTCTTTCAGGCTACCGCATTGTTGA